>ENA-UOOM01003855-UOOM01003855.1-fermentation-metagenome-genome-assembly--contig:-NODE-3855-length-10402-cov-3.316807_pt1 | contig 10402 bp, 4 predicted proteins | sample MGYA00245781_ERZ724031 | MGnify/ENA primary metagenome ERZ724031 (study PRJEB28704, sample SAMN03018317) | fermentation metagenome | biome: anthropogenic terrestrial biome; feature: soil; material... | reverse complement strand
GCGAACAAGGATGCTTTCAGAGCAGAAGATACAGACATTGTTTTTTACACCCCCACGACCACATCGGTATGGACAAGACCTCGGCGCTGCTGTACGGACCCTGCCATATATCCCGGCGGATGCGGTACCTCAATGTAGCGATAGGGCCAGAGATATAACTATCTGCAACTTTGAACTTCATAGAGTGAACCAACGGGTCAAGCAGACGGGTATTTCGCCGCCATATGACTTCCGATCGGAACGTGTCCGTTGTCAGGTAGGATGCCGATACCGGCCGAGGACACCTTTCCTGCATTTGTCCGGCCCGGCAGGTTTTGCCTGGTTATCTGAATAGACCAAGAATCTTTTTCTCTACTCCGTTCTCCCTCATCCAAGGATTGAATGCCTTCTTCGTTAAATATTCCTTTTCGGCCTCCTTGTAATCTCTGGGACTGCAAGAAAATTCAACGGAACATTCGTAGTGATATACTACGCACCCATCCTTTGTCACCTTGATGTACACTGGGTCCCCAACGTATTTTTTTATTATAACGCAGTCTGCTCCGTCGCGTTTTTCGATAATCTCTATGCATGCATTGGAGGGGATGACGTCGAATATGCGGTTATGCCCTTCTTTGAGAGGCAATTGTCTCCCTTCGCCCTCGATTGTTACCCTGCAGAGCGCCTGATTTCCCGTCTTCGGTATCATTTCCACAGCAAGGTCGCTTTCCGCGATATTGTAGTCGTTGTGGGTTATCAATTTGAAAAGCTGGACCTTGGGCTTGCTCTTGATGCTGATGTATACGAAGTGGTCCTTCCAAAGATTGTCATTGATGGCCCTCTTGTATTCTGTAGCTAAAAAGGAACGATAATCTTCCCTGTCTATGTATTCCAAAGACCTATTGTCGACATAGACTCTGACGGCATGTGGGGATTTTACCCGTATGGCATCGTCGATGAAACTATCGATGGACATCTCGTTGGTGCCCGGATCCACCCAGTTCTCGCCGTCGACGGAGAATTTCACCGATGGTACTTTGTGATTAACGATGATCGCACCATCTTCGAACGGCAAGTCCCAGGAGATCTCTTCTTTTTTCGTGTCAAATTCGATTGTCTTGCCGATCGGATAGTTGACAGATAGCCGACCAGAGGTCTCCTTGTGATAAACTTCGCTCTCGGCATCGAAGCTATATTCCAGGCCCAGCATTGTAACGAATTCGTCCTCTCCGACCTTCCTTTCACTGGAATATAGCTCTACCTTTACAATGTGCACTCCTTCTGGTATATTGTTTTGAGGTATCGAGAACACATTCGTGCCCCTTACTTTCCTGAAACTGACCGGGATATGGACATATGGGTTCGAATCTATCTTGATCCTTATAACAGGTTTTGAAATAGCTTCCGAGGCTGACGCCCTGTAAACTACCTGCATATCTTTGGCAATCTTGTACCGGATATTGTTGATTTCTGCGGATACCCCTTCATAACATTCGACGTTGAATCCAATCAGATCGTCCTCATCCTCTTCGGTGGCAATGAACCTCTCTCCCATCAGATTGATCGCCTCACCGTTTTTCAGCTTGGCTGTATACAATCCCTTCTGGACCTTGCTCATGTTATTATTGCCGTCGATGCGCGGGTCGTATCTTTCATCCTCGAATAGTACGAATGTTTCACCCGGAAAGGGGTTTTGAACCTCGTTCAGGTTTTTATTGAAGAACTTCCACTTCCACTTCGAATCGTTGCGGAATATGATCCTGCCGTCGAACCGAATAGTGAATTTTTCAAATACAGAACGATTGATGTCCTTGTCGAAGAAATATGCGACCTCCTGCCTAGTACGCGGAAATCTGAGACCGGGTATTTTGAGTACTTGCGGCTGTTTGGCCGGCGTAACTACTTTTGTTCCGAACAAGAACTCTACCTTGGCGTCCTCAGTGCATTGGCTAACCTCGGGGAAGATGAGCGCGACAGAGTAATCTGCAGATTCCCTGAGGACCAGACGAGGACGGCGAGCCCTCATCTCTTCACGGGCGGCCTTTTTCGACATACACCCTATGTTTTCTGCATACCATTGCTGGAACAGGGCCGCAAACCTCCTGATGCCCAGCGAGGGCGCCATTTTGCCTTTGTATCCCGCATCGATTATACGCAGGATCTTTTCGAGCAACCCTGCGAAAAGCGCAGGTTCCGTGAGCGCATACTGTGTGCACTTGTTGAGGAACGCAGGATTAGGATAACCGCCCTCCAATTCGCCGATCTCATCCGTCTGCGCACCTCCGGTATGGGATTGGATGAAATCGGCAAGCTCTTTGAAACGCGTGTCGAGGTCTTCCTGCAACTCGTAGCCGAGTACTTTCTTATAGTACTTTGAAATGAAATCAAAGAACGCGTACATGTATTCCTTGTTGTCTGGGACCAGAGTGTGGAGCAGTATCATCTCCAATTTGCGCTTTGTTTCTATATGGAGCGATTTCTTCATGCCCATGAGCTCCAGGCCTTCCCGGAACACATCGTGAAAATTACTTTGATCGGCAGGACCATAGGTGCTGCCTGCCTCCTCCGACACATATGGCCAGAAAGAACCATCATATCTTCTCATGGCTATGTCCATAAGCAGATAGGATGCGATGATCTTTATGTCGGGATTTCTGCCATACAGCGACCGGGCGAGAATTTCGCCAGCATTCGAACGTATCACCTCTAGGTCTTCGGCGTCCAGACATACCTCTGTCATGAACGATACGCCTTCGGCCTGTTCCCTGATCTTCCCTGCGACGGATGCCGCCCATCCGCTTTCGATCATTCTTTCTCCCCCAGGGACCTGAGTTGCTCCAGATATCTGAGGGCGACGCCCCTCCTCATAATGTCATGGTACTGCTGATTGTTGTAGTTGCATAGGCAGTTGTAACAGCATCCGTCCCCTTCCGGTCCGCCGCAGTCGCATTTTTCCAGGATAGATATGGAACTGGATATCAATTCCATCATATTGCCCTCGGTTATCGCCTTCACATATCCCGCCCCGCCCGGAGTGTTATCGAACAAGACAAAATCGATTGAATTTCCCCTGCGCCTAAGACATCCGGAGACCTCCGTGCGCTCTATGTTGAAATGTGTGCACAGCCCCTCGATCAGCGCGAAAAGCACAGAATAGTGATCGCCTATGAGACGGGACTCCGGACTGCGGTCCTCTTCCAAGGCCTTGGAGGCACCGGTTTCGGAGCCGGAGATTTGAGCGTCGAAGCTAATTATCAGAACGTCCGTCCTGAATATATGGCCCAGCTTGAACTTTTTCAGAGACTTGTTCTCGCATTTGGCCTTTCCGTAAGGCGGTTCGTGGACCTTGACGGAATGATTACATGTTCCGTAACCGCATTTCTCGCAGACCGAGTATGAATCCCGCGACAACGTTATCAACTCGTCATCGTCGTTGTGCTCCAGCGTCCCGGACAAACCGTTGATCCGGAACCGGACAGGATTGTTCGCTTCCTTTCCTTTGTATTCGAAGTACTTCCCTCTGGACCTGCGTACCTTGTTTATCGAAGCTTTGTCTTCTTTCTTGAACTGGAACCCGAACCTCGGCACTATGAACTTGTTGTTCGCATCAATGGGGAGCTCCTCTTTGCAATTGGGGCATTCCAGGACCTCCTCTTTGGCCTCTTCGTTCACGTAATTTCCGAGTACGACGGTGCCGCACTTTTCGCACTTGGAGAACAATTTCTTCTCCCATGCCCTTCCCTCGACCACCTTGATATATCCGCTCTCCACAAGCCTGCCGTTAGCTATTATCTGACAGCCCGGAGCATATTCGGCGATGGCCCGGGACATATCCATCTGGAGATCGTAATCGTCGTCTTTTCGGAACGCCCTTTCGAGCTTGACCGTATCGGAAGGAAATCCGTATTTCGGTATTATGTTACCTCTAGAAAGGAAGGACAGGATATTTTCGCTGAACAACGTATTTTTTGTCTTTTTGATCTCTTCTGCCGTTCGGAAGTCTTCTTTCTCTTTACTTTTATTCTGCATCTCTTCCAGGGTGCCCATGTCGTTCTGGTATTCTTCCAACAGGACCCTTAGGCGCCCGTCGTTGCCTATGAAGGGATCGATCCATCCGAAAGAGTCGGCATCGATGGTCGCATCCCCGCCGGAATACTCGTTCAGCCCCTTCGGCAGAAAACCCGAAATGAATTTCCTGAGGTCCTCTGGTTCGCTTCTCACGTAATCCTCGATCTCCCTGAAGTACTCCTCCTCGGCGAATTCTCCGACGCTCTGGGGGGCTTCGCCCTTTGTTTTCCAGAAGTGCGCGATCGCGGACGCGAAAACGTGCCTGATGGCGACCTTTGGATTTTCGACCTTGACGATGGGAGTCTTCACCTTGCCGCTTATGATCTCTTCAGGCCTGTGGAAGTAATATGCGTCGTGGGATGCGTTCTTGCAGAACGTGAGCACGTATGCAGAGGATTCCTCGCTTCTTCCGGCGCGCCCGGCGCGCTGTATGTAGTTGGAAGGGGATGGCGGGACATTCCTCATGAACACCGTGCTCAGAGAACCGATGTCCACCCCCATCTCGAAAGTCGTAGAGCAGCTCAGGACGTTGATCTCCTTGTCCTTGAACTTGGTCTGATATTCCGCCAGCAGCTGCTTGTTCAGCTGGGCGGTGTGCTCCTTGACGATCATGGAGTTGAGGGGCATGTCGCGATACTGTGTTGTGAAATGGTCGTCTGACCCGTAGAAATCCGAAGGGGACTCCACAAGACTTTCCTCGAGGCATTTAGGACATATGCCCTTCACGGAGTATGGATATTTTTTCCTGCATTTGGGACAGTGATATTGTACCGCCTCGGGAGCCACGTACAATTTGGAAAGGTTGAAGGCATAACCGTCCTTTCCGATGTCGAAATACTCGGATTTGAAAAGCTCGTCCATGAACTTGGCTATATTTTCATCGCCGATCACCTTCGAGAGGTACGCCTTTACTTTTTTTGTGGCGTATACCCTCTGGTTTTTGCTCTTTTGGCTGTCGGCCGTCTTTGCGATCGTGCCGTAGCATTTGCAACTGTCCCGGAAGACATCGTCTTCGATCCCGTATGGTTTGGAAACGGAACCTCTCGACCTTATATGCCAGAGCGCCTGGTTGAAGAGCGCCCTCGTTTCTTCGCCGGTCAGATCTCCGAACCTTTCCGGAACGTTCCTGACCTCGAATTTCAAAAGCCCCGCATATTCCAGCGATTTGTTGCTCTCTCCGCTGACGGCCTCGCGACAGACGTATTCCAATGCCTTGGAAGTGCTCAGGCCGCTGTCGCTGTTGCGGTCCCTGCCGTAGACCTCGGCGATAATTTTAGCGACTTCATCGACGAAGATTCCGAAGGGGACCCCTTTTTCGAACGATTCCTTCTTCGTGACCTCCCGGATGATGCGGTGCATGAGTATGTTCTCGTGCGTGTCGTTCAGGTTTATCGCGGCGTAAGAGGCGCTTCTGCGGCTGTCCGAGAACATAAGTATCTGCTTGGTCCGACGTTCGTCAGGCTCCTCGACGTGCGGAGATGGCATCTCGTTGAAAAGAGAGGACGCCAATACTGACGAGGCGGCCTCGGCGCCCAAGTAGTAATCTCGTACTATTCCGAACTTGTTGTTCCTCTGACCGCACCGTGGGCATTCGCAGAGCTTGTCCTTGTACGCGTCATCGAGGGCCATCCTCACAAGGTTAGAATACTGTTCTCCGCAACCGCATTCCCTCTTGCCGTGCATGGGGCTAAGCGTACCGCACTTTGAACACAGGTGCATGAAGCTCTTTGCGTATCTTTCATCGGCCTCCGCCTGCAAGGGGTCGTAATCCGAGTCCCCGCATAGCATGAACAGATCGTTTTTTTCGATATCCTCCTCGCTTGCCGCATCTGCATCGGACAGCTGCTTCAACCTGTGATTTGTTGCGTCTTCGTTTCCAGGCAGGAATATCGCATCGCAGTTGTAGCAGGCGGACATCTGGAAACATCTGAACTCTTCACCTATCTCTTCGTCAAGCATCTTTTTCTGAGCAGTGAACGACAGTTTCTGCGAGGGTTTCAAAGTTATATGCACTCCGTTTATCGACCTGATGAACACATGATAACGGGATTCCATCACTTTCCTGCCCATCTGATCCTGGGCATTTCCGGATGCGTTCACTATTTGGACGACCTCCTCTTCGCCCAGGCCTGTTTCGAGAGAGATATCGGATACTGTCTTCACTGTCTCTTCCAGAGCTCTGCGGACCTTCCAAAGGTTCGGATCGTGAATGAGTACTTCCCCGAGATGTTTCAGGCTGCCGTCGTCGATGCTTGCGGAAACTGACCTTATAACCTCCGGGTCGTATCCGGAATCTAGCACCTTTCCATAGTATTCCGATGGAACCTCACGCATTTCTTCAGGCATGTTTATCGGGTCTGTCGCCGCTCTGATGATGTCCGAGGCCTCAATGTCATGGGAACCTGTCAGACTGTTCGCGAATTCGGCGATCTCCTCGTTCGAGCCCGGTCCGGAGCCCATCGTCGCACTGGTCAGTATGAACCTCAGCGACTTGTTCCCGAGGGTCTGACGTACGCGCCTAAGCAGCATGGAGACCTCGGCCCCCTTGGCGCCGCTGTATGTATGGGCCTCGTCCAGCACAACATATTTCCACAGGTGCGCGCGCTCGGGGCTGAAGATCTCCACTGCGTTCTCGGGTCTTATCAATATGTGTTCCAGCATTGCATAGTTCGTGATCAGTATGTGGGGAGGGGCCTCTCGCATCTCCGACCTGAGGAATATCTCGTTAACGGACGGGTCGGTTTTGTATTTCCTTTTGTAATCGTCATCGCTCTCCATCCCATAGGTGTCCCCGGTGAAAAAACCGAAGGTTGCGTCGGTATAGTTGCAGAGCAGGTCCTTCAAACGGGCGATCTGGTCGTTGACCAGCGCGTTCATCGGGTAGATCAGCATAGCCCTTACTCCTTTCTCACGGATCTTGCCCGACTCGACCTCCCTCATGAGGTGATCCAATATGGGTATCAGGAAGCTCTCCGTTTTTCCCGAGCCCGTCCCTGTTGATATCACGGTGCTCCTGTCCTTTTCGATTATGTTCCTGATAGCGTCGATCTGGTGTTCGTACAGTTTCATGTCCGTCGACAGTTTTTCCGAATTCAGTTTCAGGAACTCCTTGGACAGCAGCGATCCTGTGAATTCTCCCACAGTTTTTCCTTTCTTGTAATTTTCCGATATCTGCAGATACGGTCCCTTGACAAGCTCGTACCCTCCATTCAACAGTTTCTCGATCTGACTGTTATAGGCATCGTTATCCGTGCGGAACGTGGACCTGATGTAATTGGAATAGGTCGCCTCGATATTCTTGGTAATTTTGATGGGCTCGAAGATATCGGCCGTTTCATTTTTTGAGATCTTCTCGGTATTTCCAGTAGGGGACATAATGCGCCTATTAGCTTGGAGAGATATAAATTATATAACGTTATGAGTGTTATAACTGTTATATTCAAATTAAACTAAACCGGATATGAATTTTGAAACTGTACATTTCGACATCATATACGAAAAAGAGCAACCTCCATAATGTCATTTCGATTACTATCTGTATCGGTGATAACTGATATATGTTAATGAACTCCATCGACATCTGTTTGTTTGAACCGTGAGCGTTTACGTCGGAGTGAAGAAGATGGTATCTGTTGTACAAAGGATTAAGGAAATAAAACAGCCCACTGGAGGATACATACGGCCTGGTGAATTCAAAATTACACAATTGAATGATAGTGTACAACTTAATCCCAACGAGGGAATTCGCGCTGACATCATTGGAATGGCCGTAGATTACCTGACACGCTTCATGAATGGTTCCGATTTGAAAGATGCATTTTCAATTTCCATAAGAGGGGCTTGCTCAATTAAACAACTGGAAAATGCGATGGAACTGATAGGCAGAATAAAAGGGCTGGACGATGAATCTATCATCAGCGCCTGTACGCTGGTCGGATATGATGATTGCTATAGAAAGGGGTCCACATCCCCTGAGCCAATCGGTAAGATTGATCCGACGGATGGGACGATAAGCAACATACGTACAATGGTTAAGAGGGGCGTTTCCTTCTTTGATAAATACGGGCCAGTCGTTTTGGACGGATTTACCTTCAAAGGGGGGTATACCGAAAAAGTAAATTCCGGCGACGGCGATTTCATAACAAGGGAGACAGTTTGGGATTTTAAGGTTTTGAAAAGAGATCCGACGGAGAATCATACTCTACAGATTCTTATGTATTATCTAATGGGGCTCCGTTCAGAGCATGCTTCCAAATTTGAAAGGCTTGATAATCTGGGTTTTTTAATCCCCGCCTGAACAGAGTCTATCTTCTTGAAATCAAAAACATCCCAAAAGAGGTGGTTGAAGAAGTATCTACAAAAGTCATTGGATATTTATAGTGAAAACAATACCATTGACAGGAAGGGCATTTCTCTGAGGCTGACCAATTCTGTTGATTCCTGAGAATTGAATCCCCTCTGAATTCCCCTGGGCATGAACGGAAATGCTTACCACGGTTAATTTCACAACTACGAAATCATCGATTGGTTTCAGGAAATTGGAATCTGGTTTGAAAATATGATATTTTGAGAGGATACATCTATTGTAAATCACGTAGTTAAATTGTCAACACTCTCAAACCTACCCGCGGTCCCACCAACGTACTCCGTCGATTGAGACCTCTATTGTTTGTCAACACTCTCAAACCTACACCGGCGTATACAAGCCGGGCATCCCGATTGAGACCTCTATTGTTTGTCAACACTCTCAAACGAAGTCTTTCTCTCGGGATTTTAAGCGCAGGATTGAGACCTCTATTGTTTGTCAACACTCTCAAACATGATATGTTATTGGACGCCTTGATGGAATGATTGAGACCTCTATTGTTTGTCAACACTCTCAAACTCCTCATCGGGCTTAGATCCAGAGAAGGCGGATTGAGACCTCTATTGTTTGTCAACACTCTCAAACGGTGGCCTGCTCGTAACCCAGTACCCACTCGATTGAGACCTCTATTGTTTGTCAACACTCTCAAACCTCGTATGCCTTAAACTCACTCTCTATCGCGATTGAGACCTCTATTGTTTGTCAACACTCTCAAACAGCTCCCCCGGGTCGATGGATATTGTGTCTGATTGAGACCTCTATTGTTTGTCAACACTCTCAAACAAAATGACACCGCCGTCTTACCGCGCGTAGGATTGAGACCTCTATTGTTTGTCAACACTCTCAAACTAACTATGAGATTCTGTCCGAAGAAGAAGAGATTGAGACCTCTATTGTTTGTCAACACTCTCAAACGTATGCCGACGTGTCTGCCGGGTGGACCGTGATTGAGACCTCTATTGTTTGTCAACACTCTCAAACCCGACGATCCCCTATCTCGTCCGTGTCGATGATTGAGACCTCTATTGTTTGTCAACACTCTCAAACCTAGACGGGGAAGAGTCCGTAGACATAACGGATTGAGACCTCTATTGTTTGTCAACACTCTCAAACATTGATGACTATGATCGCGCAGATCGCCCAGATTGAGACCTCTATTGTTTGTCAACACTCTCAAACCGCCGCTCGCCTTCCTCAGGCTGATCCACAGATTGAGACCTCTATTGTTTGTCAACACTCTCAAACCTCATTCTGTAATACTGCTTCGTTTTGTACGATTGAGACCTCTATTGTTTGTCAACACTCTCAAACATTGAGGCAGATGGAGAAGGAGTAAGCATTGATTGAGACCTCTATTGTTTGTCAACACTCTCAAACACTGGCCTCACGATTAGAAGGAGGAGATAAGATTGAGACCTCTATTGTTTGTCAACACTCTCAAACGGCGATATAGTCCGAGGATCTCGGCGAATGGATTGAGACCTCTATTGTTTGTCAACACTCTCAAACCGAGTCTAACAGACCCAGAATGGGGGAAAGGATTGAGACCTCTATTGTTTGTCAACACTCTCAAACGACAGATTCATAGTCCGGAGCCGTGATAAAGATTGAGACCTCTATTGTTTGTCAACACTCTCAAACTGGTCGCCATCGACGATGCGGCATGGCTCGGATTGAGACCTCTATTGTTTGTCAACACTCTCAAACCTATAAAATACACACACCGACAGGAATTAGGATTGAGACCTCTATTGTTTGTCAACACTCTCAAACATGAATCGGGAACATTGCACGATGACGATTGATTGAGACCTCTATTGTTTGTCAACACTCTCAAACTATCTTGCTTACTCCTCCCGATTCCGTCATGATTGAGACCTCTATTGTTTGTCAACACTCTCAAACGTACAATGGAGATGTATTGTCTAAAAATGAGATTGAGACCTCTATTGTTTGTCAACACTCTCAAACTGGTCGCCATCGACGATG
>ENA-UOOM01003853-UOOM01003853.1-fermentation-metagenome-genome-assembly--contig:-NODE-3853-length-10406-cov-6.387789_pt1 | contig 10406 bp, 10 predicted proteins | sample MGYA00245781_ERZ724031 | MGnify/ENA primary metagenome ERZ724031 (study PRJEB28704, sample SAMN03018317) | fermentation metagenome | biome: anthropogenic terrestrial biome; feature: soil; material... | reverse complement strand
CATCGCCACCTGCAAGTTTCTCTACATCAGAAATGCTTACTCTGTTGAAGTCTCCAGAAATAGAATGCTTCAAGCAGCTTGCTGCTGCTGCAAATTCCAAAGCTTCTTTTTTATCCTTTAAATTATTTAGTCCGTAAATTAAACCACCGGCAAAAGAGTCTCCTCCTCCTACGCGATCCACTATGTCTCTTATTTCATACCTTTTGCTCACATGGAAGTTTTCTCTATCATTAAGGCATGCCGCCCAACCGTTGATATCTGCGCTAAGGCTTTCCCGTAAAGTTATGGTAATTATTTTAATATTAGGATATGCCGCTAAAACTTTATCAGTAAGCTCCTTATATTTATCTCTGTCTAATTCTCCGCTTTCCACATGAACGTCAATTGTTATCCCCAATGATTTTTGGCAGTCTTCTTCATTGGCAACCACAACGTCCACATATTTTGCTAATTCAGTCATTACCTCGGGAGCCTTTTTACCATAATTCCATAAATTTTTACGGAAGTTTAGGTCACAAGAAACAGTAATGTTTCTATTCTTCGCTTCTTTTACACTTTCTAATGACAGCTTCATAGCACTATATGAAAGAGCTGGGGTTATGCCTGTAATATGGAACCAATTAACTCCGTCAAAAGCCTTATCCCAATTAATATCGCCGGGTTTAGCCAATGCTATTGCAGAATTATCTCTGTCATATACAACCTTGCTTGGAAGTTGATTTGCTCCTGCCTCCAAGAAATATATTCCTAAGCGCCCTTTTTTTCTTAATATTCTTGATGTATCAACTCCAAAACTTCTTAATTCTTTTATAACTTCATTTCCTAGCACATTGTCAGGGAGAACTGTTAAAAATGCTGCATCCATTCCAAAATTGGCTAAGGAAACTGCCACATTTGCTTCTCCGCCGCCAAAAGTAGCCTCCAAGCTTGGACTTTGAAAAAACCTCTCCACACCGGGCGGCTTAAGTCTCAGCATTATTTCACCAAATGTTAAAATTTTCATGCTAACCTCCTACTTCTTTAGATGTACTGCAAACCCTCCTATTTGATCTTTAAAATAAATGGCTTTAATTATACCTAATTCATCATCTGTACTTTTTGTACTTTCATCAAACTCAATATCAGAAGCACTTAAATATGCAATTGCTCTTTCAACAGAATTTGTTTTTATTGCTATGTGTCCATATTTGCCAAGAAAAGGCCTTTTCATAACTTCCACTGCATCTCCTGAAAATATTGAAGAGTTGCCGGGACGGTATGTAAATCCAAATATTGAAGAAAATGTCTGTGCAGTTTTTTTAGCTTCTTCTTCATTTTCGCTGTTTATTCCTACATGACCTATCTCAAACCCAAGCATTGTTTTTACAGCATCCTTTGTTAAAGAAGTGATTGTTTCAAAATCTCCAACATCTATCAAATCGCTATTAACCATCCATGAGCCGCCGCAAGCTGCAACATTCTTTTGAGAAAGGTATAAATTTAAATTTTTTATATTGATTCCTCCTGTAGGAATGAATTTTAAATTAGTATAAGGTCCACTGACTGCTTTCAAATATGAAACTCCACCGCTTTGCTCTGCAGGGAAAAACTTCACAACATTAAGTCCAGCTTCCATGGCAGCTTCCATATCGCTTGGAGTTGAAGTTCCGGGTATGATAGCAATATTGTTTTTAATGCAATAACTTACAACATTATGATTGAAGCCCGGACTTACTATAAACATAGCGCCTGCATTAACAGCTTTTTGAACTTGCTCTATATTAAGTACCGTACCAGCCCCCACAAGCATCTCAGGAAATTCTTTGCTTATAAGCTTAATTGCTTCTTCAGCCTGCTCTGTTCGAAATGTAACCTCTGCTATAGGTAATCCGCCTTCTTTCAGTGCTTTTGCCAAAGGTATTGCTTTTTTTACATCATTTATTTTAATAACCGGTACAATTCCATATGCAGATATTTTTTTTAATAAATCATTCATCATAAACCTCCCTCTTAATATATATATCCAGCCAATCCAGGTAATGTAAGAGTTAATGCCGGTACAAAAGTTACAAACAACAATAAAACAATGAGTGCAATAAAATACGGCAATAGATATCCGACTATATCTTCAATTCTAAGATTAGCAACCCTGCAACCTGTGAACAAAATTGGCCCTACAGGTGGTGTTATAGTACCTATGGCTGTATTGAAAACCATTATAACACCAAAGTGAATAATATTAATTCCTAATTCTAAAGCAACCGGTAAAAAGATCGGTGTGAAAATCAATATTATAGGAGTAGGATCCATAATGCAGCCCATTATTAGAATTACTAAATTCATCAACAAGAGTATAATTATGGAATTGTCTGTAAAAGAAAGAAATAAATTTGCTAAAAGTGTAGGTATTTTAGTATACGACATCGTCCAACTCAATACTGTTGAACTTCCAATCATCAGCATAATCATTCCTGTTGTTTTTGCTGCAGATATTAATATTCCAGGCAAATCCTCTATTTTGATGCTTTTATATAAAAATGATAGTACCAATGCATATACTACAGAAACACAGCTTGCTTCCGTTGGTGTAAATACGCCGGAAATAATCCCACCAATTATAATAAATATTAAGAATATCGATGGAATTGCATCAACAAAAGCCATAAATTTCGCGCTTAAACCTTTTATTACAGATGGTTTGTAATCTAGTTTTTTTGCATAAATAAATGCTATAGCCATACAGACTAAACCCCACAGTATTCCGGGAATATAACCTGCCAGAAAAAGAGCTGCAACAGATGCTCCTCCGCTCGCCAGGGAATACACTATAAAAGTATTGCTTGGCGGAATAATCATTCCACAAGGAGCTGAAGCTGTGTTTACAGCTGCAGAATAAGCAGGATCATATCCTTCCTCCTTTTCTATAGGCCCCATTACACCTCCGATAGCGGCGGCAGCTGCAACTCCTGAACCACTTACAGCACCGAAAAACATATTCGCAACTATATTAGCCTGCGCTAAAGAACCGGGTATAAATCCTATTATCGCTTTTGCAAATGTAATCATTCTTTTTGCTATACCGCCATTGTTCATTATTACACCGGCCAACACGAAAAACGGAATAGCTAGCAAAGAAAATGAATTTATACCGGTAAAAACTCTCTGAGCAGAAGTAATGGCAACTGCTTCTGGTTTAAGAATTAAAAACATTCCAATCACAGCCGGAAGTCCCATTGAAACACTTATTGGCACTCCAATAATCAACAGAGTCGGAGCTACAATCAACATAATCATTCCAATTTGAATTGCTAAATCACCCATCTACATACCTCCTAGAATCTATTCTTTGTAGAAGTATCTTACAATATCTTATTTACTTGAAATAATGCTTTCTAAATCAATATAAATATTGCAGAATTCATAAAACATACTAAACAAACCGCTGATTGGAAGAACTGCATATATCAATCCGGTAGTAAAGAATGGTATTGAAGCATTTGTTTGAGACCAGCCTAACTTAACAGCAAGATATCCACCAAAGACCAATACAAATACAATAAACGCCATATTGATTAATCCTGCAAATATTTGAACAGCCAAACCTACTTTTAATGGCATTTTGTTGACAACAACAGCAATGTTCATATGACCTTTCTCTCCAAAAAGCAATGCAGCTGTAAGGAGAGATACCCATACAAACAAAATTTTCGCCAATTCTTCAGAAAATGCACTTGAATTTTTCAAAATATATCTAGCGATAACTTGCCAAAAAACTACTATCACAAGCCCAGCAAACAACGCAATAATAAAAGTGGTAAGTATCTTATTTAATACCATTTTCGTTTTATCCATATAACCCTCCTGAGCACATGTAAGATTTTATATTAAAACAAATGCCCCGTGTTTATCATAAGTCTGATAAACACGGAAAGCATAATATTTATTTATTTATTCCACGCTCTCATAGCTGCATAAATATTTTTTGTTACATCCGTAGTTAATTTCGATTCAGTTAGAGGAGATACTGCTTCTTGGAACGCAGCCATATCTGCAACGTTAAAGTTTGCTCCTGCTTCAATTGCAACTTTTTTTGCAGCTTCTACAGCTTCTGCAAATACGTCATATTCATAGTCAATAGCTTTATCCAATTCTTCTCTGAATATTGTCTTTACATCATCCGGCATTTCATTCCATATATTTGTGTTAATAACAAGATAATCAGGTACCATCAAATGCTGTGTATATGAATAGTAAGGTGCAACCTCTGTATGAAGAAGACTTGTGTAAATTAGCTCATTATTTTCTCCTCCGTCAAGAACCCCAGTCTGTATAGCTGTGTAAACTTCGCCTTGTCCCATTGCAATACCAATACCACCCATAAGTTCCATCATTTTAAGATTTGTGTCAGATTGCATAACACGAATCTGAAGTCCATTTAAATCTGCAGGGGTATTGATAGGTCCTACGTCTGTATAGACATTTCTAACTCCCCCGTGGAAAGCCGCAATAACAATTATCCCATTATCAGCTGTAGATTCATATAAATCTCCGACAATCTCCGGATCGTTTACTATTGCTCTTTGATGTTCTATGCTGTCAAATACATAGGGCAGGTTGAATACAGAAAAATCAGGATTCCAGCTTTCCATTAAGCTTCCTCCAGCCAATGACATTGCTATAGTCCCAGACTGAACCATCTCAACAGTCTCTTTTTGTGCACCTAACAATTCATTAGGGAAAATCTCAACATTATAAGCACCATTGGTTCTTTCATACAAAGTTTTACCAAATTCTTTCATAGCCATATACTGTGGATGTGCCTCATTCTGATTAAATGCAAGTTCAAGTGTTATTGTTTTAACTGCTTCATCTTGTTCATTTCCATTTGTTGGTTCAGTTGTTGGTGCAGATGTTGTATTTCCCCCGCACCCTGTTAATACACTTAGCACTAATATCAATGTCAATAGTAAAATAGATAACCTTTTCATTTCTTACTCCTCCTTAATTTAAAAATAGTCTCTCGGAATACTCCGAGTTTGTCGGCACAAGGTTCTACCTTTACCTTTTTTTAACTTCCTCCTATTTCATAATAGGATTTTTTATTTTAACGCAGGCTTATTTTTTATATTCCTGCAATTAAATATTATTTACAGGGTAGAATACTTCTTCTCCCTTTGCAAATCTAACAGCTTCCTCTGCAACCTTTCTTTTCAGTTCTAATGCAGCTTCCTCTGAATACCAAGCCATATGAGGTGTGCATATAAAATTTTCATGACAAAAAAGCGGTGATTCAGTTGACATCGGTTCTTTCTTTACCACATCAATAGCAGCTCCGGCAATCTTTCCTTGAGAAAGAGCCCTATCCAAAGCTTCTTCGTCGATAATGCCACCACGTGCAGTATTGATTATATATGCTGTTTTTTTCATACGATTGAAAGCTTCATCATTAAATAGACCTATAGTATTATCAGAGGGGCAATGTATTGAAATAATGTCTGAAATATCAAGAAGTTCTTCCATAGTAACAGACTTTACAAAACTCCTGCAATCTTTAATATTTTTATCAAATTTCGGGTCATATGCAACTACATTACAGCCAAGAACACTGACACGTTTAGCAAATGCTTTCCCGATTCGTCCAATACCAACAATTCCAACAGTCAATGTACCATGCCTATGAACCGGTATAGCCTTCACATAATCCCATTTTTCATTTTTCGTATAATTGCTCATGAGAACAATTTTGCGTTGGATTGCAAGCATTAAGGACAGCGCATGATCAGCAACTTCATTGGTTCCGTAATCCGGAACATTGCAAACTGTTATTCCCATTTTTGTAGCTGCTTTTACATTTACATTGTCAACTCCAACCCCATAACGCACAACCTGCTTAAGTTCAGGACTAAGGTTTTCCATAACATTTTGCGTTATTGGTGCATACTGGTTAATCAGTATGTCTGCTCCCTTGCATTTATTAATTAAATCTTCTTCTGTCTTACATTGTAAAAGCTTAAAAGGAATATTGGCATTATTTAAAACACTCGTCTCAATATCAATATTTTCATGGTCGCAATCAGTAATTATAACCTTCATAAGTATCTCCTTTTTAATTATCGCAAGAAATCCATTTTAACATGGTCCATATCATCAAAGTCTTGGTTTTCTCCGCACATTCCCCAAATAAAAGTGTAGCAGCCTGTTCCAACTCCCGAATGAATTGACCAACTCGGAGAAATCACTGCCTGATCATTTTTCATTACAATATGTCTTGTCTCATTCGGTTGCCCCATCATGTGAAACACTCTTGAATCTTCATCCATATCAAAATAGAAATATACTTCCATTCGTCTCTCATGAGTATGCGTAGGCATTGTATTCCATGCACTGCCTTTATGAATAACTGTCATACCCATAGATAACTGACATGTATCAATCACGCTTGGGTGAATATATTGATTCAATGTTCTTTCATTGACCGTTTCCTGTGAGCCAAGTTCAATATGTATAGCTTCTTCATAGGAAATCTTTCTTATTGGATAAGAATGATGCGCAGGACATGAATTGATGTAAAACTTTGCCGGTTTATTTGAATCAACAGACTCAAACACTATTTCTTTGGCTCCCATTCCTATATAAATAGCATCATTTTTGTTTATTTCATACACCTTGTCATCAATAATAATTCTCCCATTACCACCTATGTTAATTGTTCCTAATTCTCTTCTTTGTAAAAAATAGTCCGCACGGAGCTCATCTGCTGCTTCAAGTTTTAGTGACTTGTTAACAGGCATAGCTCCTCCAAAAATAATTCGATCTACATGGCTATATGATAAAAGTACATCATCTGCTTTAAAAACTTCATTCATTAAAAAGTATTTTCTAAGTTCATCCGTATTGTATTTCTTTACATCATCAGCATGACATGCATAATATACCTTCATTGAACCCTCCTTTATCTGCCCAAATATCCCCCATCAACAGGAATTATTGCTCCGTTTAAATAATCAGATGCAGGCGACGAAAGAAACAGTACTACTCCTGCCATATCCTCAGGTGTTCCCCACCTATTAGCGGGAATTCGCGAAAGTATTTCCTTGTTCCGAACTGTATCATTAATCAGTGCAGTATTCATATCTGTAGCCATATAACCTGGTGCAATTGCATTTATATTGATTCCTTGGCTTGCCCATTCGTTTGAAAAAGCCTTTGTAAGCTGAGCTACGCCTCCCTTGCTTGCAGCATAAGCAGGCACTGTATAACCTCCAAAAAAGCTAAGCATTGATGCAATATTAATGATTTTTCCTTGGTTTTGTTTTATCATTTCTTTGGATGCCATCTGACAAAGAGAAAAAACAGCTGTAAGATTCACATTTATTACATGGTACCAATCTTCCAAGGGAAATTCCTCGCTTTTGTGCCTTCTTTGAACTCCTGCCGCATTAACAAGTATATCAAGCCTGCCTCCCAATAGTTTTAAAGCTTCCTGAAATGCAGACTGCCTTTCATTATCATTACCAATATCAACTATTTTTCCATGACACTTGAATCCTTTGTCATTGTATTCTTTAACAATATCATTTATTTTCTCCGAAGTAGCAAACAGTACAACTTCAACACCTGCATTCATAAGAGCTTCTGCCATTGCTCTTCCTAAGCCCCTGGAGCCTCCCGTAACAATTGCTCTTTTTCCTTCAATATTAAAGTAATCCATGATACCTCCATTCTATACAACCTAAATGTCTGTGCAATCAAGCAATACTTTTACCGTATTCACATTTGGATCGTTTATGTAATCAAATGCTTTATGCCCCTCTTTCAAGGGAATAATATGGCTTACAAGCTTTTCTAACTCATCATGAATTTCTTTTGCAAAGTTAACTGCCTGCTCAAACTCATGCTTAGTATACACTCTCGTTGCAACCATCTTCTGCTCCTTAAAACTAAACTGTGGTAGATTAAAAATGTGAGGAGCCTTGTGAATTCCTGTCATACAAATCATTCCACCTATTTTAGCTAATTCCGTGCTCTGAAAAGTGGCGGGTTCGGTTCCACTTGCTTCAAATACAATATCGACACCTTCATTATTTGTCATTTCATCAACAACATCTTTTAGACTTTCTTCCTTAATATTAACAGCTCTAAATCCAAACTCCCTGCATAATTCTATCCTCGAATTATCTAAATCGGAAATTACAATTCTTGATGCTCCGGAATGTTTTAAGACAATAGCCGTAATTATTCCTATGGGACCCGCCCCCATTACAACTGTAGAATCAAGCAGTTTAAATTGCGACTGATGGATTGCTCTGACAATGACGGCCAGGGGCTCAATCAATGCCGCAACTTCATTGGAAACATTATCGTCTACCTTAAAAAGAACGCTTTCATCAACCAAGGCATATTCTGCCATAGCACCATCAACATCAATACCCAAAAGTTTTAAGGTTTTACATACATGAGGAATACCTGTCCTGCAGGATAGACAATTCCCACAGGATATCAAAGGATATGCAACAACTCTATCACCAACTTTTAAGTTTTTGTCGTTGTCTGATATTTCTTCAATAACTCCCACAAATTCATGTCCAACAACCAACGGTGCTTTTGCTCTGGGATGAGTTCCTGCTACAATGCCTCTATCCCCACCACAAATTCCGCAATACTTAATCTTTATTTTTGCATGTCCGGGCTTTGTTTTGAGATCAGTTATTTCTTGGTATTTCACATTATTAGGTCCTAAATATACCAATGCCTTAATTTTGATCATCTCCTCCCATGAAATTTTTAAAATTTTTCCAAAATTCATTTTAGGTTTAGTTTCATATCGTGAAACCCCTTTTCTAATGGTGAACTTTAGGTTTATTATAGCATAACACTAAATTTTTTGCAATACTTTTATTTAATAAATATTTAGTTTAAAAACACCATTAAAAATACCCTTCTTTTAAAGGGTATGCCATAAATTTATTTAGATTTAGTTCAATTTATATCCCATTTCTTTTGATATTAAATTGGTTGTTTTTATTACTTCATTTGAAATAAAGTCAATTTTTTCATCTGTAATTCTGGTTATGGGACCTGATACACTTATAGCTGCAACTACATCCCCGCTCATGTTAAAAATTGGTGCACCTACGCATTTTACTCCCATTTCGTTTTCTTCATCGTCAATTGCATAGCCGTTTTTCTTGACTTCCTGCAATTCTTTCTTAAATAAAATAAAATCTATATTTGTATTTTTTGTCAGCTTTACTATTTTGCTGCTGTTCCATACTTTAAGTACTTCATCTTCCGGTAAAAAAGCTAAAATGGCTTTGCCTGTGGCTGTGCAATACAATGGATTTCTTTTACCTATCCTAGATGCCATGCTTATGGTATTATTTGCTTCAACCTTATCAATGTAAACAATATCTGTTTCCTCTCTAATAATTAAATGTACAACTTCATTTACACTTTCCATAAGCATTTTTGTATATGGTCTGGAAATTTTTAATAAATCTAATTTATGTACTTTCTTGCTTCCTAATTCGAAAAGTTTGAATGTTATTTTGTACTTACTTGATTCTTCATCCTGCACTACATATCCTTTATAAATAAGTGTCGAAAGCAATCTATGAACAGTGCTTTTATGTAAGCCTACCAAATCGCTTATTTCAGTTATGCCTAAGCCATCACTGTAATCTGAAAGCACTTCCAATAATGTTAATGTTCTGTCTACTGATTGGACTAATTCCATTTATGATACCCCTTTGCTATATTATTATCGTTTTATTACTTTATATATTATAACAAATTGTTCCGCAATTCAATAACTATTTTTCATAATATGAAACATTATAAAATTTTTAAAGCACCAAGAGTGACATCTTGGTGCTTTGTTGATTTATTTTATAATTATATGAACATATTATCAGCTCCTACATTCATCATGATGCTGGTGTTCATGACAAATTGAGCCGGTTGATTCTAAATTGCCTTTTAAGTATTCTTCTGCAGCAATTTTTGCTTCACCTTTAGCACCGGTTATTACTTCAATGCCTTTTTCGTTGAATATTTCAATTGCTCCTTGCCCCATTCCTCCTGATATTATTACGTTTATACCCATATCATTCAAGAAGTTTGGAAGAAATCCCGGTCTGTGTCCCGGATTATTTATTGAGCAACTTTTAAGAATTTTATTTCCATCTGTTTCATAAATATTAAAATTTTCACAATGACCGAAATGTTCAGTAACCATTTCCTTTTCACTTGCTACTGCTATTTTCATATTAACCCTCCATCTTTTCTAAAATTTCTGCTATATTGACAAATAAATCGTCTTCATAAAGCTCAATCATTCCCTTGTCGCACACAGATGATATTTTCGGATCCAGGGGCAGTTTGGCAATAATATTCAAACCGTGAGCTTTCGCTGCTTCTTCAATTTT
>ENA-UOOM01003851-UOOM01003851.1-fermentation-metagenome-genome-assembly--contig:-NODE-3851-length-10411-cov-3.163287_pt1 | contig 10411 bp, 12 predicted proteins | sample MGYA00245781_ERZ724031 | MGnify/ENA primary metagenome ERZ724031 (study PRJEB28704, sample SAMN03018317) | fermentation metagenome | biome: anthropogenic terrestrial biome; feature: soil; material... | reverse complement strand
AGTCCGTAGTGGGCTTTCACCACCAAGTTATTGCCCATGCTGGGCACACTAAATAAGGTGGCAGCACACACCGCCACCTTATTTATAATTTTGCCTTAACTTTTATGCTAAGAAATCATCATCTTCTATTGTAGTGAATTCATCAGCTGCATTAGTTCTGCCACCAAGAGGTTCACCATCCTTAATCTTTTGAATGTTTCCAAGTCCACAGGCCACTCCCTTGTTTCCATTAGAGTTAAAAGCATAGAAATTAAGAGATACCCTTGCGTAGCAACCACTATAAACTTCACTTCTATCTAAAATTGGTCTTACTGCTTTGTCCACAATTTGAGGAGCAGTCATACTATTTGCATTTACAAAATAATGCCCCTTATAAGCTTCATCGTCTCGCTCCGCATCTCCATCTCTAAGGGGTAGCTTTATAGCCGCCTTATTAGGCTTCTTTCCTCCGAACTTATGAAGTCCCTCTTCAATAGCTGCATCCACCGCCGCATGGATAGCGTTAATTGTTTCTGTATCAGTTTTGGGAATTAAGACTGACACGCTATACCTTTCTGCTCCGCCATTTATGGATACTGGTTCCCATCCATTGAAGTAACTTAGTCTGGTATCTACACCTGTAATAACTTTTGTTTTGCTTTGATTAATCATATTCTTATACCTCCATAATTTTATTAAATTCAGTTTTCGCACTTGATACATTTAAGGCTTGTCTTTTATCTGATAATGGAACTAGGGTAGGCTTACCAGGCGGTTTGATAATAAAGTCACCTAGTATATCCTTAAATTTTTGTTTACCCATGAGTTTTTCCATTTCTGTAAGAGTAATAAGGCTGGTTCGGTATATGTCCTTGTAACCATTCGCTTTGGCTACTTCTGCTATCTTATCCTCATCTTTATATTTGCGATTGGACCGACCCTCTACAACTTTAAAACCACTCCACTCCTTACCATGATTGACTGCAGCATCTGTAGCATAGGCAACAATTTCATTTGCCCACCTAGTAAGGTCCGATAGTTTGGATAAAATTTCTTCTATCTCATTATCTGTAAGTAGAGGTGGGAATTTAAATTCTGACTGTGCTAGTCTTAATTTTTCATCGGCTCTTGCTCTACATTTAACTGCAGCTCGGCAAAAAGTACACCAGTCACCTGGAAGATATTCACCCTTACCTTCAAAGGCCATTTTAGCTTTAACCTTTAAATCATTTTCTGCCCACTTTTTGAGTTCATCTACTGAAATAGTCCAGGCACTAACATTCTCTCTTCTAGGTTGGAAAATGTGCATTGTCACTTCCTCAATGTCATATAAACTTTCATAAGATGCTAAAGCTCCCAAGGCATATAGTTTCATCTGTGGATTGTCTTCTGCATATACAAGTATTCCTTGTCCGTATTTCATGTCAATTATATGCAGATTCTTATCACCGATGATTATTGTATCTGCCGTACCAAATCCTTCTGGAACATAGCAGGAAAAATCCAATCTTTCTTCTATTAATACTAGTGGATCTTTACAATTCTTCTTCACTTCCTCAAGTTGCTCTAAGACATACTCCGCATAAGCATCACTGTGTTCTTCCATTTCATCATCATTAAACTCTGAAACTGGTCTTTTACTTCTTATATGGAGTGCCTTTTTAAGCTTATGCTCACAAAGGTTATGAGCCGCAGTGCCCTGTGCAGCTGCAGTTGACTCTTGGTCTTTAAACTCTAACTCAAGCCTAGCTGCAGGCGTACATTCTAACCATCTATGTGCTCCAGATGCTGAAAGTATTGCGTGTTTACCCATTACCTAACACCTCCGCATCTTCTAGTAAGGAACCATAGTGGCTAGGATCAACTTCGCTTAACTTTTCACCACCATACTTCTTAATTAAATCTCTTACTTCAGAAGTTAGACCTGCTTGACTCTTCTTAGCCAGTACTCCTCTAACTTCTTCTAAAGTAATCTTATTTGGCTTTGCCTCTTTTACTTTTGTAGCGGTTATCTCTACATTTTCGCTATCACCACTGGTTATTGCCTTTGCAACAACCTCTATACTATCTGCAAGCGAACGCATATCTGAAACCACATCAAGAAGTAGCTTTATTTTGCTCATGCTTCACCCCTCCTTCCTTTGCCTCACTAATGGCAAGTTCCTGTACCGTATCCCCAGGAACTAGAATAGTAATTTTCTGTTTTTCACCTAAGAAGAAACGAAAAAGTCGTTCTCTAATGGTGATATTCCGACAGGATACTATTCCTCCATCTTGAGGTTTTTTTGAAACACTAATTTTTAAATTATGCTTCATAGGTTTCACCTCTTTCTGAGAGCTTTAATTTCTAGCCCCTACTTATAAGCCAAGAGAAGAGGGGAAAGTTGAGGTGTTTGGAAAAATCTTTTTTAATCTCTTTTTTGCTGCAGCTAAATGATGAGATATATTGCTTTTACTAGTGCCAACGCTATCTGCGTACTCATTTGCTGGTACTCCGTCAAGATGCACAGCTATGAAAGCTTCTGCTTGCTTGGTAGTTAAGTTCTTGCGAAGTAGTTCACAGTAAAATTCATAGTCAGCTTTTCTGTCTCGATTTTCTAAATCTGTGTAATCAGGAATATAGTCCATATGGTCCGTAAGGTCTTGCTCCTGATCGTCTTTTCTAAAGGGCATCTCTGGCATAGAAATTCGTCTATTGTGTTTTCTCCAATTATTAAACTCAGGCTTATTAAACTCTTCATTGAATTTTTCTTGAATTAGTTTTTCTTTTTCTTCTTGTGAGTCATACTCTTCTTCTATTGATAAGCTGATCCACATTTCCTCAGTTTCTTTTTCATTTAACTCAATAGACTGAAAATACTTATCAAATCTTATTTTTAATTTCATCTTTCATCCTTTCCGTCCGAAACTTGACGGAAGGATGCAAAAAGAATCTATTATGAAGATGGCCACAGGCTACTAGTTCCTAAAAATAGGTACACGAAGTAACGGTGGGTGCATTTCCTTCTAAATACAGCCTTTATCGCTATATTTAAAATTCTTTATGCATCCTCCGTCCTGATGGCCATCTCGGACTTTGAATTTTTATTTTGAAGTCTTTAGGACTTGCTTACTAATAGATATATCACGAATATTTTTTTGAAAATGGACACGCTATGTCCCATAAAAACAAAAAACCGGAGATATCTATTCTGCCTTTTCTTAGGCTTTATAGATAACTCCGGCTGTTTGCTCCTCGATTGGTTACGGGGCAGATTGCGGTAATTTCTCTTTATTATCTTACTTTACTTCTTTCTATAACCGATTCTACTTGATGAACGATATCATCCCAATGAATTGTTACATATTTGTTTTTACTGATTTTTTGTTCTAAGTAAACTCTATCACCATCGACAACCACATCACAAAATCGTGGTGGCACTGGTTTAGAAGTACTTAAATCTCTAATGGGTTGTTTTATCATGCATCTCCCTCCTAATTAAAATGGAAGTTCTTCTTCATCATCACTTATGTCATCTTCCATAAATGAATCAATGATATACTTAAGTTCATTTTTTATCCTCGGGTGTTTCGTACGTTCACTTACTGTTAGATATAGATTCTCTACCAATAGCGCTAATGGCGACACATCTTTATTACTACATAAATAGCTCGCACCTACTCCAGGTGTGTACATCCAAATTTCCTTAGCAAAAGCATCTGAATCATTAACATTGTGGACACTTTTACTTATATTCATTATATAGAGAAAAGACTTGTTTTTTAAACGTAGGTTGAAACAATCACCCTTAATAGCTGTTCTACAACCAAATGATCTCGATGTAAAAACAACTCTAGAAACCTCATCTGGATACTCACACTCACTTTCTTCATAAAAAGTTTCATGATTGAATAGAGGATGCTCTACATAGCCGTTCATGTCTGTTTCCATTCGGTTTAATTCATCTGCAGTTTCAACATTCCAATCCAGCTTATCATCCAAAGTATCTTTGTTTAATTTCTCAAGAAAAGATACAAGATATCTCTCGGTAGGTGTCATTTCTCCTAAATCTACATTTAATAGAGTATCTATACTGATATCAAGTGACTCTGCAACTTTCATAATAAACTCTATACCTGGTTTCATTTTCTCTTCCTTGGTTATTCTAGAAATATATCCAGCACTTACACCTGCTTCTGTTTCTAGCTCACCTATTCTTTTACCTGATTCATTTAAAAGGAAAGAAATGTTGTCTAACATTATCTTTTTATTAAACTCTTCCGTCATTTCCACTCACTCCTTTCTACTACTTTTTCAATATAATATCATAATTTTACCTATGCGTCAATATGTATTTATGTATTGAATTATGTTTCAATTCGCTAGTATGAGTTTGATGTTTGCGACATAAAAAACAGACCCTTAATAAAATAAAGGTCTGTTTATGAAAATCTACTAAAAAGGACATCCCATGTCCGTTTTTCATAAAATAATTTTTAAATTTCTACTCCATATTGTGAAAGATATTCTTGAACTGCCCATAAAGGTTCGGGATATTTAATATGTAAAGCTTCATTAATCCATTGGTGATCAGTATTCAAATGATTTAATGGGCATTGTAGTACAGACATAAGCTTTTCACTGATAATTGGTGGCAGACGAAGTCCAAAGCATATAAGGGCGGCCGTTTCTACCTTTGGTGATGTTAAACCTTTAACTGTACGACTTATTGTTTTTGGATCACGGTCTATTTCCAAGCCTAAATCAGTATATGACATCTTTCTCCAATCAAGAAGCAATTGCATACATTGTTCTGGGTCATCCGTCATTCTTTTGCGAATCTCAATATATTCTTCCTGTTGCTTTTTTCTCATGGCTATTTGTCTTTCCTGCGGAGCATTTTGGTAGCCATTATGATATTTTATTTCAAATGTAATATCGCTTGCTTCACGATTTAAGAAACATGCCGTATGATAAATGTTCTCAATTTTGCTAGTGATTCTCATGTCAAAAACGAGACAACATTCATCCATATGAGAACGAGCATACCCTGTTAAAGCTAATCTTCCATTTTCATCGTACTCTACATAAAGTGGTGCATTATATACAAAATGATTATCTACAAAAAGATAATCACCATTAGCGGTTAAGGCACGAAGTTCAGGATTAACAAATCTTTCAATGGCTGCATCTTGAGCACTTAAAGAAAAAGTCTGATTTATCTTAATTGCTCCTTTGCGAAAACCATGAGGTTTTACATAATGACCATCAAGATATGTGTATGTACCGATAGCTTCTTCGAAACCTAACTCTACAAGCCTAATCTTAGCTGCTTGCTTAGATACTGCAAAGCTAGTCTCTAATGCTGTGATAACTTGCTCCATCACATCTACTGTATGCCTCGCATTTGATTCACGCATAAATTTTGCTATATATTGATTGGCCTTTATCCTAAAGGGTTCTGCGGGCATTTGTATCCGTGGGGTCAATTGGTTAGCTTGCTTTTCCATCCACTCTGTAGATTTTTTTGATACTGTTGAAATTGCCCCACCTTTTACTTCACAGCTTATATGAGAGGCTGTTTCATTATATAGTTTTTCCAGTTCAAATACTTTTCTGTGTTTTACCCAGTGGACACACTCATGTATTATTGTATTATTAACAGAACCTAGATTTCTAAGCAAGTACATATAGGGATCGACTACAATAGTTTTCCCTTCAATCTGCATAGTTACATTGCTTTGAATATTTGAATCATACATTTCAGCTTCAGTATCTACAAAGTAAATCTGACCAAATACTGATGAATCTTCTCTTATTCGCTGGTTTTTTATTGTTAACCCTAATCTCTCAGTAAGAATATTAGGGTCAACCCAAATAGGGTCTTGTCCATATTGAGTTATCTTAAGAGCCTCGGGATAATATTCTTCAAGAAATGCTGTAGCCACTTCATCTAGCTTTTCATAAGGGATATAAGGAACAAGGGAATCATCTAAAGGATTTTTGGCACGGTTTTTTCCTGTATATGAAGATACTTCAAGAATATTAAAGTCTTCTAGATTACATCCAATATCACCAGAACAACGTACCATTAGCCATATTGTCTTCTCCTCCGAATCATCATAGTGATAATCTGCTTCAGGGATTTCAAATGTAACTGACAAAGCCACATCAAACTGGATTTTCATTTCTGGCAAATCATCAACCCATACATGTTCAACCTTAACATCAGCAATTTCTGGTTCTCCAGCTTTACGGATTCTGTACAATTCTATATCTAATGATTCTATATTTTCATCAAGATACGTCTCGGCTGCTGCCCAGAATTGATTGTCAAAAGTCTTTGCCACGTATTCTGTAAATGATCGAGTATTCGCCATAAATAATCCTCCCATCCTACAATTGTATTTGTCAACTAAAAAATGGTCCAAAAATTATTTCAAAAATGGTCCACTATTTTTTTACTGTTTAACCATTTAATTGTTTCTTCATATCTGTGACTTGTTTCTCTAGAAATATCCATGATATGGGCCTTATGTGCTAACCGATCTACAATAGCACCGGTTAGCATAGGGTCTTTGAATATTTCCTCCCATCTATCAAATGCGAGGTTTGTATTTATTATTATAGAACCTTTATCATTACGATTAGAAAGTAGGTTAAAGAGTATTTCGCAGCCTTCTTTATCAAAAGAAACATAGCCAAGCTCATCTAGAATTACTAGATAATATTTTTCAAACTTCTTTTTATAGTTATTTAATTGGTTAAGACTCATGGCCTCTTTTAATTCGATAATTAAATTTGGTACTGATATGAATAGTACTTTCATTCCCTCCATGCAAGCTCTTATACCAAGGCCTATACTATAGTGAGACTTGCCACTGCCTGGACTTCCTATTAATATGATGTTTTCTTTTTCCTTGATAAAGTTTAAGGTGTTTAACTCGGTAAATTTTATTCTAAGCTCTGGATCGTACTTACTTGTATCAAAGTCTTCAAGATACTTCTTATAAGGAAATCTAGCATATCTAAGTCGGTTTTTAACACCATTTTCTCTACGTAGTTCATACTCACTTTCAAGAAGCCTAGTTAAGAATTCTTCATGGCTCATCTGTGTATGCTTTGCTTCTTCAATTAATATTTGACTAATTATTGGACCACTTTTAGATTACCATAAACAACAATAACGATTAATTTAAAATAGCAATATTAATAATAAACCCAACGTTCACCATCCCAATGTGGCTGTATTTGCTCATGAGACTCATATAATTCATCAAACAAATTAAATGCCACAGCTTTTGCAGTATGAAGATCAGTAATTCTCCTTCCATTATATTTCCATAGTTGCTTACCTTTAAAGATAACACCCCAATTAGAATTAAACTTACTTTTCATAATGGTAATATAGTTGCCCTTATATCGAAGGGTATAGTTACCTGTATCTGATTTAAAACGCCACTCTTGCTTCATAAAATTCTTTCTCCGATTAGCTCGATTTCTCAGTTCTCTTTCAGATTCTTTAGGGTCAATATAATCATCTATCATATTAGATGCACATACACACCCCACACGTATCTCTCCATGATAATCTGGATGTTCTAATAGATGTACATATCGAATTTTTTCATTGCCACACATCTCGCATTGTTCATAATTTATGGGTTCTCCAGCTTCCACATATTCTCCTAAATCCTCCACACCTATATACTGCCACCCCTTATGGGGAACACCTGCTTTATCCCATCGCACTATCAACACCTCCTTTTAATATGAGAGTCTATATTTTTATTTTTCGCAATAGTCTATATGTAAATTATAGCATAATAAATATTTATCACAATAAACACATATTATGTGATTGTAAATTAAATTTGTGTCGTTTTTCTTTTTGTGATACAATTATTTATTAAGCGAGGTGATAATATGTCAATAAGTTATAAAAGACTCTGGAAACTTCTTATTGATAGAGACATGAAAAAGAAAGACTTAATAGAAGCATCTGGTATTAGTACTGCTTCAATGGCCAAGCTTGGAAGAGGTGATAATATCACCACAGAGGTATTACTTAAAATATGCAAGGCACTTGATTGTGAGCTTGAAGATATTATGGAGATAGAAAAGGAATAATTTTAGGAGGAATTTATGAAAATCAAAAATATAGAAGAACTGTTTCTAATAACTAAAAAAAAGCTTGAGGGCCAACACGGAACAATTACAATTAATTTTGCTAATAAAACTCATGTTTATTCGGGAAACGATGTTATAGGCAATTGCTTACAAGAATGGTTGCCTAATTGGTTTCAACATTTAGGTGTTGATATAAGACCTGGAGATAACACTCAATCATTCCCAGACTTTGTAGCCAATTTTGAAGATACTAGTTATGATGTTGAAGTTAAAGCCTGGAATTATAACAATTCACCCGCGTTTGACCTAGCAAACTTTTCAAGTTTTCTAGATACAACATATAAAAGCCCTGGGAAATTAGATGCTCATTATTTCATATTAGGTTATGAGCCAATGGATGATGGCTTTTCGCAAGGATTTACTGTAAAAAAAGTGTACTTAAAACATATATGGGAAATCACTTCCCCCTCAAGAAAATATCCTATTGGTTTACAAGTAAAACGTGGCCAACCTTATGCGATGCGTCCTTTTAACTTCGCACGTAATGAAAACAACAGTTTTAATAACAAAAATGAATTTATATATGCTGTCAAAAACACTTTTGATATTTTTACAAATACTACCATACCTTTTTCGCCAGATGAATGGCTCGAAAAAGTACTTTCATATTAAAAGAAGTGGTGGTTCTTACATGAACCCCACTTCTTTTTTCTCTAAATTATTAATAGATTCAAAATATGATTCTAATAGTTTTATCGATACAGCTTTTATAACAGGAACACAAACAGTATTACCAAGTAAATCAAATGCTTCACTTTCTTTCATAAAGTCAAGTCGATAATCATCTGGAAAACCAAACAATTTAAGACCTTCATTAATAGTTAAAGTACGAATTCCACCATTAACAGGTACTGCAAGCTTATGAACATCCGTTGCAACTATTGTCGGTGTAACACTGTCGGGGCAAAGAATTTTGGTAAATTCAAATGAAAGTTTTCCAGTAACGATGTTATATCCTTTTTCTAATGAAGTATCCGCTACTCTCCTATTATTAATTAGTTGTTTCGGATGTTCATAAGTAAGATATCCTTTCGCAACTAAATCATCCAATAACGCATGTAACTTAGGATGTGGATAAAATGAAAATATCATATCTTCTGTTAGAGGCATACCATCCATCCATTTTATACCTATTATATCTGCCCATTTCTTATTTCTCCTTTGTCTTAACAACAATTCTAGAAGTTCTTTTTGTTCTTTACTTACCTCGCCTTTTAATCCAATATCCCAACTATGGATATTGTTGCTACCGCCACGTTTGTCTTTTATAGCTTTCCCATATAATTCATCTATTTTGTAATGTGATAGTAGTTTTTTGGTGAATTCTGTTTGTATAGGAGGTGTAGATTCATCTATAATATCTCTTAATACAGATGTTTTCTTACTGAATCCTGCTAACTCTTTTACTTTCATACCTCTAAGTCCAATAATATAGATTCTATTTCTAGACTGTGCTAGTCCAAAATCCTTACCATTTAACACTTTCGCTTGGATAGAGTAGCCCAATTCTTCTAATGTCTTGCGTATTATCTTAAATGTCCTTCCTTTATCATGATGTACAAGACCCTCTACATTTTCTAATACAAATCCAATAGGTTTTTTTGCTAATAAGATCTTAGCAATATCAAAAAAAAGTGTTCCTCTAGTATCTTGAAACCCTAACCCTAATCCCGCTTGAGAAAAAGCCTGACAGGGAAAGCCAGCTAATAAGAAGTCAAAATTAGGCAAATTTGTTGGATTAACTTTTGTTATATCACATTCTGGGTTTTCTCCAAAATTAAATTTATATGATTTAATTGCAGAAGGTTTGATATCGCTTGAAAATACACACTTACCTTTTAAACCAAATTCGCTTAGTGCTTGCTCAAATCCTATTCGCATCCCACCTAACCCACTAAATAAATCAACAAAAGTTATTTCATTTGCTCCCCGTTCAAGTTCTGACTCTAATTTATCTATACCCATTTCAAGTAGTTTTCTGCATTTCTGAGAAAAACTCGTACAATCAGGTAATGGTGCCTCTTTAATAAATTTCTTATCTTTACTATTTAAGTAAATCGTTACAGGCTGTTTTTTATCTATGCTACTTTTTCTACCTGCACCTTTTCTATTTCCTCCATGCATGCTCATACCTCCATTCACTAATATAATTATAACATGAGAGCATTGTTTTTTCAAGTAAATAAAATCCCGATTAGGCTTTTTGTTTAGATTTATGATACCGATAATTGAGAATGCGTTCCTATCAATCCAATATCCGTC
>ENA-UOOM01003847-UOOM01003847.1-fermentation-metagenome-genome-assembly--contig:-NODE-3847-length-10425-cov-10.467020_pt1 | contig 10425 bp, 12 predicted proteins | sample MGYA00245781_ERZ724031 | MGnify/ENA primary metagenome ERZ724031 (study PRJEB28704, sample SAMN03018317) | fermentation metagenome | biome: anthropogenic terrestrial biome; feature: soil... | reverse complement strand
TGACACATGGAAAGTGATGCAGCTGTGTACATGACACCGATTGTGTGCCTGTACCGCTCCGGCCTTAAATGCTTTTCTAATTTTCTCTGAATCCCTGTAATAATATCCTCTGTCATGAATGCCTCCTGCTTATCTACGTATATAAATGATGCTCTTTTATATAATCGGCAACTGTGTCCGGAACCATATAATGAACCGTAAGCCCCATAGCCGCCCGCTTTCTTATTGTGGTAGAGGAAATTTCAAGCAGCGGTGCTCTCAAAAGCTCAATATCTGCGTTATACTTCTTTTTCAGATATGAAATCTGCTTCTTCATATCTCCTACATCTTTATCATCTCTCATTGCAGCAAGTATGGTACAAGTGGTAAACATGCCTTTAAAATACTTCCATTTTTCTATAGCAAAAAGAGAATCTGCCCCTAAGATGAAATAAAATTGATTTCCAGGGTACATCTTGTGAAAATCCAGCATTGTCTGGTAGGTATACGAATGAATCCCCTCCTTCGCTTCATGCAGAGAAAGCTTAAAATGAGGGGAACCGCTTATGGCGAGTTTAACCATCTCAATCCGGTGCTGCAAAGATGTGTCCATTTCTTCTGCATCTTTGTGTGGGGGATTACCGTTAGGAAGAAACCATATTTCATCGAGATCAAATTCTTCAAAGGCAAACTCACCCAAAAGCAGATGTCCTATATGAATTGGGTCAAATGTGCCCCCCATAATACCAATTTTCATGACACTTACCTACGGAAGTACGATTTTCTTCTTGTCGTCCTTCCCCTCTCTGTATAATACAATTTTTTTGCCGATCACCTGTACGACCTGTGAATGTGTTCTTTCCCCTATCATACTAGCCAGCTCCTTTGGGTTATCTCCACAGTTCTGCAGTACATTGATTTTAATCAATTCACGGGCATCCAGTGCCTCTGAGATGGCCTCGGTAAGTCCAGGTGTTATACTGGATTTACCAATTTGGAAGATAGGCTCCATTGTCATTGCAAGACTTTTTAAATATGCTCTCTGTTTTGTGGTCATTATTTTTTCTCCTGTTACTGTTATTTATAATAATCAAACTGTAATCCGTACATTTTAACTGTATCACCCTCCTGAATCCCGGCATTTTCTAATTTTTCCAAAATCCCCGCATCTTTGAGAAACTTCTGGAAAAATGCAAACCCCTTTTCTGAATCCAGATTAGTGTATCCCAACATTTTTTCTATCTTAGGACCTTCAACAATATACAAGTCGTTTTCCTTTTCTACTGTATACGGAAGATCCTCATAAATCAGCTCATCCTCCGGAAAGTATTCTTGTTCAAATATAACAGGTTTTGCATCTATATACTGCAGCTGTTCACTTACATAATACAGAAGCTTTTGAATTCCCTGTCCGGACACACCCGAAATTGGAAATACCCGTATCCCCTTGGGCTCAAATTCAGCCTTTAGCCTGTCCACCGGGTCCTCATCACCGTCAAAAATTAAATCGATCTTGTTGGCTGCGATTACCTGAGGGCGCATAGCTATCTCAGGGTTATATGCCGTCAGTTCGGCATTGATCTTGTAGATATCATCTACGGGATCTCTCCCTTCAGTTCCTGCTGCATCCACAACATGAATCATCATTTTAGTACGCTCAATATGGCGCAGAAACTCATGCCCCAGTCCCACACCTTCTGATGCTCCCTCAATCAGCCCTGGGACATCGGCCATCACAAATCCATGGGTGCCTTCCAAATCAACCACCCCCAGATTTGGATTCAAGGTGGTAAAATGATAGTTAGCTATTTTGGGGTCAGCATTGGTTACCCTGGAAAGCAATGTGGACTTCCCTACATTCGGAAATCCAATCAGTCCCACATCAGCGATGACCTTTAATTCCAGATTGACTTCAAGCTCCATGGAAGGCTGTCCCGGCTGCGCGTACTTGGGAACCTGCATAGTCGCGGTGGCGAAGTGCTGGTTTCCCAAACCACCCCGGCCTCCTTTTAAAATCACCTGTCTGCGGCTACTGCCGGACATATCGGCAACAACCTTGCCTGTCTTTTCCTCTTTTACCACAGTTCCTTCCGGAACTTTCAATACAAGATCTTTTCCGTCTTTTCCGTGGCATCGGCGCTTCCCGCCTTCTTCCCCGTCACCGGCAGCATATTTTCTTTTGTGCCGAAAATCTGCCAGTGTATTTAGCCCTCCGTCTACCTCAAAAATCAGATCGCCGCCTTTTCCGCCGTCTCCTCCGTCAGGCCCTCCGTTAGGTACGTACAGCTCCCGTCTGAAACTGCAGTGCCCATCTCCGCCTTTTCCGGACTTTATAAAAATTTTAGCTCTGTCTGCAAACATAATCTATATCCTTTTCTTATTACTATCTTTGTCACTTTTCAACTTTTTTATTATATCATACGAGTTTTGTTTTTACTATTAATAAATGAATAAAGAGTTTAGCTTGCCAGACTCTCGCGCTGAAGCACGGCCGCTTTATTCGTTCTCTATTATATAAAAGCCCCAGACCATTCATCAGGTCTGAGGCCGCTTATGCACTATTCAGCTACAGGATAGATAGAAACTTGCTTCTTATCTCTTCCTTTTCTTTCGTATCTGACAACACCGTCAACTAAAGCAAACAAAGTATCATCACCGCCGCGTTTTACATTCACACCCGGGTGAATTCTTGTCCCGCGCTGTCTGTAAAGGATATTTCCGGCTTTTACAAACTGTCCGTCAGCTCTCTTGGCACCTAATCTTTTTGATTCGGAGTCACGGCCGTTCTTAGAAGAACCAACTCCTTTTTTATGAGCAAAATATTGAAGGTTCAATTTCATCATGGTTATTACACCTCCTTAAAGATAATATCAATGTATGGTTCATAATCGCTGTCTTCTTCTATTTCCTGTAAACCAAGGATCATAGTATCTAACAGTAATTCGGCATCATGTGTAGGTCCTGCGCTCCCGGTAAAACGGAATTCAATCCGTCCCTGTGCATCGGAATCATCCGAAACAACAGACATCTCATCCGATGTATACTTTTCAAGTGCGTTGAGAGTATTAATGATGAGAGCTGATGCCGCGGCACATACGATGTCCATCCCTTCATCAGAGAATCCTGCGTGTCCCTTTACGTCAAAACCTATATATTCATGCCTGTCTGTCTTGTAAATGGTTACCTTAATCATCCCGGCACCGACTAAGCATTGATCTTGTCAATCTTCACTGCAGTATACTGTTGTCTGTGACCATTTTTCTTATGGTATCCAGTTTTTCTCTTATACTTATAAACAATTACTTTTTTTGCTTTTCCATTACCAACTACAGAAGCTGTAACTGTTGCACCATCGACTGTAGGATTACCAACGACAAGCTTGTCATTGTTCACTGCAAGTACCTGGTCAAATGTATAAGTCTCTCCAGCTTCTACACCAAGTTTTTCTACTTTAATGATATCGCCTTCGGCTACTTTGTACTGTTTACCACCTGTTGCTATAATTGCGTACATATGGCACCTCCTATTATCATTACTCGCCAATTACGGTGTCTGCCGGATGGCAAAACTTTAAAACCTCACTGTGCGGCATACTGGTGTAGTATAGCATATGTAGTCTTATAATGTCAATAGCTTGTTGTAACAATATTCTATAATGCTTTTGCGTGTTATGATGCCAATAAATTTATTCTGGTCATCTACGACAGGCACAAAATTCTGATTCATTGCCTTTTTTACAAGATCCTCCATATCTGCATCTGCTGCTACCACATCAAAACCTGCCTTGAGCGGAAAATCACGAATAAAAATCTTTTCAGCACTTTTCAAATTTAGATTTCTATGACTCTTAATTCCCCAAAGCAAATCTCCCTCCGTAACAGTTCCTACAAACTCGCCATCTTTGTTCAGCATAGGAATTGCAGCATATTTGTGATACTCCATTGTTTCAAGAACCTGACGAAGTGTAAAGTCATCATAAATATAGGCGACCTCACTTTTAGGTTTTAGAAAGAACAAAATGTTCATCTCGAACTTGCTCCCTTTCTTTTTATATTTGTGTTACTACAAATATTTCATACAATGCCTTTATGGCACTTCTGAAATCATCATGCCGGACTCCTACAATAATATTCAGCTCACTGGAGCCCTGGTCAATCATTTTTACATTAATATGAGCATGCGCCAGTGCAGAAAAAATTCTTCCTGCCGTGCCCCGGTTTGCCCTCATACCGCGGCCTACAATAGCAATCAGGGAAAGGTCAGACTCTAGCTCAACGTGATCCGGGTTGGCTGCACTATGGATCCCTGCAAGGACTTTCTGTTCTTTTTCTTCAAATTCATCTTTGTGAACGAAGATTGTCATTGTATCAATTCCGGAAGGCATATGTTCAATGGAAATATCATTATCCTCAAACACTTGCAGTACCTTGCGGCAAAATCCAATTTCAGAGTTCATCATAGCCTTTTCAATTGTGACTGCCACAAAGCCGTCCGTACCAGCAATTCCGGTAATTGTATATTTGGGCTTTCTGCATGTACTTTCCACGATCAAGGTACCTTCATCGTCCGGCGCGTTAGTGTTGCGGATATTAATCGGAATTCCTGCTTTTCTGACAGGGAAAATTGCGTCTTCATGAAGCACACTGGCTCCCATATACGAAAGCTCCCGCAGTTCCTTGTATGTGATAGTTTCGATTGATTTTGCATCTCTAACAATCCTGGGGTCTGCAATCAGAAAACCTGATACGTCGGTCCAGTTCTCATACACATCGGCAGAGATAGCCAATGCTACGAGAGAACCCGTGATGTCAGACCCCCCTCTGGAAAATGTGACAATTGTACCGTCCCTTTTTGCACCATAGAACCCTGGGATAACTGCAAATTCAGTCTTGCCCAGGCGGCGGGACAACAGTTTATCCGTAACAGTGTTATTAAAAGTTCCATCTTCGTCAAAACGGATCACTTCTGCTGCGTCCACAAATTCAAATCCGAGATATGCAGACATGATAATTCCATTTAAATATTCCCCTCTGGAGGCTGCATAATCCCTTCCCGCCTCTTTAATGAAGTTCTCGCGTATAATTTTAAATTCTTCGTTCAGAGAAATAGTAAGACCAAGTCCCTCTATAATTTCATTGTATCTGTCCTGAATTGCAGAAAGAATGTCCTGAAAATCTTTCTTTCCCATTGCGGCATCATAACAATTATACAACATATCTGTCACTTTTGTATCCCTTGAAAATCTTTTTCCGGGAGCAGATGGCACAACATATCTTCTGGATTCCTCAGAGCGGATAATTTCGCCGGCCTTCTGGAACTGATCGGCACTTGCCAGAGAACTTCCACCAAATTTCACTACTTTTTTCATTGCATTTTCCTCCAAATATACAGACAAAAGAACATCTTTGCAAGATTTCTGCGTTCTTGGTTCATTATTATAACGCAGTCACTCTCTCTTGTAAATCTCTTATTTTACATTTTTCTGCATATTTTGCAACAGTTCAGCCATATGAATTTTTGACAGCATAAGCAGAAGAAAGCTTGCTCTCGTATGCATATGCTGTCGAAAATTCATATGGCGCTCTGCCACAGTGAGATGAAGCGCAGCGGAATCGAGCTGATGGCTGAACTGTTACTATATTTCAATAGGATATCCTGCATATTTTCTTATTTATTATCAAAAAAGTTGTCTTTTATGAAGACTTATACAATTATATCTGCATATTGTGCATTTGCTGCCTTTTTCAAATCTTGGGGAGAAAGTTTCAACTGCATTCCAAGTTTTCCACCACTGACATAAATATAATCAAGGTTTTCCACAGTTTCGTCTATGACGGTGGAAAAAGCCTTCTTCATTCCTATAGCTGTACATCCTCCCCGTATATAACCGGTCACCGCGGTAATTTCTTTTACTGGAAGCATATCCAGAGATTTTTCTCCCACCACTTTGGCCGCCTTTTTCAGATGAAGTTCTGCTTCAATGGGAATGACAAATACATAATGCTCTCCGCTCTTTCCGGTAGTCACCAGTGTCTTGTACACCCTGTCGTGGGGAAGATTCATTTTATCAGCGATTGTAATGCCGTCAATAAACTCATCACATTCATACGTTTGATATTCATAGGGAATTTTATGCTTTTCCAGAATACGCATGGCATTTGTTTTCAGTTCTTTCTTACTCATAATATCAATTCCTCCATAAAGCAAATCATTTTGTGAATAACATTTTGTTTTTAGCATTCTTCTGTGGATAACTTTCAAAAAAGCGCCATATCTTTCCTCTTAACGTGGCCGCCACGCCAGATTGTATACAAGAATTCAATCTATTTACAGGCCAATTCGCGTGAGCGCAACAAAAATCCTCTAGTCCAAATTTTATGTATAATTGTATACAATCCAAAAAATGAAAATAAACAAGCCTGTATAAAAGGCCTAAAAATTTGCTGCAGTTTGGCTGGCTGTTCAATTTTGTAAAACATAACTACTCTTTAATACTTTCATGGAGAGGCCTGCGGACCTTTTTTCGTGTTACCTCTACAAGCTGTAACTCTGTCATATCTACCAAGGTTGTTTGAATGGGATCCTGTGATAAATGATGGCGGAAATCTTTCAGCAGCTCATGGGTTGCAGCTGCATCGTCCAGATTAATAAAATCTACAATAATGATACCTGAGAGATTTCTGAGTCGTATTTGCTTTGCCACTTCCTGTGCCGCTTCCAGGTTAATTTTTAAATAAGTCTCCAAGGGGGCTCTTTTAGCAACAAATTTTCCCGAATTCACATCTATGACTGTCAGTGCCTCTGTATATTGAATCACCAGATAGGCACCGTTTTTAAGCCATACACGCTGTCCCAGGGCACGGTCCAGCACAGTATGGGTACTATATAGTTTCGACAGGGAAAGCTGACTACTGTCATACCTTCTGAGATTAACTAAATATTCCGGCTGTTCTTTTTCATAGTATTCCCTGACCTGGCCGTAGAGTTTATCTCCTTCAACTATAATCTCTGTCAGTCCCTCCGTGTAGACGTTCTTTAAATATGATATATAGGCAGGAGGCTCCTGAGATAAACAGGAAAAACATGTCCTTGTCCGGGCAATTTTTTTTATTTCATAGTACTTACTTTCCAGCTCTCTGATTTCCTCAAGGATATCAGAAAAGGGCGCATCCTTGGCATTGGTACGGATAATAATCCCATACTCTTCATTTTTTAGGGGCTGAAGCTGTTCTTTCAGCAGTGTTCTTAAATGTTTCGGCAATTTGCCGGAGGTTCCGATTCTTGTATTTCCGGAAGTCAAAATAGCATAACGCCCGTGAAAATTCAGATTACTGCTGACTGTTGGGGCTTTTGTCTTCACAGCTTCTTTGCTGATCTGAACAACTAGCTCATCACCGACACAAAGTGCCTTTTTTCCACTTTTGTGAGTAAATATGGCTCTGTCGGCCTGGCTCATATCATAATAACATTCCACTTTGTTTCCAATCTCAATAAAAGCAGCTCCTATATTGGACACAATATTTTTCACTTTACCTACATAAATATTCCCCAGGGTTTGTACGGGTTCTCCTCTGTTGCTTTCAGGAGTGCAGTGTATCTCAACAATTTCATCATCTTCCAGCAGGAACATCCATATTTTATTTTCTTCCTTCATCATAAGAATTTTTCTTGAAATCATACTGTGTCTTTCTCCATTTCCCACCCCATATCTTCCAGTGACTTCAGTTCTCTCTCAATGCCTTGTCCCACATCTGCATACATTTCCAACCGGTGATGATGAAAATCTACGGATTTCCATTCAACGCTTAAAAACCGGCAGAAAGCTTCCATAACAAGCTCAGGCTTGAGATTCTGGACACTTCCTGCGGCAAGCTGCATATAGATGCCGGATTTGGAAGGTTCAAATTTATAAATCATAGGTCTGATATCCACCTCATTTACACTACGCTTTGTCTGCTTTTCTATGCGGATTTCCGGCTGCTTTAAAAATACAGACGTTTTTTCCCTCCAATTCTCCGGCAGAGAGCCTCTTTTCAAAGTTGTAAGGTAATCAGCGGCCGCCACAATTGCCATACCTGTCAGCTTCTTTTCCTCTGGAATCTGTCGGAAACTTATAATCTCCATGCCCTCCACCATAACTTTGTTGAGACGTTTTACGGCCTCCTTGCCGGAGACAGCTTCTTTCAATTCAATATCGAAATATTCACCATCGCTGGAAAGGCCTATCCCCAAAGGGCTTGCAAAGGACATAATCATATGGGGGCTGTACCCGCCCGTAAAGGCAATGGGGATCCCGGCCCGTCTCATGGCCTTCTGAAAGAAACGCATCACATCCAGATGTCCAATAAATCTTAAGGCTCCGTATTTCCTGAATTTAATTCGCGCCTTCATAACAGACACCTCCTCCAAATTGTGCCGCACCACAGCCGGAACATCCCCTCCTGCAATTGGGCGTAATTCTGCCGTGCTTTGCTCTCTCCCACTCTTTCTTAAGGAAATTCCTACTTACACCAATGTCAATAAAATCCCAGGGAAATAACTCATCCAGGTCTCTCTTACGGGTTGTATAAAATCCAATGTCGGTTTTCGTATTGCAAAATGCTTCTATCCATTTTTCATTGGAGAATGTCTCTGTCCATGAATCATAAAGGCATCCCAGTCTGTAGGCCTCCTCAATGACTTTTCCCACACGTCTGTCCCCACGGGCAAACACACCCTCCAGCACAGTGACATCTGCGTCATGCCAGTTATATTTCAGGCTTTTTTTATTTAACTGCTCCTGGAATGCATGCTTTACCACATAGGCCCGTCGAATGTACTCCTCATTGCTGCACATTGACGCCCACTGGAATGGTGTAAAAGGCTTGGGCACGAAAAAGGAAGAGCTTGCGGTAATCTGGCATTTCCCATGTCGCTCCTCTTTTGGTATTTCATAATACTTTCTGGCGATTTTGTCGGAAAGCACCGCAATTCCCTTCATGTCCTCATCCGCCTCCGTAGGAAGTCCCAGCATGAAATATAATTTTACTTTAGACCAGCCGCCTTCAAAAGCCTGTCCGGCCCCCTCTAGAATACTTTCCTCTGTCAGTCCTTTGTTGATGACGTCCCGAAGCCTCTGAGAACCTGCCTCCGGGGCAAATGTAAGACTGCTTTTTTTAATATCCTGCACCTTACTCATTACATCCAGTGAGAAGGCGTCAATGCGCAGTGAAGGCAAAGAGATATTTATCCCTTCGCCCTGGAATTCTTCTATCAGAAAATTTACCAACTCCTTCAGCTCAGAGTAATCGCTGGAACTTAAGGAACTCAGAGAAATCTCCTCGTGCCCGGTATTCTTCAGCATGGTGCGGGCATATTCCTTTAAGGTTTCCACATCCCGCTCTCTGGTAGGGCGGTACAGCATACCAGCCTGACAGAATCTGCATCCCCGGATACAGCCCCTCTGTATTTCAAGCACTACCCTGTCCTGTGTTGCCTTGATGAAAGGCACAATAGGAGCCATGGGGTAGGAGGCATTCGTGACATCCATGAAAACCTGCTTTTTAATTTTTGTGGGTATCCCCGGTATTCTGGGCACAAAAGACTTTAGCGTCCCGTCTTTATGGTAGGAAGCTTCATAAAGCCCGGGAGCGTAAATTCCCTCTATACAGGCTGCCCTCTGCAAAAACTCTTCACGGCTTGTCCCTTCAGCGCGGCAGGTCTTATATAAATCCAGCAGCTCGTCATATACAGTTTCGCCTTCGCCAATATAAAACAAATCAAAAAATTCTGCCAGCGGTTCCGGATTGTAGGTACAGGGGCCGCCTCCGATCACAATCGGGTACTCCCAGGTACGGTCCTCACTGTGAATCGGAATCTGGCTTAAGTCTAATATTTGTAAAATATTGGTGTAGCACATTTCATACTGAATTGTAATTCCCAGAAAATCAAACTGTTTTACAGGATCCTGGGACTCCAGCGCAAACAGCGGGATATTCTCTTCACGCAAGATTTTATCCAGATCAATCCAGGGTGAATATACTCTCTCACACCACACATCCTCACGTTGATTGAGCATATTGTATAAAATCTGAATCCCCAGATGGGACATTCCGATTTCATATACGTCTGGAAAACACATGGCAAACCGTATATCAACCTTAGATGAATCCTTATTTACCGAATTCACCTCATTGCCGATATAACGCGCCGGTTTCTCAACTTTTAATAATATATCATCATTTAACGCTAATTTACGCATGTTGTAGCCTTTTTCTTTCTTTAATATTCTTAGTAAATCATACTCAAGTCTAATGCTATTATTACTATTTTATTTTTTGGTATAATTCTGCCATTATTCTCCTATTGTTCATATAGGCAAAGAACTAAATAACAGTAAAAGTATAACATAAAATCGGTTCTTGTGCCATATATGAAAAATTAATAAGTTCATCCTGTATGAAAAAT
>ENA-UOOM01003846-UOOM01003846.1-fermentation-metagenome-genome-assembly--contig:-NODE-3846-length-10426-cov-3.974352_pt1 | contig 10426 bp, 10 predicted proteins | sample MGYA00245781_ERZ724031 | MGnify/ENA primary metagenome ERZ724031 (study PRJEB28704, sample SAMN03018317) | fermentation metagenome | biome: anthropogenic terrestrial biome; feature: soil; material... | reverse complement strand
ATAAACCGGTTGCGGTGGGCGGAGACCCGGAGAGTCGTCACGGAATTGTTCTCGCAAAAAACTATATAGCAAAAAATTACGGAGTTAAAACAGGAGAGGTGCTTTGGCAGGCAAGGCAGAAATGCCCGGATATTATTTTTGTACCGCCTCATTTTGAAAGATACCTGCATTTTTCAAAGTTGGCAAGCAAAATCTATTCTGATTATACCGATTTGATAGAACCGTTCGGATTGGACGAATCCTGGCTTGATGTTACCGGCAGTCAGAAGCTGTTCGGCAGCGGTAAAAAAATTGCGGATATGATTCGCGAACGTATAAAATCAGAGCTTGGGATTACGGTTTCCATCGGCGTAAGCTATAATAAAATTTTTGCAAAGCTCGGCTCGGACATGAAAAAGCCGGATGCCACCACGGAAATATATCCCGATAACTTCAGGGATAAAATATGGAACCTTCCCGCCTCCGATTTGTTATTTGTAGGACCCGCTACCCAAAAAAAGCTAAAGCAATGCGGAATATACACAATCGGCGATTTGGCTAAAACGGAAATACGCTATTTACAGACATGGTTTGGTGTCAACGGCTTACTGCTCTGGAGGTTTGCCAACGGGCTGGACGATTCCCCCGTGAGCATTATGAATGCGAAAGCGCAGATAAAATCCATAGGAAACTCTACCACAACACCTAAGGATTTAGTCGATGACGACGATGCTAAAATTACGTTTTTTATGCTTGCAGAGAGCGTTGCGTCTCGGCTTAGAGATGCCGGAATGATTTGCAGAACAGTACAGATTTCGGTTCGGGACAATAAACTATTCTCCTTTGAACGGCAGCTAAAGCTGTCGGAACCCACCTGTGTTTCCGATATAATTGCAGGAGCGGCTTTTGCTTTATTTAAAGAAAACGTCACAGGCTCATATGCGATAAGAAGTCTCGGAGTAAGGACATGCGACCTCATGCCGGATATTAACAGACAGATAGGATTACTGCCCGAGAGCGTTCGTATCAGTCGGCTTGAGGACTTGGAATACGCGGTTGATTCCATACGCCGCAAATTCGGTCATTTTGCGATACAGAGGGGGCTTATGCTCAAGGATAAATCGCTCTCAGACCTTAATCCAAAGGAGGATAATATTATCCATCCCGTCGCTTTTATGCGGTAAAAAGCTGAAAAACAATAAAAATATAAAACCCCGCTGTTTATAAAACGGGATTTTTTGCTATAACCGCCGAATTGCCTGCTATTATTGACTTTTTACGGACATAATCTCCGCGACGCTGCCATTCATACACCTGTTGCCCCATGAATCTATAAGGATATTGTTTTTATAAAAACAGATTATTTCGCAGTTGTTCGGGCATTTCTTACATTCGTATCCCTTTGTGACAAATTCCATTTTCGCAACATCAAATCCGAAAACCCTGCCTTTTTTATTGTTTTTTGCCAATATCGCAGCTCCGTATGCTCCCATAAGGTGAGAGTTCTTATCAACCAGAATTTCCTCTCCGATGACCTGCTCAAACGCCCTGACAACACCTGAATTTTTACTTACACCGCCCTGGAACACAATCGGCGGTTTTATTGCTTTTCCCTTTCCCACATTGTTGAGATAATTGTTTACGACCGCCAAACAAAGACCGGCGATAATATCCTCTCTTTTATGACCGATTTGCGCTTTGTGAACCAAATCGGACTCTGCGAAAACGGTACATCTTGCGGCTATTTTTGTCGGGTTATTTGAAGTCAGAGCTATATTCCCGAAATCCTCTACATCAATACCCAATCTTTTAGCCTGTGATGAAAGAAAAGAACCTGTACCCGCAGCGCACAAGGTGTTCATCGCGTAATCGACAACAATTCCGTTGTCAATCAGTATTATTTTGGAATCCTGTCCCCCGATTTCCAAAATAGTCCGGACATCCGGGAATACGACGAGCGTGCCGACTGCGTGAGCTGTTATTTCGTTTTTTACGACATCGGCTTCGAGCATCGCTCCGATGAGCTTACGGGCAGAGCCTGTCGTGCCGACTGAAGCAACCGCTATATCCCCCGATTGTTTTTCAATAGCTCTCAAAACGCTCTTGACGGCGTTGACCGGGTTTCCCTCTGTCCAAAGGTACTCGTTTGCGATTATATTGTTTTCATCGTCTATGATAACGCCCTTTGTGGATATTGAACCCGTGTCAACTCCAAGATACCCGGTTTTCAAATTTTGTTATATCCTCCCTCGATTTTCTTCGCATCTCTAACATATCGTAAAAAGCCTCGAGTCTTGTTTTTACACCTGTTTCCGAGGTCTGTGAATCGAAGCTGAAGTAAAGTACAGGTATTTTATAATCTCTGCCGATATTATTCAGCATGGGCATAGCATTTACCTCAGGCATACAACCGAAGGGCTTTACATGGATAATTCCGTCATAACCAAGCTCCGCTAATGTCTTGCTCCTCTCTACGCTGTCCGTACCGTCCGCGCCGATCGTATATTTAAGGTATTTGCCCGCCGACTTCAGTATTTTTTTAATATCTCGGGGTTTTTGGAAAAATAAAAAAGTGACCGTTATAAACCTGCTTACCTGAACCTTGTTTTTTGCCAGTTCCCTCTCCAAAAAATAATTGCTGAAAGGCTCCATCGCCGTATAAAGCTCTCCGACAACCCCGACTTTAAGGCAGTTTTCGGGTTTGTCGATTTTTATTTTACGGAATGCTTTTTCATATTCTTTTGTAACATGCGCCAAGGAGGTAAAATTACTTATATCTCTAAGTTTTCCGAAAAACTCGGCGTGCAGTTTATCAAAACTGTTTTCCATAACCTCAAAGCCTATGTTCTCCCTTATATAAGCTTCGGTTCTGTCGATAAACCCGACCATTTTTATAACAAGCAGAAGATAATATAGAAATCTGAAAAATGATATATTCGTTCCGATGCTTTTGCATACTCTGAACATGTTCAGAGGGTGTAAATCATGACCTATCAGCTTTACGAATTTAAATTCATATCCGAGATCTCTTAATATAAGTTCCTGAATTTCCGCATAATATCCGTATCTGCAGCCGCCTCCCGCCTGTATCAGCACATTTGCTCCGTTTTCGAGAGCTTCTATATAATTCCCAAGGTTATATTTAAAAGGGACGCAAACAAAATCGGGACTGTATCTGCTACCGAGTTCCAGCGTGCGTTTTGTTGTCTTTGGTGCCGGCATTATAACAGAATCTTTAAAAATCAGCTTGAGCAGTATTTCTATCGGAATATGATAGTTGCCAATGTGCGGAAAACTGATAATTTTTTTCACTTTTTTCCCTCTATATAAAAGATTGTTTTTACAGACGTGCCCTGTCTTTAATCACATCGAGAAAGCTCTCAATCCTTGTCTGAATTCCGGCCTCCCCCTGTAGCTCATCCAATATTATATTTATCACGGGGATATCTCTTACCTTTCGCATTATTAGCTCGTTGACAAGCGAATCGGGACCGCAGGGAAACGCGGTAAGCAGAATTATCCCGTTTACCTTATCCTCCAGTACTTTTATTGAACCGATCGACTCCTTGTTATATATCCAGTACAGAGAATCCGATATTTTTCTTGACATAACAACGCTTTTTTCCCGATCCGCCGCATCTGCGAAAACGGAAACACAGTTTAATTTTTTTATATAATCGGATATCGGATAACCAAGAAATTTGTCATGGCAGTTATATGAATGAGAAACTATAAGAATCTTCAGTTTGTCGTTGTTTTCCAAAAGGCGGTTTTGATTCTCAACTTTCTTTTCGTATAGCAGTTTATCGGCTTTTTTTGCGTTTTTATATGCCGAGAGAGCTTTTGCATAAGAGCAGCCCAACGCTCTGCCCATATTAATAAAAGCTCTTCTCTCGTTTAAACCGTTATGGTTATCCACGTTATAATCGAGGATGCTTATATCTCCGAAAGTGTTTTTTACTATATCGTACATTGCATTGAGTTTTACGCACACATCGTTCCTTTTTTTACAGCTCGCTATCCTCGGAATCAGTATATAATCGCATTTTCCTATCAGGTAGTACACATGACCCATGTATATTTTTGAAGGCAGACAGCACTCGTCTATTGAAAAACGGATTCCATCATTCAAAATTTGTTTGTTGGTTTCCGGACTGGTTATTGTTTTACAACCTATTATTTTAAAAAATGCTTCCCATATCACGCCGTATCTGTAATAAAGCAATGCTCTCGGCAGACCTATTGTCATCGACATCACTCCCAATGTTATTCTGTATAATTATCTGCGATAATATTCAACAAGTATAAAATATACTGTGTGCTTTATAAAATTAATCGTTCGGTTATGTATTTTATATCGATACACAGAAATAATAATACTACTTAAAAAGGGGTGGTAATCATATGCGGGACAATAACAAACCGCGGGTGGAAAACAAAGTAACAGGCGCAAAAAAGAGCGAGGGAAACAACCAGTGGACAACGACGGGATTAGGAAAACAGCCCGATAACCGTGAGCGCCGAGATGGTCCCAGCGGTGAGAACGCAAAAAAGAATAACAAAAAACACAAGTAGTGTACCTTGTAAAACACAAAACAGCGCGGATTTGATTTTTTCAAATCCGCGCTCTGTATTGAGCTTATTATTTTAGTAATCGCCCCGGAATAAAATATCCTCTATAAACTCCAGGTCCTCCTCGGTAATGTATGCGATTTTATAATCGTAAAATGACCAGACAAAGCAGCGATCGCTCTCATCCCTGCCGATAATAAGATAAGTGTAAACGGTATTGTGACCGACCACGGTTATGTTTGACGCTCCAAGAGAAAAGGAGTTCATGTATTGCTTATGTGTCTTCCATTCGTATTTTTTTATTGTTTCAATGATTCTGAAAAACTCGTCCAGCTCGATTTCACGGGCAGGATAGCTCGTATCGCCGTCATGCCTTTGCAGACGGAAAAATTCTATCTCATCACGCATCTGCTCGATACTCATCCAGATAAATCCGTCGCAGCCGTACGCAGAACTCTTTTCGTCATATGTGCTGATGTCGGTCTGCGGCATATCGTCAGACGATTCTGCATATATGCTGATTTCGGTCTGCGGCATATCGTCAGACGATTCTTCATATATACTTTTATCATAAGAAGAAATCTCCGCGAACTCGCCGTTTGCGTAATCACTGCTATCGAAAACTTCGCCGAATAACTGCGCTAAATATTTACCGCCGGAGTTTGCCTCGGGATTATCGGATTCTTCTTTGCTCCCGAACAACGCCATGGCGCTGACAACGAACGCAAAGGGAATCAAAACAGAGAGCGATATAAGCAGGAGTATTTTAACAATGTTTTTGTTGTTTCTCATGTAGCCACACTCGTTTCTTTCATATAAACATTAATTGAGCTGGTATCTATGTACTAAATTTATATAATCGACATCATCGCCCAGGGGATTGCCGCCTAAACCGGAAATCTGCAAATCGAGAATATTTGCTCCCTGCACCGACCAGGCATAATCCAATCTGTCTTCAGTCCAGTTTGTGCCGTCAAGGCGCAGGTCACGCATTACACCGAAAAGATAAGTCTCGTCAGCGTCGTCGTCCGACAGTTTGCCGGAACGAGGAACCATCGACATAAAACGGGTAAAACGAAGCATCGGTCTGCTGTTTTCGCCGCGAGTGAAAATCTCGCCATGACCGCGCTTGAATTCCGGTGCGATAAAGGCAATTACGTTTTTATTCTCATCCAAAAATTCATAAATGCAGGTAACGCTATCCGACTCATCGGTTCCGCCGACACGAAAGGTGTTCCTGAAATAACGTGCATTTGGATAGTTTTTTGTATTAAACGCATTCAAATCCTCGTTACTGTAATTGTCAGGCTGCCCGTAATGGGAGCCCCATGCAAATGCGCTCCAGTAATCCTCCTCTGAATTGTTTGCAAGTCCCGTATCCATATGCCAATACTTACCTCCCGAAACATAACCGAGGCATAAATATGCGTTGCGGCAGGGTTGATTTCTTTCGTTTCTGCGCCTTATCTTCAATTCCCGAAGGTCTATTAAAGTCGAGGACTCGGAATAGAGGTCGGAATAAACGCTCTGAGCGTAATAATGAGCTCCCGCGCATAGCTCCAGCATACACTTGATGTGGTCCTTAAGCGGTACATCATATCCGTAAATACTCTCACGGGAGCGGTAGATATAGCCGCCCACCTTGTCGATGGCGTGATAAGGTCCTGTAATAATATCGTCCATGCTGTTGTCAAGATCATTTGTTGTGTAGATATTAGACATTTTTCCACCTGTTAACCTATATATGTTTTTATAAATAATACAATCGCATTAAGAAAATTGTAAATATGCGATTTGTTTTAATACCGGATATACTATATCATAAAAAAATTCAAAAAACAATGCTCGTGTTCTAATACGAATAATAATATTTTATTCGGGTTACTCTATTAACAAGGAGAACTGTTATGAAGAAATACAAAAAAGACAAATACAATGTTTCGTTTGAGGATTCCCTTGAAAACCCGAAGAATGTCGCATCAAGTACCGACTGTACTGGACTGATACAGACTCCGCCGTCAAACGAGGAGGAATCGGAGGCTTTTTCCGATTTGAATAAGATACCAAAACCACGCGACCGTTTTTTCAATCCTCACAGATAATAACACTTATAAGACAAAAAGGACATCGAAAACGGTGTCCTCTTTTTATACCTCGTCATACGAATAGGATGTTATCTGCTCGACAGTATAGCCCGCGTCGGCAAGCATCTGGACTATACCCTGTTCTCCCAGCATGTGTGCCAGACCTACAACATAGAATACCTCCATATCCTCGTCAAGATATTCTATCGCCACGTCAACCATTCCTTCATTTCTGTCATAAATCATTTCTTTATTGTATTCGTCTATCAACTCAATCTCTTTTTGTGTATAGTACCCCTTTGGAGGTTCAGGAAAAATGAGCTCCTCAAGCTCGTCGACATCTCCGTTTTTCCACGCTTCATACTGGTAGTCCAGTCCATCCAAATACATCTCTTCGTCGGCGAATACGGTTCCGGCAAGCAAAAATTCCTGCAGCTCGTCGGAAAAACCGCTCAGCATTTTGTATTGTAAATTTACGGATTCGATTTCAAGAATTTCTTTATCCTCATCATTTGCAAGCTCAAGGAAATAAATGTCCAGCCCGTATTCCTGTGAAAGCTTGCTTTTTTCCGCAATTATCCCGTCTGTGAGCAAATACCAGTAGACAGGCTTGTATCTGGCGAGAACTTCAATACTATCTTCACCGTAATATTCGCTGACCAGAGCTGACGCAGCTTCGTAGATATCGGGTGAAATATACTGATCTATGGTCGTGTCATCGGGATATGTTATAGATTCATAGAAGTCTGCCGGAATGATAACATTTTTGGTGATGTCGCATTCAACCGCAAGGTTATCACAGGAGTTAAATGCTTCAAGTATCGCGTTCGGAAGCGGATATGTAGTCTTATCGGCAATATGCATTGAACCGAAAAGCCATATTGTTCCATCGCTGTCACCTCCGGTCACCTTCCACATAAGGGGTGTCGATGTATACTTGAGCGTATTTTCCGACACATCACCTGAAGATTCATAGGAAATATCTGCGCTATTCTCTGAATAGCTATCGGAACTCTCCGATATTTCCCAGTATTCAAGTCGCGCTTGTTTACAGGCAATAAAGCTAAAAATAACGGTAAACGCAAATAGCAAACAAAGCAGTTTCTTCAAAACAACAAGTCCCTTCTCATTTTATTTGCCAAACTGTTTTATCGATTTATGCCATTTTGGCGATCATTTCTTTTGTTACCTCACATACGGTTTGCTTATCAGCAAGCACTCTTTCTATCTCCTCGCAGACATGCTGTCCTATCTTTTTCAGCCCGTTGTTCGCCTGACCGGCAAGATGCGGTGTCATAATGCAGTTCTTCAGACTGCGAAGAGGATTATCCGCAGCCGGTGGCTCAGGGTCGAAAACATCCAGGCAGGCATATTTGAGGTTACCCGCCTTCATATGCTCGTAAAGGGCATTCTCATCGATCAGAGAGCCTCTCGAGGTGTTTATAAGCACAGCGTCCTTCTTCATAAGCGCTAAGGTGTCTTTATTAAACATATGGAAGGTTTCGGGTATGGAGGGTGCATGAATGGAGATGATGTCGCTTATTCTGCAAAGCTCCTCAATACTCACTTTTTTCACGCCCATTTCCGCAGCCTTCTTATCATCAATAAACGGATCATAAAGCACTATATCCACATCAAAAGCGCGCATAAGCTCTATATAATGCCGTCCTGCCCAGCCTCCGCTGACAACTCCGATTGTAAGGTCGTACAGCTCCTTTATATTCTGCTTACCCTCTGCCCAACCTCCGGTGTGAATGTTTTCGTTATGGAAAAAGAAATTCTTTGATGCGGCTATGGTAAAACCGAGCGCTGTCTCGGAAACTCCTGTGCTGAGTATGTTTGCGGAGCTGCATACCCGAATGTGTTTTTCCCAAACTGCATCCGAGACGATCGGCTTGACGCTGCCTGCTGCGTGTACAATCAGCTTTAAGCCGGGGCATACCGACAATATGTCCTCATCAAAGGGTTCGTTCCCCCATGATGTTATTGCGATTGTAGCACCCGCAAGTGCCTTTTTTACGCTCTCCCTGTCGGTGTTTCCGTTTCCGAAAACTACCTCACCGATTCTCTCAAGCCTTTTTATCGACTTTTCGTTTATTACCATTTTTCTGGAGCCGCTGTTCATAATCAAAGCGATTTTTTCCATTTTTTGATGCCCTTCTTTTATTTTATAAAAATATTATCATAACCGTTTTTTTCAAAAAGAAGCCCGCTATTGCTGTAAAAATCATCGTTCAGAGTAAATACACCGTTCTCCTCCGGAGGACAGGAGAGTCCTTCCGGAAGTAAACTCTTCATACTCTCCCAGTTTATGTAATTTTGATGTCCGTTGACTTCAAGACAGCCGGTTTTCATATCCGACAACACAGCGGTTCTTGCTGCAAATTGCTTGTTCCACTCTACCAACAACGGATTTACCGTCAAATCGGCGCAGAGACATTGACCGCCTGATTCATGGATCGCCTCCGCCATCCTGAAAGAGACCGACATTGTCTTTGCTATAGGTTTTAGTGCAACCGCATTATAGCCGAGATGAATCCTTTCCTTTACATCGGCAAGACTGTGAGCGGATTCATCCGCATTTACAGTTATGTTCAAGTCGCCTACATACACCTTGTTGTCTTCCGCAAAAGGCTCTTCAAGCAGGGCTATCCTATCAAGTGCACCGATTTTCAAAGCGTGCTCCAGCAGGCTGCATAATCTTTCTTTAGTGTCGTATCTCCCGTTCGCATCGAGATAATAAAGGATATTCCCACTTTTCGTAAGATCAGTTGAATATTCCTTCGCTAAGGAGTGTATCTCGGAAAGCCTTGCCTTATCCCATTCAAGCATCGAGCGCATATCTTCTTCTTTTGATAATGAGTCACCCATGGATTTCCCGATTTTTATTTTTAAAATCGCCGTTCCGCGGTCCAATAAGGCTTTGAGCTGTTCTCTTGTAACCGTATAGCTTATGAGCGGTATATGCGCAAGCTTTTTATGATGTGCCGATAATGCCGCTTTGCAATAATCGGGAATAATCCCGTCAAAGGAGGTTATCGAATTTTCCTTTGCATACAGCGACCATAGGGCGTAGTCTATTCCGACCAAGGAATTTAAAACAAAGGTCTCAGCAACCTTTCTGCTGCATACCGACTCCGCATATTTGCATAATTCGGGCAGTAATTCGGTTATGGTTTTATCCGGACTTGTTATTTCGGTGCCCTCGAGCATCTTAAGAGCTCTGTTAGTTACCATCATCATCATCGCGCTTGATGCTGCGGGTGAATTCTCTGCGAAAACAGCGGCATCCGACCATAAAACGCTCTCGACCGCGGGGCATGCAGCGTAAAAGTTCTGGCTGCCTATACGAACTACAGTCTGCCAAAGCTCGTTTAAATATCTGCCCTTAAACCCGAACGGAGCGACAAGTTTTTCACGTACAAAATTGAGCTCACAACTCTTTATTCTGATTTTCACGCTCATTAATTCTTCCCTAATACTTCAATCGCCTTGTCGGGAACATATCCGGCAAGCGGTTTGTTATATTTTATAAGCTCCCTTACAAAGGTAGAACTTATATACTCATTTTCCCTTTTTGAGGGTAATATGACGGTTTCTGCTCCAGATAACTCTCTGTTTATCTCATGCAGCATACGCTCATATTCAAAATCCACCGCAGTTCTTGCGCCCCTGACGATAACGGGGTTTTCCGTTTGTAAAACCAGATCGGCAAACAGACCGTTCCATAATATCACGCTCACATCCTTATCATCAGAAAAGCATGCCTTTACAGACATAAACCGCTTTTC
>ENA-UOOM01003844-UOOM01003844.1-fermentation-metagenome-genome-assembly--contig:-NODE-3844-length-10430-cov-3.941108_pt1 | contig 10430 bp, 9 predicted proteins | sample MGYA00245781_ERZ724031 | MGnify/ENA primary metagenome ERZ724031 (study PRJEB28704, sample SAMN03018317) | fermentation metagenome | biome: anthropogenic terrestrial biome; feature: soil; material... | reverse complement strand
TCAATGCCGGCCGCCGAAATAATGGGCAGGGCAACCGTGAGGGAGCATTTCCCAACACAGGAGATGTCGTGTATCGCCAAAACTCTTTTTTGTACTTTCTTTTGTTTTTTCATGTTCGCTCTCCTGAATAATTCGTAGTAAATAAGTATGTTTACAATTATATAAATTATATCATAAGTCCGGAGCTTTGATTTGTCAATACCCACCCTGTCCCTTTGACACCCCGGAACCGGCAATTCCATGCTTTTCCGGACAATTAGGAAAGCAGGGCGCGGTCATTGGCAAATTCTTCCCCGCTGACCCTCCCAAAACGTTCCAGGAGATCCTCAACGGTGAGATTCTTCTTTTCTGCCCCTTTAATATCCAGGACGATCTGCCCTTCATGCATCATAATCAGACGATTGCCATGTTTGATGGCATCCCTCATATTGTGGGTGACCATCAACGTCGTCAGATGGTGGGCAGAGATCAGACGGTCACTGATTTCCAGCACCTTTTCCGCCGTTTTGGGATCCAGTGCCGCAGTATGCTCATCCAGCAGCAGTACTTTCGGCTTTTTCAGCGTAGCCATCAGCAGTGCCAGTGCCTGCCGCTGTCCGCCGGACAACAGGCCAACCTTAACCGTCATCCGGTCCTCCAGTCCCAGCTCCAGTTCCCGGAGCAGCTGCCGATAGGTCTCCCGTTCCCTGCGGCGGATGCCCCATTTCAGTCCCCGATGCTCCCCGCGCCGGGAAGCAAGGGCCAGATTCTCCCCGATTTCCATATTCGCCGCTGTCCCCATCATGGGATCCTGAAATACCCGTCCCAGGACAGCTGCCCGTTTGTATTCGGGAAGCCGGGTCACATCCTTCCCGTCTATCCGGATGGACCCCTGATCCACACCATACACACCGGCCACGGCATTCAAAAAAGTGGATTTTCCCGCCCCGTTGCCGCCGATCAGGGTGACAAAGTCCCCTTCCGGCAATTCGGCGCTGACGTTCCGCAAGGCGACCTTCTCATTGATCGTCCCAGGGTTGAATGTCTTGCAGATTCCTTCAACAGACAGCATTTACTCCACCCTCCCATGTGATTTCTGGTTCTGACGAAAGCGCTGCAGTAAAGCCGGAAGCGACAGCGCAACCGCTACTGTGACAGCGGTAAACAGCTTCAGATCATTGGCCGGCATACCCAGCTTCAACACCAGGGCAATGATCATCCGATAGGTTACCGCTCCCAGCACCAGGGAAATCAGGCGGGTATAAAAATTTTTCCCACGAAACAATACCTCCCCGATAATCACCGAAGCCAGTCCGATCACAATAGCACCGGTTCCCATCTGTACATCCGCATAACTCTGGCTTTGCGCAATCAATGCTCCGCTGGCTGCCACCAGTCCGTTGCTGATCAGCAGACCCAGGCAGGTCATGGTATCCGTATTAATTCCCTGTGCTCTTGCCATGTGGGGATTGCTGCCCGTCGCACGGATCGCGGAGCCGACCTCTGTTCCAAAAAACCAATACAGGACGCTGATCAACAGGAAAACACACAGCAGCCCCAGTACGGTAATGGAAGCCGTCCCATTCAAGCCCATGTTTTCAAATGCCGTGTATATCGTCTCCATCCGCAGCAGGGAAATATTTGACTTGCCCATGATACGGAGGTTGACGGACCATAAGGCAATCATGACCAGAATGCCTGACAAAAGTGCAGGTATCTTCAGACGCGTCTGCAAAAGTCCGGTACAGAGGCCGGCTGCCATCCCACCCAACAAAGCAAGCAATGTTGCAATATAGGGATTCCCCCCTGCTGCTATTACACGGGCCGCTATGGCGGCGCCCATGGCGATGCTTCCCTCCACCGTCAGATCCGCAATATCCAGGATCCGGTAAGAGATAAACACCCCAATGGTCATTACCGCCCATAGCAATCCAAGAGAAACGGCTCCCGATACAATCTCCAATACAATCCCCTCCTCTTTACTTTACGTATTTCTGAAGATCTTCCGGAATCTTCACACCGACTTCCTTCGCCACTTTGCCATTGATGAAAAAATCCAGATCTTTGGCGGATTCAATCGGCAGACTGGCCGGCTCCGCCTCCCCTTTCAGGATCCGGACGGCCATTTCCCCGGTCTGATATCCAAGATCATGATAATTGATTCCCAGAGTTGCCAGTCCACCGTTTTTTACCATTCCGGATTCCCCGCAGACCACCGGGGTTTTGGTCCGGGCAGTCACACCATGAACCGTCGGCATGGCAGAAGCCAGGACATTGTCCGTCGGAATATAGATTGCATCACATTGATCTGCAATGGACTGGGTTGCCTGCTGTACGTCATTGGTATTGGAAACAGTGGTTTCCACATATTTCAGGCCGAGTTTTTTCACCGCCTTTTTGGCCAGGGATGCCTGCAGTATGGAGTTATCCTCATTGGACGCATAGATCACACCAATGGTTTTGGTATCCGGCGCCAGTTTCAGCAACAGATCGATCTGCTTTCGGACCGGGTTCCTATCCGATGTTCCGCTGACGTTTCCACCGGGTACTTTATTGGAGTCTGCCAGCCTTGCGTCTGCAAAATCTGTAACCGCAGTGGCGAGAACAGGAATCTCCGTGGTCTTGCCGGCAATGGACTGTGCAGCAGGTGTGGCAATCGCCAGAATCAGGTCTGCCTTGGTACTGACAAGCTGATCGCTGATCGTGGACAGATTGGAAGGATCTCCCTGCGCATTCTGGAAGTCAACGGTAATATTGCTGCCATCCCGATACCCGTTGTCTTCCAGAGCATCCAGAAAACCTTCCCGGGCTGTATCCAAAGAGACGTGCTCCGTATATTGAATGATGCCGATTTTCAGCTTTCTCTTTTTTCCGTTTTCAGATGATTTTTTGCCTGGTGTATTTCCCGGACTTTCAGACGGCTTTGATCCTGTCGTATTTTCCGCATTCACAGATGATTTCTGCCCTGTTGCGTTTCCGGTATTTGCGCCGTCCTGGGCACGACAGCCCACAACCATCAGAATCATCATTGCTGATAACAGAAAGGATACGATTCTCCCTGCCTTTTTCATGCTTCTTCCTCCTTTATTGAATTGAAACGGTCCCACTTCCAAAACACTTGCAGACTGTATTTCTTGTATGGCAAAGACTCCGGCATATTCCCAAATCCGGATATAAAAAAACCGCTCCTGTATAACAGGGGCGACTTTTCCTTCGCGGTACCACCTTGTCTTCATTGCTATTTTCAACAATCTCAGTGAGCAACAATTTCATTGCCCCTCCGCGCTAACGGGCGGAAACCGGTACAGCCTACCGGGCCAGTGCCTTTGAGTGTACGGCTCTCAGGATGAATTCGCGGCACTTGTATCCTGCCTTCTCCCACCGATCGAAGGCTCTCTGCAAGGACAAAGGCTGCCGTTACTGCTTCCTGGTCATTGCCTTTTCTTTGTATTTATTTTGCTATTATATGCGATGCAGCTCTTCTTGTCAATGAAAATTCTCAAATTTGTATATTCATACAAGCTATAAGCTGTAACACAGGCCGTAAGCAATGTTCCTGTCAGCAGAAACCGGCAGACTGGAAATCAGCGCTTCAAAAGTGGCAGCGGAACATAATATTTTGTATAACGGTTCCCATGCCGGTCGATCAAGCCTCCCTCCGGATCCTGCACCAGAACAGTCGCTCTTTTATTGATGTTGTAAATGACCCCCGACAGCTCCTTTTTCCCGTCAGCAAAAGATACGGCATCCCCTATCTGCAGCCCGAACTTCCGGTCGGCAATCTGCCTTTGGGTTGGCAGTCTGTGATAACTTTCCGTATGGCCAAACAGATGATTGGCCAATACCTGGAATCTTTGTCTGCTGCAGCTGGATTCCCCGAACAGGATAAACTCCATGGCATGGCATAATTCATGCTCAAAAACAAGCTGCAGTGCTTCCAGAGCAGAATCTGTGCGGATTCCGCAGACCGTCTTGCTGCCTTCAATCGCATTATACTGAAAGAAAAAATCAGTGCCTAAGCGGATTTCGATCTTCAGGTTCTCCGGCCGGACCGGATCGGAACTTCTCCGGTAAAATGTCTTGCCGGCGCTTTTGGTCATCCGGCGGGAAAAGGAAAATGCAATTTCTCCCCTGTAGTTCCCCGCAAACCAATTCTTCAGAAAAATTCGATCGTATAAATCAAATAAAAGACGCAGATCCGTATTGGAAATGGCGCATATGGATGAATCCTTTATTTGCTCCGATTCGGTCAAAAGAAAGGAGGATACCTTTTTCCTTCTGATTTTGATTTCTTTGGGCGAATACGATTTCTTCATTATATCCTGCATATTCTGCAAATCCGGCTGTGTTTCCATTGCATAAATCCTCCATTCTTTGGGATCACTGTGAGTGCCTGTCCCCGAAGTCTTCCGTCAATATTCGTTGCTGACCATTATATCACCGGACAACGCTTTTGAGAATGAGTGAAGGGGCTTTTTCATTCGATCCATCCCAAACTTTTTTCTTTTTAAAAAAGTAAGCAGTCTGTCTGAAAATATGATATGATGATTGGGGAACTTTTTATTTTCATCCTTCATGGAAGACCGCAAACCAGATATCACAATCCATAAAAATCAAAATCAGAAGGGATGAATGCAATGAACGAACAAACAATTCTGTCGGCAGTGGATCACACTTTGCTTTCGGTCTCTGCCACCTGGGAAGAAGTCCGTATGCTCTGCGACGAAGGGATGCAATATGGCGTCGCTTCGGTCTGTATTCCTCCGGCTTATGTAAAGGCCGCTTCTGAATATGTGGATGGCAAAATCCCCATCTGTACCGTCATCGGATTTCCAAACGGTTATGCGACCACCGCTGTAAAATGTTTTGAAGCTTCCGACGCCGTGCACAACGGAGCGGAGGAGATTGACATGGTGATTCATGTCGGATGCCTGAAAGACAAAAAATACGATTCCCTGCTGAAGGAAATCAAGGCAGTGAAAATGGCCTGTGAAGGGAAAATCCTCAAAGTCATCATCGAAGCCTGTCTGCTGGACGACCAGGAAAAAATAAAAATGTGTGAAATCGTATCCAAATCCGGCGCGGATTATATCAAAACCTCCACCGGCTTCTCTATCGGCGGAGCGACAAAGGAAGATGTCGCCCTGTTTGCAAGGCATGTAAACCCTCACGTAAAAATCAAGGCAGCCGGAGGCATCTCTTCCCTGAAGGACGCAGAGGACTTTTTGAGACTGGGAGCCTCCAGGCTGGGTACCAGCCGAATCGTTAAAATCATCAAGGCAAGGGATTTCGCAGAACACTCTGCGCAGGGAAATTGTTAAAACTGTCTGATAATGATAGAATATCATTTGACAACAGATACTCTACCACAATTTTAAAATCATTTAGGGGGAAATATCAATGAAAAGAACTGTGAAAAGAACACTGGCTCTTGTACTGATGTCTCTGCTTGTATTTACTCTCTCCACAGGCTGTTCCAGCCAAACCGGCGGTTCCGGAAAATCCGGAAAGTATGAAATTGCACTGATTACGGACAAAGGAAACATTGACGACAAATCTTTCAATCAGGGTTCCTGGGAAGGCGTAACCGCTTTTTCCGAAAAAAACAATGTCAAGGCAAAATATTTCAAACCCGAGGAAGCATCTGATGCCGGCTATCTGGCAGCCATCGACCTGGCAGTCACCGGCGGCGCCAAGGTGGTCGTAACGCCCGGCTACCTGTTTGAAGTGCCGATTTACGAAGCACAGACGAAATACCCCAAAGTGAAATTCATCCTTTTGGATGGTTCTCCCCACGATCCGGACCAGAATTACGAAACCAAATCCAATGTGGCCAGCGTTGTGTATGCAGAGGAACAATCCGGTTATCTGGTAGGATACGCTGCCGTCCAGGATGGTTATACCAGTCTTGGATTCGTCGGCGGAATGCCAGTGCCGCCTGTACAGGCTTTCGGATACGGATATCTGCAGGGGGCGGAAGCCGCAACAGAGGATCTGGGAATGAAGGACGGTGCCGTTTCCGTTACCTATCACTATACCGGCGATTTTGCGGAGACCGATACCAATAAAGCTACCGCAAAGACCATGTATCAGGAAGGAACGGAGGTCATCTTCGGCTGTGGCGGTTCCGTCGGCAAGAGCGTAATTGCGGCTGCCTCCGAAGCGAATAAAAAAATGATTGGTGTGGATGTGGATCAGAGGTATGACAGCGATATGGTCATCACGTCAGCCATGAAAGGTCTGGGCTCTTCCGTGAAGCAGGTGCTGGAGTCCATTTACAAGACGGACAGTTGGGATGATTTCGGCGGCAAAACCACAACCTTCGATGCAACCAATGACGGAGTGGGACTTCCCACGACGGTAATCGGGGACAAAAAAGCCGATGCTTTTGATCGGTTCAACAAGTTTACAGAGGAAGACTATGAAAAAGTGTTTGCAACCTTGAAGAACGGCGATGTGAAACCTGTCCGGACCATCGATGTTGCCGATGCCGACGGATATGCCACTGCGGAAGAACTGACCAGCGGCCTGAATCTGAAAAAAGTCACCGTGGAAGTAAGATAGGAATACGACAAGGAAAAAGGGGTCGCTATGGAAGACTATATTATCGAAATGCTCCATATCACGAAGAGATTTCCCGGCATCGTTGCAAACGATGATATTACCCTCCGTCTGAAGAAAGGTGAAATTCATGCATTGCTGGGAGAGAACGGTGCCGGTAAATCCACCCTGATGAGTGTGCTGTTCGGGCTGTACCAGGCAGAAGGGGGAGAAATCCGGAAAAACGGAAAAGCCGTCCGGATCAACAGCCCCAATGATGCCAACGCCCTGGGCATTGGCATGGTACATCAGCACTTCAGGCTGGTGGAGGTCTTCACGGTCCTGGAGAACATCATTCTGGGAGTGGAGCCCTGCAAAATGGGCTTCCTGCAAAAAAAAGAAGCCAGGGAAAGGGTTTTGAAACTGAGCGGGGAATATGGATTGGAAGTGAATCCGGATGCACAGATTGAAAAAACAACAGTGGGCATGCAGCAAAGAGTGGAAATATTGAAGATGCTGTACCGAAACAATGATATTCTGATCTTTGACGAACCAACTGCCGTTCTGACTCCCCAGGAAATCAATGATCTCATGGAGATTATGCGGAAATTTGCCCGGTCCGGCAAATCCATTTTGTTCATCACCCATAAACTGAATGAAATCATGGCGGTAGCGGATCGCTGTACAGTACTGCGCATGGGAAAATGCGTCGGCACCGTGGAGATTCCAAAAACATCCAGGGAAGAGCTGTCTCAAATGATGGTTGGACGAAATGTCAGCTCCACGGTGGAAAAGGAAGCAGCCCGGCCCGGCAGCACGGTACTCTCTGTGAACCATGTTACCGCACCTTCCGAAGTTCACAGGAACAATGCGGTAAAGAACGTATCCTTCGAGGTTCGGGCCGGTGAAATTGTATGCCTTGCAGGGATCGACGGAAACGGCCAGACAGAATTCATTTCTGCCCTGACCGGTTTGGGAAAGCTCAGCAGCGGCACCATCCGGCTCTGCGGAAGGGATATTACAAAAGCCAATATCCGCACCCGATCCCGGTCGGGAATGAGTCATATCCCGGAGGACCGGCAGAAATATGGTCTGGTGCTGGATTACACCCTGGAGGAAAATCTGATCCTGCAGCGTTACTGGGAGACAGAATTCCAGCATGGGGGCCTGATAAAAAAGAAGCCGATCCGTTCCTATGCCGAAAAATTGATCGCACAGTACGATATCCGAAGCGGACAGGGGCCGGTTGCCATGATGCGCAGCATGTCGGGAGGCAATCAGCAGAAGACAATCGTTGCCCGGGAAATGGACAAGGATCATGAGCTGCTGGTGGCAGTTCAGCCCACCCGGGGCATGGACATCGGCGCTGTTGAATATATCCACAGGCAACTGGTGGCAGAGCGGGATGCCGGAAAAGCAATTCTGCTGGTTTCCTATGACCTGGATGAGGTGATGGATTTAAGCGACCGCATTCTTGTCATGTACGAAGGAGAAATCGTCGGCGATCTGAATCCGAAGTCCGTTACCGTTTCAGAACTGGGCCTGTATATGTCAGGCGCCAAACGCAACACGGCAAAGGAGATGGATTATGCGATTTGATTGGAGCAAGCCAGGAAAAAGCAAAAGTTTCTCCTCCTTTACGGCTGCACTGCTGGCCATTCTCATGGGCCTTCTGTTCGGCCTCCTCGTTATGGCTTTCGCAAGCCCGGCAAATGCCATTCCGGGTTTTTTCACCGTATTGACCAGCGGCTTTCAACGAATCGGTGATGTGCTGTACTTTGCGACGCCTATTTTAATGACCGGTCTGGCAGTGGGCTTTGCTTTCAAAATGGGTCTGTTCAACATCGGCGCTTCCGGTCAGTATACCATGGGAATGTTCTTTGCCCTCTATGCGGGATTTATGTGGGACATGCCGAAAGAGATCCATTGGCTGGTCTGTATTCTGGCAGGTATGGCCGGCGGGCTGCTCTGGGGGCTGATTCCAGGGCTTTTCAAGGCCTTGCTCAATGTAAATGAGGTCATTACCTCCATCATGTTCAACTATATCGGCATGTACCTGGTGGACATGCTGATCCGGGGGAATTCCGTTATGTATGTTTCTTCGAAAACACGAACGGCTTATCTGCCTGGCTCCGCGCAGATTCCTTCCCTGGGCATCCCAAATTCCAATGCCAACATCTCGGTTCTCATCGCCGTTGCATTGGCCATACTTTTATATATTGTACTGAACAAAACCATTTTTGGCTATGAACTGAAGGCAACGGGCTTCAATCAATATGCCAGCGTTTACGCCGGCATGAATGGAAAGCGCAACATCATCACGACAATGGCCATTGCCGGAGCCCTGGCAGGAATGGGAGGAGCCTTTTCCATTCTGGCACCATCCACCATTTCGGGAAGCAGCATGACTTATGAGCCAATCAACGTGATTGCCTCCAACGGTTTCAACGGAATCGCCGTCGCCCTGCTTGGAAATTCCAGTCCCATCGGGATCATTTTTTCCGCCTTGTTTATTTCCCATATCCAGCGCGGCGGTACCATGGCAAGCCTGTATGGCTATAAGCCGGAGATCATTGATATTGTAATCGCCGTCATTATCTATTTTTCCGCCTTTGCCATGCTGATGAACACAGCCATCGGCAGAATGTTTCAAAAACGGCGGGGCAAGAAAGCGGAAAACAGCCGTGCCGGCAGGATCCCGGGTACAAATTCATCCGGTGAGTCGGTCCGGAAGGAGGAGGTATAATTTTGGATACCCTGTATTATCTGGTTCAAGGCACCCTTCCGGTAGCGATTCCGCTGCTCCTGGTGGCACTTGGCGGCATGTTCAGCGAGCACAGCGGAGTCATCAACATTGCTCTGGAAGGAATTATGCTGGTGGGCGCCTTTACCGGCTGCCTCTTTGTCTACTCCGTTCAGGAAACCGGGATGAATGCGCAGCTGATCCTCCTGCTCGGAATGATGGTGGCGGCTGTCTTCGGATTCCTGTATTCCATGCTGCTGTCCCTGGCTGCCGTGAACCTGCGGGCAGATCAGACCATTACCGGAACGGCTCTGAACATGCTGATCCCCGCTGTCGTCCTGCTGTTCTCAAAAATGTATTTCAACAGCGACGGCGTAACCACCGACATAAATTTTTATATTCGGAAGGTACCGCATCTGGGGGAGATACCGGCCGTCGGAAAATTGTTTTTCCAAAATACCTATCTTACCGTCCCCATTGGCATCGTGTTCCTGGTGCTATCCACCATCCTTTTCTATAAAACCCGATTTGCCTTGCGTCTCCGTGCCTGCGGCGAACATCCCCATGCGGCGGACTCCGTCGGCATCAATGTGATGCTCATGCGGCATGCAGGCGTCGGTATTTCCGGTATACTTGGAGGAATTGGCGGCTTTTTTTACGCTGTGGGAGTAATGGACGGAAACACCAACGGGCATACCGGCGTGGCCGGCTTCGGTTTCCTGGCACTGGCGGTTATGATTTTCGGGCAATGGAAGCCCATCCGGATTTTCCTGGCATCCCTGTTCTTTGCCTTTCTCCGTACCCTGGCCTATTCTGTTTCCCTGATTCCGTTCCTGAAGGCCCTGAACATCAATCAGACCTATTATAAAATGCTGCCTTACCTTGCAACCATGGTCGTCCTGGCTTTTACCTCCGGAAAATCCAGAGCTCCCAGGGCGGAAGGCATTCCCTATGATAAAAGCCAGAGATAGCAGATGCTCCCTCTGACAAAATGAAAGACAAAACAGCTCACAGACAGGAAATCTCCTGAAATGCCAAAATAAAAAGTTGTCTCAGCCTGCAAACTTCGCTGAGACAACTTTTTATTAAACAGGACTTCATTTGTCAGCATCCCTACGCTTTTCGCCAAAATAAAACGAAAAGCGTAGGGATGCTGACAAATGAAGTC
>ENA-UOOM01003843-UOOM01003843.1-fermentation-metagenome-genome-assembly--contig:-NODE-3843-length-10431-cov-4.667887_pt1 | contig 10431 bp, 9 predicted proteins | sample MGYA00245781_ERZ724031 | MGnify/ENA primary metagenome ERZ724031 (study PRJEB28704, sample SAMN03018317) | fermentation metagenome | biome: anthropogenic terrestrial biome; feature: soil; material... | reverse complement strand
CCATTAGAAGCATAAAAATTCATTTTATCAACCATGGCATAAAAGCTCCCGAAGGGCTCATACCATACCCTGTAGCCTCTGGGATAATCATAGATATACATGTTATCAGGACATTTTTCTATCCAGCCTTGTAGCTCAGCAAAACCCTGGCTATTTTCAGGGCAGTCCAAACCATGGCTCTGACACATTGTTTGAGGGGGGGTAGGGACAATACATAATCATAACATTCGAGTCGGGCATTGTAATTTACATACTCAAGCAGTCTGTCAGTCATATGATCACCGGGTATTGCATCAAGAGCTTTGCAATTGCTGCACTGGCACCAACTATTTGATCTGCCATCACCTTGTGTAACAACGAAAAATGATCTGTTTTTCTGTTTTTCAATGAGATGAAGTAGTCGCTCGGCACCGGCTTCACGCATTTTTTCATTCGATAAACACAAATGTCCGGGAGGTCTATCACCTGGCTAAACCGCTTCTCGTTTTCCAACAGGGCAAAATATTCAGGATGATCTTTCCCAAATATTCGGCAGGGCACCATAAAGCTGGCAGAATACACCCAATTTCTTTCTTCAAGTGCGCTCAAATCTCCGTGATATCCCAGATCGTCGTTGGGTGTAATTCCCTTGAAATAAACATCATACTTAAATATTGTTCTTAAATCATAATGAGGCTTAATAGCAAGCTTTATCTCAGGAATGGTTAAGCTGGATCTCTCTGGAACAATTTCACAATCCTGTGCAAAAAATTCAATTCCAACTTGTCTTAAAAGTTCATATACTTCATATATTGTTCCTAAATCTCTCCATCCGCATATGGCTCCTTTTTTAGAATCTATATTAATAACAAATCCGTCTTCACGAATAAGATCAAGTTCTTCCTGCGAAATAATTCCTGAGCTAATTGCAATATCACCAATTGCAATGGCTCCATCAGGAACTTTAGATTTTTTTATTGTAACGACGGAGAGCTCTTTACCACTGATTTTATTCAGATAACTAATTAGCTCTTCAGCTGCAAATTTCTCTCTATCTGAAGCTTCCGACGATATTGCAATAATTGATAATTCATTTTCATACAAACTGATTTTGGATTGACGGTAACCAATTCCAGTAACACACGATGTAATCGGTATACCTAATATTAAAACTATTAAATATTCTATCTTTATATTAATTAATAATTGTCTCATGATTCTGGTTTACCAATAATATGTTCTTTTTGCTTTTCCCAATAACTCAATACCTCCTATAATTCTGTCCCTATTTTCTTCGATTGTTGGTCTCCAAAAAGATTGTAAAAAACCAAGCAGTCGTGAATCGTTAATGTTTTCTTTTGCAAAAGAAACTGTACTTCCTATACTTCCGGTGTTGTAGTTGTGATAACTTCCTGTGGGTATCTGATCGAATCCGTGATTTCAAGATCGAGATATGCTTTCACATACTTATTTTCAGGATCAAGTTCTTCCCCGTAAAACCAATTCCCCTGGACAACAGATTTGGGCATATTCTTAAAAAATTGCTCGGGTTCATTCCATAACATGTAATCCGGCCAAATCCATGCACGAGAACCACTTTTTTCCACCTCTTCAACCAGGAAAAGGAAGTCATTCCACCATGCCTCATTTTTTCGTATCACTATATGTTTTTGATAACTTTGATGCCCTATGCTCTCTTCATCCATACCAAGGTGGAACAATGAGGGGGTGTCAAACAGCGTCGAGACCTCCTGTATAAGGTCTGAGCAGACTTTATAATATGTTTCCGTAGACACCATTCTGGAATACTCCCTCAGCCAAGTGTCGTGGCCGGCAGAAAAGTTTAATTTTGGTACAGGTTCGATACCCAATGCTCTTATTTTTTTCAGTTCCTGTTTAAGTCGTGTGGTGTCCCAAGCATTATTTACTGCAATTTCTGGATGACTCTCATACCTCACCGCATCACCCAGATCTATCACCACCATATTTACACCCTGCTTGGCCATTAAATCGATAGCCTCATTCCATAGAGCTTCACTTAATTCCAGGTTTGGTCTGAAACCACGAAAGGGCCTATGTGGTGAAATAAATTCCTCCCACATATTGAAGCTAAGATGTAGTAAGCAGGCCCAAATTTTATTGTTTTTGCCAAGATTGTTCATGATTATTTTTTTGTTAGATGATAACTACAAAAAGACAGGTTGACCTGTTTCGATACTCTCGTAACAAGCATTCATTGCCTCTATTGTTTTTTTATGCCATATTAAATTTATCATAGGTGTATTGTTCTCTCTCACACAATGGATAAATTCGTCCATCATTCCAATCCATTCATCAAAATAAGTATACTGAACAGTATATCTGTCGTTGGGTGCACCGTTGTGATATACGTTAGGCCCAAAACAGTCAGCCAGCATAACCCCTTTCTCTCCAGAGATGTTGAAATTAACTTCCATTCGTTTTGGAAATACTTCCCAACCGGGCCCTGGCACTTCCAGCCGCTCTTCCAATCTTGACCATGAGGGATCCAGGAGAAAACTAACACCATTTTTCATTTTACCATTTACTAAAATGATATCTTCAACCTCCAGCTCTTCTCGAATATTTGGACCCACCTCTGCAAAAATATAGTCAAATTCACTTTTGGTAAGCCATCGAATCATATCGAATATGTGTGGGTGGTCGCACAGTGCACCACCCCTAAATCGTGTGTTGTTTGAATTTAGGGGAACTCTTTTTCCGTAACTTTCTTCCGGTACACCTTGCCATGGAAATGCCCAAACGGGAGAGAGTGTTATGTTAGTAGCATTTATTCCGGATACTGCTCCCAATTGATTTTCTGAGAAAAGCTTTTTCATTCTGTTTACCACGGGATTATAGTGCATTTCAAGTTCAACCTGGCATATAATTCCTGATTCTTCAACGAGTTTTATCATCTCGTCATATTCATTCATATCAAATGTAGGTATCTTCATTGATAATATATGAATACCCCTTTCGGCACACATCCTGAATTGTTCTAAATGTCTGCTGTTCCCCGAGGCCATTACTACCGCCTCTATATCCGGGTGTTTTTTAAACATCTCCTCGTCGCTCATGTAGCAGGGCACATCATAACCATATTTATAAAATATTTCCTGAACTTTTTTCGATTCAGCGGAGACAGCTACCCATTCAAATCCCGGATTATCGTTGAGTGTTTGAAAATACTTGCGTGTATGTCCGTGTGTTAAGGAGAGTATTGCAATTTTGATTGGTTTCATATTTTTACAATTTACGCAACTTTTACTTTCAATTTATTGGAATTAGACTTAAGAGCACTCTCCACCAATCGTGATAGATGATCGTGTTGTTTAATTAGATTTTCGGACTGAGTCGGATCTTTCAGGTATTGAAAAGCTGCACGGATCCACTCTACTTGAAATTCATCCATACCAAACAATTCATTATCTACGTCTTTATACCCCATGTCTCCATTCTCAGTAAATGTATAGATTGAACTTTGAGGAACCTGTGTATCTACGACAATGTCACTCGCTACACCCCTACGGGCAATAATCTCATGTCTTTCGATTAAGGGCTTACCAGCCGGTGCTTGCACACTTATCTCTACACTGCCTATCGTGCCATTTTCCAACTTTACTATTATATTCCCTGCTAAACCGGAGCTAAGAGTAGCATGGAGATACGCTATTCTGCTGCCGGTTATAAATTCGCAAAGGTCAAACTCACGATACATTAACGCATTCAAGCTCCAGATTTTCGGGTCTCCTAAACTGCAAAAGCGCAACATGCTGACATTTTCGACGACTTCATCTGAAACAATTTTTTTTAGCTCTATGAATCTCCTGTTAAAACGCCAGGAAAGAAGAGGCATATCGTTGTCGTTTAATTCTTTATTCAAAAAGCTCCATCCCGGCAACAAATTCAGCTCAGCATTAGCCTTGACTTCATATTTATGCAATAATAGTTTTACTGCATTCTCTATATTATTTACCATTGTTTTTCTCTATTTAATACATCTACAGGCATTTAACTCGGGGCCTGTATTTCTCAACATAATCTGCATTAATTTTATCGCCGCCAGGGACATTTGCACTTGACCATACCGGAGGTGTTATTCCTTTATCTACACATTTTTCTATTGTAATAATTTCAAGCAGATGAGCAATATAAAAATCAACTATGTTGGATACCGGTCCAAATGGTGTATCAAAACCATCAATTTTCAACAAAGCATCTCCAACCGGATTATAATCATCAATACAGACATCGGCAATGTCAAACAAATTTTTTTTATTGGGATGACGTATGACATGATCTTCAGGCATTTCATTCTGCCAGAATGAAGAACTTACAGCAATAACTACAGCTCCTTTTTCTTTTGCTTCGAGTGCAGCATCAATGGTAGCCGGGTTTATCCCGATATTGTGGAAAATAATAAACGGTTCCCCTTTTTGTATCTCGTAATATTTTACAATAGCGCTTCCATAATTTACAGTACGTTCCAACTCCAGGTATTTTAGTGCCTGGTTAAATACCGATAGTCCTGTCTCCATGATTGGATTGATATTAGCTAATCCACCGGCACGGAAGAACATCTCTCCCATTACCAGCGTCGTATGCCCTCCTCCTCCGTAAACATGGATTAACTGATCACGTTCAATAGCACCAACCATTAAGTCAGTTGCTTTATCAATATTTTCCGATTGAGTTTCTTTCACTTTCTTTAAAAGGTCAATCGCTTTTCCCAGAAAACCTAAATCATTGATTTCCATATATTTATTTATTATAGTTTTATTTTATAGTTGTCGTCAAGCACTTCACCATATGCCTCGCCAAGCATATCCCACATTTCGAGAGCACGTGGCGCAGCCAAAACAGTTCCATGCCCTCCCCTGTAAGTCCATGCGAATAGGCTTTCAACACCCATATTCTTGTAGAGGTTTGCAATCTCCTTTATCTCTTCCAGCCTTTCCGGTTCATTGTAGTAATTCATGATCCATCTTTGTGATCCCTTATTGTATTTTTTTGCAATATCAACTGTACGTTGCGTTATTGATTTGAAATAGCTGCGCGGTAAATTATAGTTCAATATGGTTGTGCTGAATACATCAAAAACACCCGTTTTGCCTACTTTATCCCAGTTGTCATACCCCCGGTTTTCTTTTACATAGTATGTGTTCATAGTAGCATGAACACAGCAAGTAATACGGCTCTCGGGGCGTATGCTTTTAATTATTCTTGATGCTTCCGCTAGTATTTCCAACGCGTTGTTTTCTCGAAATTCAATAACCTCTTTCGTCATGATTTTCGGCATCTCATACCCATACAGCTCTTCAAAATCTTTTTTACACATCGGGCAGCGACATGCCCAATCATCACCGGGTCCACCTGTAATGGAAGCATAGCTTTTAGGCAAAGCGTAGTGAGGTTCGTCCCAGAAGAAGCCGTCTGCATCTACCTGGATTGCCAGTTTTTCACAAATACCGTAAAAGTAATCCTTGAAAGCCTTTGTATTAAAACAGGCTGCTGGAAGCGATTCCCCGGTAAAAGCAGAAACCTGTCGATTTCTCACATTGTTGGTCAGGAAGTTACTGGGAGGCTCTCCTCCAAACCATTTTCCTATACCCCAGGTATCCAAGTAGACCTTCATGCCCAGGTCTTTGGCAACTTTTGTTATTTCTACTATGTTTGGGAACCAGAAATCGATATCAAACTCCGATAAAGCTAGAATTACAGCGTTACAATTGTGTTGTATCATTTCCCTAAAATCCCTTTCTGCATGTTCGGGATAATTCAATCCGTAATAACTTACGCCTGTTTCTTTTACAGCCATTTAATTTATTTTTTAGAAATTGTGAATGATTTTTCTTTATTTGCTGTCACATCATAATGTGTTGAACTATGGATAAACATCCGGACGTACCTGCCACTCATGAACTCCGGTATTTTGATATTTTTTAATGGGAATATCCCAGCCAATTTGTCGCAAATGACGCATGCCCATTGTTCCATTAACCGAGGTGTATGGAGGTGTTGACCATGCAGCCTGTGCTCCATACATCATAATATTTAACAGTTGATTGTAAGAGGGTGAGTGCCAAGTTGTACACAACAGTCCATCCAAGCCATTTTTTCCCACGTTTTCTCCCAGGGATTTAATATTGTCAATTTTGTTCCAGGGGCACGCCAAAACCTGAAATCCCTGATTTTTAAAATAGGGCATTGTAGGCCACGTCTCGTTCTCTTTGGGTGAACCGTATTGCCAGTCACAAATAATAATATCTTTAGGTAATGCTTCAAGCACATCATTCATGCGTGGGTCACCGTTAGCCACATATCCTTTCCATCGCGGGTCATTACTTTGAATGAGCATATCATGCCACATCATCATACGACAATTCTTCTCTGATAACAGCTTGTGAAAATAGGTCAAATGATCGATTAAAAGGGCTTTGTAGTCTGAGTGTCGGCATGAACGGCACTCAGCAGCGCCATCCGCCTCATCTCCACCGATGTGATAAAACGGTGGATAATTGAAAGCTTCAAGAGTTTCGAGAACTATGTCTGTTAATAGTTTTCGCGTAGCCGGATTACTTAAACACCATACCCATCCGTTCGGCTCAAAAAGTGATTGAAATTCCGGATAAAAATCCAACGGAGCATGTTTTCCGGAACCTCCTCTACTACCTGAAGCATGTCCGAAAATATTTAATTGTGGAATCAATGTTACTCCCAATTCTTTACCAAGATTAACTAACCGGCGAATATCACCTGGAGTTGCTGAATATTCCTGCCAATTAAATTCAGGGTGTGAAGCGAAAGGGAATGTCGCCCAAAATTCTATGATGATGTTATTGAATTTATAGTAAGCGGCCCACCTTATGTACTGTTCTATCTGAACAGCCTCCGTTTCCGGAAACCAGCACAAATGCAGTCCTCTGAACGCCATTGCCGGTGCATCATCAATTTCAGTTTCAGGAACACTGTAGTTCGAGAATTCTCCTGTTTTGCTATGCACCTCTGCCAACTGACGAAGAGTATTGCATGCGTAGCGAATACCTGTAAAATTTGAAGCTGACAATGTAACTAAAGCGCCCGACGCTTTTATTTTGTAAGCTTCTCCCTCAGGTGTATCCGCTTTTTGTATTACACTCACAGTAGGTAGTATATTGAAATACTGTTTAAAGAGATCTGATGTCTTATTTTTTGCATGATTATCCACATCTTTCAGTTCGATCTTCACAGCCAATTGATTATCAAATATTACTTCCCTGTCATCATTCAGTTTAACGTTTTTAGGTCTTGGAATAAAACGTTTTAATAAAACAGGATCAGTATCGTTTTCTATAATTTCTCTGTTTCCCGATTCTTCTGCTTTTCTTAACAGATCAATCTCCGGCAGCTTAACGGCACTAAAAGCAGTGCCGGCTCCTGCTGCCGCCATACTCGATAAAAAGGTTCGACGAGAAAATGTTGTCTTATTATTCATAATTAAAAAAATTTTATTGTTGATACACTTTATTCAATTCCTCAATATGTACTCCAATTTATTTTTCCTCAAAAGACCTTTTAGCTTCACCTATTAAATCTATAGCTTTTAGAATAGTAGGTTCGAACCTTACAGTGGTGGGCATCCAAAATGTCTGCATAAAGCCCATTAGGTGAGAATCAGAAATATGCTTGGAACAAAATTCTACTGTATTACCTATGTTTTTCGGATTTAATGCCTGGAAATTTTTACCTGGAACAGCATGAAAACTGCCCGTAGGAATTTGATCGTATCCTTCTGTTTCCAAATCAAGGTATGCTTTGACGTAAGTGTGTTTTGGATCAAGGTCTTCCCCATAATACCAATTACTCTGTATTACAGACTTTGGCATCATTTTGAAAAACTGTTCGGGATGACGCCACATGTAATCCGACCAGACCCAAGGTCGAACGTTCTTTTTCATTGCTTCCGAGATATAAAAATAGAGATCACTCCACCAGAGCTCGTTTTGCCTGATAACAATGTAATCAAAATGTTTTTGGTGATTATAGTCTTCCTCGTCCATCCCGAAATGGATAAACCTCGGAATATCAAAAATTTCAATGGCTTCAGCAATCAGATCTTTACAAACCTTGTAATATTGAGTTGTAGATACCATTTTCGCGTATTTACCGAGCCATGCGTCGTGAGTTGCGGCAAAATTCAACATGGGTATAGGCTCAATGCCTTGTTTTCTTATCTTTTCCAACTCTTCCCTTAATCTTTCAGGAGTCCATGAGTTTTTAAGGGATATTTCCGGATGGCTTCTCCATAAAATAGAATCGTCCAAGTTAATCACAACCATATTGATCCCATTATTTACCATGGATTTTATTGCATTGTCCCAGACTGATTGGTCCGGTTCGAATTCAGTCCGTAAACCTCCCCAACTTTTTATTCCTCCGGCGAAATTAAATGAAAGATGCATTAAGCATGCCCAAATTTTCTCGCCTGATGGTGATGCTGGAGTATTTAATGTTTTTGTGGCAGGCATCTGCGATGGTATCGTATTGGGAACTATGCCCACCACAGCTGCCGCTGATAATTGCTTAATAAAATTTCGTCTGTTCGTCATACCTGTTAAGTTATGTGGGAATTATTATTAATCTATTGCCTATAAGACCAATTTTGCCTGAACTCAAATTTAAAGATATTAATATCCTGGATTTTGATCTGTTATCGCCTCATTATATTCGTATTCATTAATGGGAATCGGGAAAAGGAATTTTCCATCGTGTATATTGACGCTTCTCATTTTCTGAACGATTTCTCTTGCTTTATCTTTGGCTAATCGCCTTACATCAAACCATCTTTTCCTCTCTGCAATGGTTTCATAACCCCTTTCCTGAATACATAATTCAACAAAGTCATATAGGAATCTTTTCTAAAAAAGCACACCATTTTTAGATTCTTATCACCTCATTTTAAGGCTTTTGTATTCAAAAAGGAGCTCCATCTGAACAGAAATATAAATTCTTTGAATAAATGGTATTGGAAATTTTCATGCTATACAATTTCCTAACAAATATTTTCCATAGGCATCCCTCTTAAATTTAACTTATGTTATTACAAAGAAATAGATAATATTTTATATAGCCAAGCATACTTCAACATTAAAAAAGTTAAATAAAATTAATTCATTAAATACCAGGTTTTTTATGGATTTTTGATATGTATTTTTGACTTCAACTCAATAACGTAAAATAGAATTTATTAATAAATATTCTACGAATCGATGTTATTTAATATTGACGTAATCATTCGGTTTTATAATTACTAAAAAGTTAATTAGACTGCACTAGTGCAGGGTATAATATTAAATGCGAAATTTGATTTTATATTATTGAAATTATCTGGGAAATTGTTTAACTTTGCGCTTTTGGATATTCGATATCAAACATTTGTCTTAATTTTTTAATTGTATGATTCAGGTAATTAACAGAGCATTAAACATCTTAGAATTTGTTTCAAAAGATAGGGAACGTGAATTTTTCTTGAGTGAAATTGCGAATAGCTTAAGTTTAAATACCAGTACTTGTGCAAATATTATAAAAACCTTGGTTAATAGAGGTTATCTTGAACAACAAGAGAAGAAGCAAGGATATAAACTAGGGGCTAAAGCATATTATCTCACTGGAAATTATTCAAAGAAAAAAGAGTTGATGAGATCCTCCATAGCCCCGATGCAGGAACTAAGGGATAAATTAAACGAGAGTTGTATACTCGCAATTGTGAAAGAAAACATGAGGGTTACCCTGCATAAAGAATTGAGCAATCACGAATTACAGGTTATTAGCGATGGTGAAGAAAAAAATGTTTATTTAACTGCAACCGGAAGAGTTTATTTAGCGTGCCAAAAAGATGAAGCAAGGATACATTTTATACACAAATATGGTTTACCCAACACAATGTGGCCTGAAGTAAAAAATGAGAACGAACTTATTTTTGAATTGGATAAAATAAAACGAAATCAAATGGCTATACATTTTGATGGTGCCTACATTGTTGGCGTAGGAGCACCCATATATAAAAATGAAGAAGTTGTAGCGGCCATTGGAATTTATCTACCCGAAGTTAGATTTACTAACAAAGTAAAAGAACAGATATTTTCTGAAATAAGCAAAACAGCCCAACTGATCAGCAATAAAATGGAAGAGGTTTATAAATTTGCTTATTAAGACACTGTCCACAATTTTATGTAAACAAGAGACGGGGAACTTGCCTGTCACTACAGTTGAACCCAATTTTCAAAGACAGCTAAAAATTGACTTAGAATCCAGCTCCAATTATGAATGGACTGCGTCTACTTCTTCAATATTTATAAGGGTACTTATACCCCATTTCTGGGCAAAACGCTTCAACTCCTCTTTCGCCATATCCCCGGCGTCTCCTTGTAATTTTACCGGTTCAGGTCGACA
>ENA-UOOM01003842-UOOM01003842.1-fermentation-metagenome-genome-assembly--contig:-NODE-3842-length-10431-cov-10.908828_pt1 | contig 10431 bp, 9 predicted proteins | sample MGYA00245781_ERZ724031 | MGnify/ENA primary metagenome ERZ724031 (study PRJEB28704, sample SAMN03018317) | fermentation metagenome | biome: anthropogenic terrestrial biome; feature: soil; material... | reverse complement strand
ATCAAGGGGCAGGGGCGGCCCAAGATGTATGAGTATGCCGTTAATCAGGGAAAACCTATGATAAATTGTAAAAATAACTTCCAGAGTTAGAAGTCATCAAAAAAATGTATCGTTGTGATTGTCTTCAATATGGGGCTTCTGGTTTGACTGCATTGTGTCACAGTAAAAGATACGGAGTTTCGTATTACCAAGTTGATCCAATTCAGAGTGTTGATACTTTTCGGAATTCTGCCCTCGGTCTTTCTTATGCCAAATTCAGCATAAGACAGACCATGCCGAAGAAAATACTATACGTAACCGAATTGAGTAAAGAAATCCTCTTCTAGCGAAGGGGATTTTTTTTGTATATACCCAAACACCGTACGTTTATCAGTAAAAAACATGTATGAAATGCCGTGATGAGTTGAAATTTCATGCAATACGTTATAATATCCATTTGAATTCTCATGCTTGTTAAAATATGCCCATACAATATTACCTGTTGCATCATCAACCACAATATGTTTTATTTAGTAGCATTTTTGATATTTTTAATCCTTGAACCTCCCTTCTTTTAGTTTTAAGTCTAGCTTACTATATCTTTTTGATTTGGGACATAATCAAATATGGCTACGATAGGACATTATCATAGAACCACCAGAATAAAAAAATAAAAAAGGATTGTTAAATAAATGTTGACAATAACGCTTTCAATTGGTATACTTGAGTAAATGAATACATGTATACATAAAAAAAGAAGGGAGGTTAGTACGTTTTTTGTTTATAAATTTGTTTTTAGTTGTTACAAAACGAATTAGATATTATCACTTGCGGTGTGATAGTAATTGATTAAGTTATTTTTAATTAGGGGAAGTGTAAAGAAATAAGTAGAATTATTAACAATGTTATAATTAAAGTGACTAGTGGAAAAAACTTTAATGTTAGGAGTGTTAGCAAATGGGAAAGACATTCAAAGAAAAATTAAAAAACGCAGAAAAAACTATAGGTATTTTTTTAAAGACATTTGATGAACCTGACATAGCAAAGCTAATAAAAAATTGTGGCTTTGATTTTTTTGTGCTTGATAATGAGCATGGTTTTTTTGATTACAACAGAATGAAAAATCTAATGCTCTATGCAAAAGCAATTGATATGTTTTCAATGGTAAGAATACCTGAAGTTAGCAGAGAAGTTGTTTTGAAATGTATGGAAATGGGTGCAGGTGGCTTGATACTTCCTAATACTGAGTCAGTTAAGCAAGCTCAGGATTTAGTTCGATATTCCAAGTATTCTCCAATGGGTGATAGGGGAGTTAGTCTCTTTGGTGTTCATTCACACTATGAATCTATAAATAATGTAGAGTATATGAAAAAAGCAAATTATGAAACAGTCCTTTGCGTACAAATAGAATCTCCTCTTGGACTTGAAAACCTTCCTGATATTATGTCGATTGATGGTATAGATTTTGCTTTCGTTGGACCTGCAGACTATACTCAAAGCATGGGAATACCAGGTAAGGTTGATGATCCAGAGTTTTTAAATCATATGGAAAGATTGATTGAGATATGTAAGAATGCTGGAAAAGTTGCCGGTATTCATGGAGGTACTGTTGAGGCAATAACGGAATGGTATAATCGTGGAATGACTGTAAATACAGGCCAAAGTGAGGTAGGTTACTTCTTGAATGCTGCAAAAGGATTTGTAGAACAAACAAAAGCTAAATTCTAAAAAGTAAATTCAAATTTGTGCGAATGTGATTTAAGGTTAGAGCTAGTATATAATCTTATGCTAGGAGTTAATAAAGATTTCAAGCTAATATTGAAATATATAAATATTTAGGAGATGAAATTATGTTAATGACTATTGAAGAAAAACTAGAATTTTTAAGTGAATGTGAAACAGGGTATGTGACCGACGCTTTAAACTTGCTTGGAATACAAAACTGTTGGATTGAAAACGTTTTGCCTTTGAAGTCCAGGAAGGCAATTGTTGGGCAAGCATTTACTGCACAACTCATAAGGATTAGAGGAGATGAAAAATGTTATACTCTATATGAGGTAGCTGAAGAATGTCCAGCAAATAGGATATTAGTTTATTCAGGTACAGAAGGATATGCTTTACTTGGAGAAAATATTTCAACAAATATGTGTAATAAGGGTATAAAAGCCGTAGTTTTGGATGGAAAATGCAGGGATATTGACGGCATCACAGAGCTTACAATGCCGGTATTCTGTCAGGGAGCTACTACTCGTCTTACGCCTAAGGACTTACAGATTACTAAAATTGATGTGCCCATCTTTATTGGAGGAGCAAAAGTAAATTCGGGGGATATCGTTGTTGGAGATTCAGATGGTGTAGTTATTATACCTTTAGAAAGATTGGACGATGTTTTAAAACAAATTGAGTGGGTAGCAAAAGTTGAGCATGAAGCAGCAGAAGCGCTTAAGAATAAGGTCAGTATCGAAGAATTTAAAAAGATCATAGCGAAAAAGAAAAAACCTTGCGTTTAAGAATAATGAGGAACCTTTAGAAATTATGTAGAATCTATTAAAATTAGAATAGATTAAGAATTAACAATTATATGGAGGTATTAAAATGAAAAAACCGACAAGTATTATTCTGGTTATTGTTATGTTGGCTGTTATGATTACTGGTTGTACGGCACCTGCAAGTAATGCAACAGAACCAGAGAAAGAGACTGAAACAGAAGAAACTCAGCAAACGGAAGAAGCGCCTAAAACAGTAGCTGATGATTATCCAAAAAACCCAATAACGATTACTGTAGCTGCAACTGCTGGAGGCTCCACTGATACAGCATTTCGCCTTCTTACTCCGTATTTGGAAAAGGAGCTTGGAGCAACTATAAACATAATCAATTCTCCTACTGCTGGTGGTTGGGTCAGTTGGAAAGAGTGTGCAGCTTCTGATCCAGATGGCTACTTGCTTGCAAATGTAGTTTTTCCACTATTTTTCAGTTGTTACAATCCTGAATTGAAACAAGAACTAAGAATTGACGATTTTCAACTTATTGCAAATCTTGTAACAGACCCTAATGTAATTATTACTCCTAAGGATAGCAATATAACGACACTTGAAGAATTTTTAGATTATGTCTCCACTACAAAAGATCTTGTATGTGGTGTTACCGGAATGGCTGGTGATGACCATGTTGCTTTATTAAAAGTTATGGAAGCTTATCCTGCTATGAACGAAAATGTAACACCTCTTATAACAAGCGGTGTTACGGAAGTAATAACAAACCTTTTGGGTGGTAATATTGATTTTGCTGTTTGTAATGTAGGTGATTTGAAATCCCTTCTTGCTGATGATTCGGTAAATGTTATTTGTGTCCTAAATGAAGAGAGAGTGGATCTTGTACCGGATATTCCTACATTTAATGAACTTGCAAAAGAATTGGGGATTGAAGCAGAAGTTATTAACGGCTCCAGCCGTGGAGTAATGATGAAAAAGGGTGGAGACCCTGCTCTTGTGGAAAAAATAATTACTGCATTTAAGAATGCATTGAATGATGAGAATCTTAAAAATGAATATGAAAATATGTATTACACTTGGCATGGTATAACAGGGGAAGAATACACTACATATATTCAAAATCAGGATGAAAGTTTTAAAAGTATTATGTATTTGTTTGGATGGTAATATCTATCATTAGTATGTGGAAAATTCAATAATTTAGCAATTTAAACGTATTGAATACTTATGTCTTCACACTTTTTCTTGACTATATAATAGCTGATTAGGGATTGAATGAAATAAGTGTGAAGACTACCATGTTTTGATTAAATACATTAAATACTAATAATCATTTAATTATGTTTAGCATAAGAAAGGAATGGTGATAACGATATGGAAAACGATAAAATGGAGAATAATAGATTTATAAGTAACGATATTTTTCTTGGGATATTCTTAGCGATTTTCGGTATAATTTTTACAATACAAGCAACAAATTTTCCAGCTGAAAGTTCTTATTTGCCAATTTTGTCTGGGGCATTATTAACTGCATTTAGTATAGTGGTATTGAGTTTTGGAATTTCAAAAACAGTAAAGGTAAGACAAGGGAAAGCGGATTATACTAAACAGGAAATTAAGAAGTTGCCCTTTATAGTTTGGCTAACGATTTTATTATATGTTTTTGCAGTAGATAAAATTGGTTTCTTCGTATCATCAGCTGTTTTTTTGCCATTGGAGTCTATGCTGTTTAAGCAAAGGAAGGTTTTACCGATTGCCTTGACAACAGTTATTATATTAGGGTTTTTGTATTGGATGTTTGTTATTCAATTGAAGGTAAGTATGCCTAATGGAATTTTGTTCTGAAGAAAGGAGAATTAATAAATGGATATAATTATTGAATCTTTTAAAAGTCTATTAACAATGGATGTTTTTATTGCACTAATGGTTGGTGTTATAGGCGGCATGGTAATTGGAGCTTTGCCAGGTTTTACTGCTTCAATGGGTGTTACACTATTGCTTCCTGTTACATTCGGTATGGAGGCCATACCAGCTTTAGTAATGCTAACTGCACTTTATACCAGTGCGATTTATGGCGGTAGTATTACTGCCATTCTAATTCATACACCAGGCACGCCTTCTTCAGCTGCAACTGCAGATGATGGATTTGCTCTTACACAGCAGGGGCATGGCCTTCAAGCTTTGGGAGTTTCAACAATTTGTTCTGGTCTTGGTGGATTTGCAAGTGGTATTATGCTATTGTTAATTGCACCGCCTTTAGCTAAACTTTCATTGATGTTTGGGCCTGCAGAGTATTTCTTGGTGGCTATATTCGGACTTACCGTTATTGGTAGTCTTTGTACTGGCGGAGTTTCTAAAGGATTACTTTCAGCTGCTATAGGATTATGTATAAGTTGTATAGGTATGGATGAACAGATGGGATTTCCAAGATATACATTTGGTAATGTTAATCTTATTGGAGGATTAGCTTCTATTCCTGTTTTAATTGGCCTTTTTTCCATTTCACAGGTGATGATAATGGCAGAGGATGTTAAAGATGCTGATACGAAATTGGTTAATGAAGCTATTAATAATTTAAAAGGTAAGATACTTTTACCTGCTAAAGAAATGGCAGCGTTAATAATTCCAACATTAAGATCATCCATAATAGGTATTATAGTAGGTATTTTACCTGGTGCAGGAGGAGATATAGGTTCTTATGTATCTTATAACGTGGGTAAGCAAACTTCCAAGCATCCGGAACTTTATGGTAAGGGTTCTTATGAAGGAATAGCATGCTCAGAAGCAGCGAATAATGCTGTCACAGGAGGATCATTGATTCCATTGATAACATTAAGCGTTCCAGGAAGTGCGACAGCAGCAATTCTTCTTGGAGGATTTTTAATGCATGGTCTTGTTCCTGGAAACTTAATGTTTACTGAACAGGCAGGAATTACTTATCCTATCATTATAGGGTTTACTATTTCAAATATACTATTGGCTATCTTAGGGCTTTTCATAGCAAGATATGTTGCAAAGATTACTACTATTTCAATAAGTTTGCTTGCTCCAACGATTGTTGTACTAGGTGTATTAGGCTCATACGCAGTAAATCTAAGTATGTTCGATGTATTTGTTATGGCATTTTTCGGGTTCTTTGGATACATAATGCGTAAAACTGATCTGACTGTAGCTCCAATTGTACTTGCTATCATATTAGGACCAATAGCAGAGAAAAATCTAGTTCGTTCATTTGTTGTCGCAAAATCTATGCCAATAGTTAGTTACTATTTAAGTCGTCCTATTAACAAAATATTGCTTGTTCTAATAGCTATATCTATAGTAATTCCTATAATTAATAATTACAGATACAAAAATAAGGCTCTCAAATTAAGTGAAGCAAATAGTAGTTGTGAGGCAGACCTTGATTAGATACCATTAATGGTATGCGCTATTTACAGAAAATATATAGGTATACAAAATATACTCTAGAAGGAGGATAAACTTATTATGAAAATTTTAATTTCTGAACCTATTGCAGAGTCAGGTAAAAAGTATCTTGTTGAACGAGGATATGAAATATATGAGGGAACTGGGTATACAAAAGAGAGTATGATACAGGATATAAGGGGTTGTGAAGGTATGATAATCCGTATCAACCCATGTGACAAAGATGTATTGGAAGCGGCGTTAAATCTGAAGGTTATTGCTAAACATGGGGTAGGTGTTGATAATATTGATATGAAGTATTGTGATAAACATAATATTCAGGTAACCTTTACTCCTTTAGCTAACGGTCAAGCAGTTGCTGAGCACGCATTGTATCTTATGTTCGCATGTTCCAGAAATGTAAATATCATAAACAAGTATTTTCGTGAAGGAAGAGACTTTCAGGTACGTAATAGATATAACAGCGTAGAGCTTCAAGGAAAGACAGTTGGTATATTTGGTCTAGGTCGAATTGGACGTGCTTTAGCTCGTATGTGTAATGGTATAGGGATGGAGGTTATAGGTTATGATCCCTATATGTTGCAAAACCAACTGAGTTCAGACATTGAATTGATTAAGGAAAAGGATGAGGTTCTAAAGAGATCAGATTACATTAGCATACATTTACCATGCAGTGATGAAACAAGGGGACTAATTGGATTTAGAGAATTTGAATTAATGAAAAAGAGTGCGTTCCTTGTCAATACATCACGAGGGGGCGTTGTAGTAGAGAAAGATTTGATTGAAGCACTTGAAAAGGAAATGATTAGGGGTGCTGGCATTGATGTATTTGAAATAGAGCCTGTAGAAGCTTCCAATCCTCTATTTGAAATGGAAAATGTTATTGTAACACCTCATCTGGCTGGCGGGTCAGAAGAGGCTATATATAAGATGTCTCTTCATGCTGCTATGGGAATAGATGAATTTTTTTCAGGAAAGCCCTTGTCATGGCCGGTAAATAAGATTTCATTTTAAAATATTAAGGATAAACTTGATTTATTAAAAATACTAACATGAACTAATAACTTTAGTAAGTAATGGTATTTCAATGATCTATAATATATACAATAAGGAAATTAGTAACGATTCCCGGACACACTACCACAGTAAGAAGAGGTTAGCATTAAAACTGTAATATTTATTATAAAAGAACTATATTTTTTTAAATATAATTGTATCCATATATAAAATAGAAAATAGGGGGGATTACAATAATTTCATGTAATACAAGATTAGAATCCATGCCATTTGGTGGAGTATATGAAATATATGCCAAAGCGAATAAGTTAGAGGAACAAGGGAAAAGAATTATACACATGGAAATTGGCAGACCTGATTTTGATTCTCCGGATTTTGCTAAAGAAGCTGTTAAATTAGCATTAGATAAAAGTCAGGTTCACTATACTGATGCAAATGGAATTGAAACATTAAGAAAAGCGATTGTTGAAAAAGAAGAAAGACGTTTTGGTTTGAAATATGATTATGAAACAGAAATCAGCATAATGTGTGGTGCTGCAGAAGTTATAGGGGTGATAATGTTAACAATGATGAATCCCGGCGATGAAATTATTTGCCCTAGTCCATACTTTTCAGCATATAAAGAACAAGCACTTATCTCCGGAGTTAAGTTAGTGGAAGTACCTACCCTAATGTCTGAAAGTTGGCAGCTAAATGTTGAAAAGATAAGAAATAAGATAACTTCAAAAACTAAAATGCTTTTAATTAATTCACCAAACAATCCGACTGGCTATATACTAAGTGAAGAAAATCTACAACAAATTGCGAATATTGCAAAAGAAAAAGATTTAATAGTACTATCTGATGAATGTTATGATGAGTTTATCTATGGGGAAAAACATATTTCAATTTCTACTTTAGAAGATATGAGGGACAGAACTTTAATAGTAAAATCTGCTTCAAAATCATTCTCTATGACAGGTTGGAGAATAGGTTATGTACTTGGACCTTCTAATGCAATTAAATATATTAATAGAGTCCATCAAAACTTCTCAACATGTACAACTTCTTTCGCGCAATGGGGTGCTGTTGAAGCTTTCAGGCATGGTGATGAGTTTATAAATAATATGGTTAGAGAATTTAAAAGAAGATGCGATTATTTGTATGAGGCACTTACAAAAATAGAAGGACTAAAAATGATTAAACCAAAAGGAGCATTTTATGCTTTTCCTGATATTAAGTCATTTGGTATGTCTGAAAATGAAATTTGTAATTATTTATTGGAGGAAGCAGGAGTAGTTGTAGTTGCAGGTCCAAATTTTGGAGACTTCGGTAAAGGTCATATAAGATTAGCATATTGTCGTTCATATGAAAATATAGTTGAAGCGTGTGATAAAATAAAAGTTGCTTTAGGTAAATTATAATAATTGGTGGTAAATTAAATGACATTTAATAAAGAAAAAATGAAAAATTTGATTGAACAAAACTTACTAAACTATGTTGGTATGAGAAGCGATACTAATTCGGGATTAGAAAATAATATTGAGAACTTTTTTAATAATTGGTTTTCTAAAGTAGAATATTACAAAAACAATCCTGAAAAGTGTGGTTTTTTTGAAATACCTGATGATTATTTAAAAAGAAAAGTTCCTTGGTGCATATTAAAGGGTCAGGGAAACGATACTGTTGTTTTTATTCATCATTATGATTGTGTTGAAACTAAAGTTTATGGTGTTTTTGAACCTCTTAGCTTAAAACCATACGAATTGGAAGAAGCATTCAAGGATAACAGCTCTCAACTACCTACAAAAATACAAGAAGATTTATATAGCAACGAATGGATTTTTGGACGTGGTGTATGTGATATGAAGGGTGGCGGAGCTATTCAGCTTTCATTAATAGAAGAATACAGTAAAAATGAATATTTTAAAGGTAACATAGTTTTAGTTTCTGTTTCGGATGAAGAAAACATATCAGCAGGAATGAGAGCAGCAGTTTTAAAATTAAAAGAATTAAAGGATAAATATGAACTTGAATATAAGTTAATGTTGAATTCAGAACCACATGAGCGTGATGATGCTTCTAAGCCAAAAATTTATGACGGTTCAATAGGAAAGGTATTGTCTGCTGTATATGTACGTGGCAAATTAGCACATATTGGACAGGTGTATTCCGGATTAAATCCAATTAATATTTTATCCGAAATAATTAGAAGAACTGAATTAAATGCTGATTTCATTGAAAAAAAAGGCAATACAACAAGTCCTCCGCCAACATGGTTATACCATAAAGATAGAAAGACAATTTACGATGTATCCTTACCAATTGCCACCTGTGGATGTATGAGTATACTTCCGTTGGAAAGTACACCAATGAGTTTAATGGAAGACCTAAAAAAGATATGTATTGATTCATTTGAAAAGGTAGTAGAAGAACTAAATGAAAGCTACAAGAAATATGCTGCTATTGCGGGAATTGAATTTGAAAAAATTATCTTTGAACCAAAGGTTAGTTTATACTCAGAATTATACGAAGAAGCTTTAAAGGATTCAGATAATAAGTTTGAAAAGGTATATAAAAGTATTATATCTGAAGTTAAAGAAAAGTTTAATAAAAATGAATTATCAATTATTGATGCTTCTAATTTAATTGTAGAAAATACGCTAAAGTATGTAAATGATTTATCACCTTGTATAATATTAGCTCTTATACCTCCTTATTATCCAAGTGTCAATAACATGATGTTAGAAGAAAAAGCTGAAAATATAAATAATTCTATAAAAAATTTAAAAGAATATTTAATGGATAAATATAATGAAGAGTATGTTGTCCAAAACTATTTTTGGGGTATATCTGATTTAAGTTACGCAATGAATACTTTAAATCAAGGTAATATTGATTATATTGAAACCAACATGCTAATGTGGAAAGACATTTATTATATTCCATTAGAAAAGATTAAAGAAATATCAATGCCAGTTTTAAATATAGGTCCTTGGGGTAAAGACATACATAAGTACACTGAAAGAGTATATAAAGAAGATTTGTTCTATAGAATACCTGAGTTAATTGATTTGTTTTTAATAAGATTGTTTAATATATGAATTGAGTAATACACTTTAGAAGGATGCACGGAATAGAAAAATTTTTGTGATTCAAGCTAAAGAAGATAAACTGAATAGAATATTTAGATTATAAAAAAACTACATACTTTAAGGAGGAACATTAGATGAAATTATTTGGTAAGCTGGAAGAATATGATTATGAACAATTAGTGTTTTGCCAAGATAAAAGTACCGGATTAAAAGCAATTATTGCTATTCATGATACTACATTAGGACCGGCATTGGGTGGAACAAGAATTTGCGAATATGAGACTGATGAAGAAGCAATTGAAGATGCGCTAAGATTAGCTAAAGGCATGACATATAAAAATGCAGCTTTGGGATTAAACCTTGGAGGCGGGAAAGCAGTTATATTAGGAGATCCAAAGAAGATAAAAAGCGAAGCATTGTTTAGAGCTTTTGGCAGATT
>ENA-UOOM01003841-UOOM01003841.1-fermentation-metagenome-genome-assembly--contig:-NODE-3841-length-10438-cov-9.982375_pt1 | contig 10438 bp, 16 predicted proteins | sample MGYA00245781_ERZ724031 | MGnify/ENA primary metagenome ERZ724031 (study PRJEB28704, sample SAMN03018317) | fermentation metagenome | biome: anthropogenic terrestrial biome; feature: soil; material... | reverse complement strand
CTACAAGACAGTTTTACGATGAATACGGTAATTGCCATTTTTGTGTAGATGAGGTGTTGCGACGTAGGTTAGAAACAAAGCTGATTACCAAAATCTTGATTTTTGATGCAGCTTAACGGATAAAGGTATAATTTATCGGCATGCTATTTCCTGTTCTATAAGATGATTTGCTAGTCCAAAAGCGTCTATTCGTCTTTTTGCTAATGTGATTTGTGATTTATACCTTTCTGGTTTTTCTTTGTCTTCAAGTGTTTTTACAGTTTCTCGCAACTTATGCGATGTTGAATCAATCTGCCTTTTTGCTTCGATAAAATCTTCCTTTGTATAATCCATAATAATATCCAACTCCTTTTATTGCCTTTATTCCTTGTAGTAATTTTTATGTCAATCACTCAAAATCGTCATCTTGCATCTCGATTTTAGTATTTCCACCCAGTGCTGATGACAACGCTCCTGCAACAATACCCACAGCGGCCACACCGAACAATGCCATAGTCGCAATAAATTTTTTATTTTCCGAATCCTTATCGCCTTTAATTTTGTTCACTTCCATCATCTTATCAATGATATACTTTCTTTCCTCGAAAGTCTGCTCATCTCTTTTTAACTCTTCTTGCAAAGAACTAAGTATCATATCACAGGACTCATAAAACGAACCTACGCTTTCGGCATTTGCTTTCGGCATTTGCTTCCTGCGCTTTATCCAAAGAAGCTTTGTAGTCATGAAGAATTTCTTTCATAGTATCAGAAAAATTCGGAAAGTGCTCAATTGCTTTTTTTGCGACTTCTGGGGCCATCTTATCTAACATTGATGCCATAGTTATAACCTTATCTTTGGTAAGATGGCGAAAGTCCTGTATTCCTAATTTCTTTAGAACCTTTTGTTCAGTAAATGGCTTGCTCATTACAATACCTCCTCGTCCGTGGATTTTCTTATAATACGTTTCGTCTTTTCAATAGGCAATGGAACATTTTCTTCGTTGAAGTATTCAATGTTCACTACTTCAACAACAGCCTCATGATTATCTTTTCCAGCAGGAACAACTACGACATTCCCGACCTCAATACTATCATCATCCGTCAAGTAATAGTAACTTTTATATCCTTCATCGAAGGTGACGCTGCAGAAGATATAATCACCACGACGACGCTTTACCTTTCCATAAACAGAGGGGTCTAACAACTCACCTAAACCATAAAATCTCATGAAATCAAATATTGCATCTGCAAATTCTTCAAAATCACTCGGCAGACCTCTTTTGTCAAATGTTCCTGTGATGGTACGCTGGGGGTTCTTTTTGTAATCAATCGTAATTTTATAATCTTTTGTTTCATTCGGGGTATCTATTACATCCTCAGGATTTCCTTCGACATGAGAAAACAACCTCTCTAATTCAAAATCATCAAGTAAGCTTTCTATACCGCCTTCAACTTCATATTTGCGAGAAACCTTGCACCCTGTTCCAAGATTTTGAATATGTTCAAGAGTTTCTGTTGCTCTGTCAATAATCAAATGCTCGGCGTAATCCCAAGTAAAATATTCAACGGTATCACTTGGTGGCTTTGCAGGAATGATTTTAGTAACTCTATGATAGTCAATTGCAATTCTATTTATCATGTCTGACTTGAATCTACCATCAAAAACATATAAATCATCTATATCTAATGAATCACGAATAAGGTCGGATAAATTGACTCCATCAATTTCAAATTCCGCACAAAGCGATCCGCTAAACTTATACACCTTGCCTTCCGTATCGGTTAACTCCAACTCCCAATTCCCGATATCGGTTGCATATACTTCTTCGTATTCGCTGCTAAAATATTCTGATACTTTGTTGATAACATTTTGAGCAATATCTTTATCTATTTTAAAGTTTTTGGTTTCGGCTTTTTTGTACTTTCCATATCCATCGCCAAACGCATATCCCGAATACCACACTTGGCCATCGGAATTAATTGTAATACGTTGTTCTACAATGTCATCAGGCTCTGGACATGGACCATAGCAAAGTCCATTTGATACAATACGTATTTTTTTAGCTATGCCATGGAATATGGAAGGATTATCATCAGTCAACAACGCAAGTCTGTTAAGCACAAGAATAAACCACGAACGGTTTTTAGGTTCTAAAATTTCTGCCGCATTATATGCCCAGTGGTTAAAATATCTCCACCTTGAATAGATTGCTGATCCAAGCAGTGTTATATCTGTAACCTTGTCTATCACTTTATTTAATTCATCAGAATTATGTACTGCATTTCCATAAACATTCTCAAAGGCATGACCACAGTCCATTTCAAAACCAAGGGCGGCACAATCGTCAGCCATGAAATGGTCAACTAGTTCTATATAGTTTATATCTTGGTCACAAAACTTATCGCACCATTTTACAGCGAAATCATGCATTTTCTTCAGTTCTGCCACTGTGCTACCAACCTCCAATCGTTAGTTATTGTTATCCCTGATGTTGTTTAATCCACTCCAATAAAAAAGGTCTATCATTGTTCCCATCAGGCTTTTCAAACCATTCAGAACACAAATAGTATTTCTGACCATAGCATTTAATAATCGGCTTTGCCATATATCTCGGTGGTCGAGTGCCAAATTCAGAAACTTTCACAAGCAGCGGATATTGCAAATCAAAATGCACCTTTGAATATTCCTTAGTTTGCAGTTTTTCGATTTCTTCTTTTGATACGCTATCTCTTTGAAGTATATCTGCAAGCGCTGTCCGTGCTATTTCTGCGATTTTCATTTTCTCAAATCCCGGAATGCAATCTTTATGTGAAAATGAAGATTCTGCTGCTTTTCGAATTGGTGTATCCACCTCTAACTTCTTAGGTTTGGTTGTATCAAACAATTTTGCGAGCTGCATACTGCGCATAAAAAGTTCTGATGTATCAGAAACGTTATTACACACAGAAAACACTGGTTGAAGAACCACTTCATCAAAACGCTCATTGCAAAATAGATCAACCTTATATTCAAGATTAACTTCTGCCAATATGTGCCTGACATCATTTAAGGCATTTGTTATATCTGTGCAGATAGCTGGATTGATTTTGGGTGAAGCAAAAATGATATCTCCATATGGAAGATTAAAGCAACCTAAGATACACATTGCAGTCCGCAGATATTTTTTAACCACTCTCTCGGTTGTCTCTCGACGAGAGCCATAATTCAGACCTGCCTCATGAAACGCAATGTCCACTGCATAAATACGAGAGCCATCATCGTCAAAAGAAATACCTATAACGTCAACCTCGCTTTGTGCAATCAGCTGTTCAAAGGAGTTTTTCTTATAAATTTCATACCCATACTTTTCAGAAAACAGAGCGTTGGATTTTTCCATCAATGTCCGCAAAATATCCTTGTTCGTAAATTCCCACTCTGGTGACACTTTCCAGTTCATCTGCACCAGTTGGCACTTCTGAATATGCTTAAGCCATGAAGCTATCAACGATTCTCCCATTTCAATTTTCATTTAATCTCGCCCCTTAAACCTATCTTCTGATTTCAGTTTGAACTATTCAGGATTTCTGAATAATTGCCTACTCGTACCCCTCATATGCATTTTGTATCTTCCAAACGTTATCTTTAAAAAACACATTGCAATACTCCAAGTTAAAATCTTTGTAGTTCCATGATACTTCTTCGCCTGAATACATATTCATAATTTGAGGTAAAGTACCATCCTTATCTGTTTTTTCAATCATTTCAGCAAGTTCATAAGGTGAGGTATCTTCAATAATCCCTTTGCCTTTTCCGTCAGTAACATATGGATAATGCGTTCCCGTTCCTCGGTTCATCTCAGTTATTGACAATAATTGTATCTCGAATTCCCAGTCTGCACCGTAGTCATATTCCATGCTCAACTTATCTCCAACACTAAGTTTTAGAGTGGAAAGCTTTGTCTTGATTGGATCAACTGCCGGTTCATTATCAAAATCATCTTCTTCAAATACAATTTCATAACGCTTACTAGAAAATCTTATATTAAACAAATGACTTGCTGTACTTTCAAATGCAGCTAGTACTGCATATCCAAGTTTTGCAACACTGGAAACAGAAGTGATTTCTATGTCTCTCCAAATAATATTCTTCAGTTCGCATAACCTTACTTTAAATTTATATATGTCCGCCATAATGGCACACCTCCTATGGTTATTTGGTTTTTTCAATAAGGGGCATAACCCCGTAATTCAACAAATAACTAGCACATCAGCCGCAGTTATACGGCTAATTATCGTTGTACCCACTTTTTATCGTATTAAGGCACATCTTCCAATACTGCTCACGCTCAATTATTTTTGATGGATCATATGATAAGCCAAAATACTCAATTAAGGTATAAGTGAAATTCTCTTCAAAGTAACTGGGACCCTTATCGTTATATAATGCGATTAATTTTTTATTGCCCCCATGCTTTGAATCTAAATAGTTTCCCCAACGGCCTGCAACACCCTCTCCACCAGTAGCTGAACCTATATATAGCTTTCCAGTTTTCGTATCTGTAAGGCAATAAATGCCTGTAACCTTTTTTAACGCTTCATAATAAGTAGGCATTATCTTTCCATGAAAAACATCTGACAACTTGTAATAAGGCAGATGCACCCTGTCGTATCCCTCAAATTGTTCTCCATTATATTGACAAGGCAGTATTTCTTTCACCGTACAATTTTCTATGATCTTGCCCATCCTAAATACGTATCGTGCATATGTATTTCCTTTATACTATCGAATGACAAGCCTTCCGAATAATGGTTTATATTTCTCAATTATTTTCACTTTTGCTCTACTAGCTTCTGGTACATCGACAATTTCAGCTGCTGAAATAAAGAGCCATTCATCGTAAGACATTTTAATAAAGCTAAAAACTGTTTGTCCTATATTAAAATTCTTTTTATTGCCATACCAACCCCAATACGAGCAGTCACTAATGCCACTGTTTTTAACTGATTGCTCTAAAGACAGCCATTTATCTATATAAAAGATACCTCCCGAGCCTTCTCTCATGTTTAATTCAATTCTACTATTATCTATTTCGGACTCACTTAAATGAAAAATATTATTCAATAGTAATTCCATATCATTCACCGCCTTGCGTGTTTCTCTTCACATAGGTAAGTTCAATATCATACCCGAGAGCTTCAATCATCTGCACATAGATTTTATTCACGACCCCGTCCTGTTTTTTAATAATGCGATTGACGTATTGGCTTGTTGTGCCAATCTTCTCCGCAAGCTGTGCTTGAGTGATTTCATTCTCTATACATTTTACTTTTACATCCACTTCAATATTGTTTTTAATCATCTTCGCACTCCTATTAGCATCGCTCGATTATTTGTAACACAAATCAGATGATTTATTATATCACACTTTCATCGAAAAGTCATTGCCTTTTTATGAACAGACGAGAAAAAGCACCCTGCCGCAGCAGAGTGCCGTAAAAATAGCTCTTAACCCTTAATCTCAATCTGAATCCCCGATTTGAACAGAAATTCTATGGTGTGCTTGTTCCTGCTATCGCTCGCCCCCGTAATGAGGGCGGCTATGAGCTTGTGGCAGGACACCACAGACACAGGGCAAGTGAGCTTGCAGGGCTTGACACCATGCCTGTTCTTGTGCGTAACCTTGACGATGATGCCACTACTACCATTATGGTGGACAGCAATCTGCAACGAGAAAACATCTTGCCGAGTGAACGAGCCTTTGCATATAAGATGAAGTTAGATGCTGTAAAAAGGCAAGGCACAAGAACGGATTTAACTTTTCGACAAGTTGACGAAAAGTTAAACAGCATAGAAGAATTGGCAAAAACCACAGGTGATAGTGGGCGGCAAATTTCAAGATATATCCGCTTAACCGAACTTATACCCGAGCTTTTAGACATGGTGGATAATAAAGTAATCGCTTTTAACCCTGCTGTGGAGCTGTCCTACCTAAAACCCGAGGAACAGACGAACTTACTCGAAGCTATGGATATGGAACAGGCAACCCCCTCTCTTTCACAGGCACAGCGGCTTAAAAAGTTTAGTGCCGAGGGCAAATGCACCCTTGAAGCCATGTGTGCCATTATGAGCGAGGAAAAGAAAGGCGAACCCGACAAGGTAACTCTTACGAGCGATAAGCTCAGAAAGTATTTTCCCAAATCCTATACACCGCAGAAAATGGAAGAAACCATTATCAAATTGCTTGAGGGGTGGCACAAAAAAAGGCAACAGCAACAGGAACGATAGAAAGGAGCTGCCTTATGAACAAAAACAAAACTATTGGTGAGCTACTTGAAGAAGCCCGTATTAATTCCGGCGAGCCTAAACTCGCAGGGCATGACATTATGGGATTGGAACGCTTTGAGTGCTGCCGAGGAAATCATGCTCAGACTGGCAGCGATTTGATATGATAAGATAGACACTTTCCCTTTCTTCTGCTACGATAAACACACAATAGATATGGAGGGGTGCTTATGAAAATATTACTTAAAATCGTGTTGCTGCCAATCACTTTGGCACTGAATATCCTGCTTGGAATATCAATGTGATGAGCTGTTTTCCGTAAAAAACAAGGCTTACAGCAAGTACCATACCGCTAAAAAAGAAATGCAAGATATTCTGACTGCAAAAGCAAATATCGACCGCCTTTTGGGAATGGAACAGGAACAAAAGGGAGCGTAGCACGATGATTTATCATCGTTTCAGTGGGGATTGGGGATACTTCCCCAACAAGCAAAAGCATACGGTGGTCACCCGTATGCCCTGCTTGCCACTTTTGTTCGTAAACAATATCCATATCCTTTACACCGTGATTTACTTTTACTATGATGGTCATAATAGATAGAGGAACTACTAATACATTAACAGCAAAATATGAAAGGACTGATAAAAATGCTGACCTTTGAAAAGGTTTTAGAAGTATTTAACGATTACCTAAATAAAGATGATGTTTTCGAGGTAGTAACAACAAAACGAGGTTACACCGTTATGATTTGGGAAACAAAAGAAGAACAATGGTTTGGTGTGCAGCATTGCAAAACACCCGAGAAGTTGCGTGATGCTTTGCTTGAAGGCTACCACGATTTTTCTGAGCAACAGCTAACTCATAACCGCCGGAACTTAACCGAAGAAGAAATTGCAGACATTAAGAGCCGATGCAAACAGCTCCGTGATAGGTGCGGAGAATAAAAATCAACCGAAAAAGTGCGATTACCTATTAGGTGTCGCACTTTTTTCGATAGATTGGTCAGAGGATGACATCATTGTAGAGCTTGAAGAAAAAACTGAGGACGTAAAGTTACGCCGCAAGGCTGTGGAGCAGGATGCCATTACCTTGGAGAACATCTACACCTTATTGCCATTTGTGTATCTGAGTTATTTCTACGGTCTATGCTAAACGTAAATGCCTTATCTTGTGTAAGTTCAAGTACCTGTACATCATTCCCCATCTCCATTGGTGTGCCATATCGGTTACCGATTGCTGTCATATCATAATCATTTAGCGGAACAGTAGGAATAGAGTATACATTGACTTAGCATTCATAGGGCAAATATTACAGAAACAATACACTTTTTTTGTAATCCTCCTGATTTTATATGAAAAACATTGCTCCTTTCATTTTTATGTATGAGCTTAAGGAATCAACAATGATTGACCGGCAAAAATCATATCTGCATTTTCCAAATTGTTAGCATTGATGATTTTGGTAATACCGCTATTATCACCATAATATTTTCTGCTGATGTAACCCAAGCTGTCACCGGCCTCCACAGTATACCACGTTTCCACTTCCTCTTTTTTAGGTGCCGGCGGCTCTTCCTCCGCAGTTTGCGTTTCTGCGGCAAATGCCGCTTGTATCCGCACACCCTCTATACTTTCTTCCAGCTTTTCATAAGAGGTTTGTACCAGCAAAATTTCGCCTTCTAAACTGCGTAAGCGTGTCATGTTGCTCATCAAAGCAAACCCCATGCAAAGGCAAATCACACAAAGGGCGCCGCTGACTCCCGCAAGCATTTTATATTTTCCCTTTTGCATTTCCTCCGCTTCCTTTGCCCGCTTTTGCAGCACTCTGCGAATTTCCTTCGCAGCATCCATCCGCTCCTCGGGTTTTGGCTTACGTCTTTTGAAATTCCCGTCATTTTCCGTTAGTTCTTGTTGCTCCATCTGTTCTGCAGCCATTTCCAACGTTTCCTCTTTGGGATACACCGTGCTGTTGTTTAGCATATACTCCTGCATTTCCGTGTTTTTATCGTAATACACAAAGTACCCTCTTGCCTGCCTTAAGCCTTTGCCATCCTCATTGTATACATAAAATGTATCCATTTTGTCCAGACTGTCGATTACAAATAAAATTTGCCAGCTTTCTTTAAAATATTCCTCATGAAACTGCTCATCCTTAGACATCAGAAAGGAACCAAAGCCAGGCTGCAAATGCACCCACCCCACCAAAGACATTCCCTTAAAATATGTTTCCATCTGGCTGCCAATATATTCCCATGTTTCCTCCGCAAAGCCTTCCGTGCTGTTTTTTTCTTCCGACCCTTTGCCCTGAATGGCACCGGAAATAATGACAGAATCCTCCCCGTTAATTTCCAGATGCCGCCCTACCAACGCTGCCGTTTTTTCTTTCCCGCCATTACACTTCCCGTATTGATATAAATATATATACACATAATCCTCAATGTAGATTCGTATTTTGCTCTCCAGCGCTCCCATCTGCTTCGTTTTTTCAGGCAAACCCGAAACCATTTCCTCTGCGCCGTAGCCATACAAGTTCATATCACCGTCATAATACTGCCGCATTCTGTATCCTCCCTTTTCTTCAAAAATCCGCTGGCATCTTTCTTTGGTATTCCGCCAAAGACTTTCTGCTTGTCCAAAATATACCATGACGGCCCTGCACATTCTGTCAAACGCTGTCGTGCCATTCCATTTTTCTTCCGCAAAAATTAAGCATTTTCCCTATTATTTGCAAAATAAAAACAGATATGATTTACATATCTGTTTTTATTTTAAGCGTTTATGGTTGTCCTTGGTGATGCCACGAAAACTGCTATATTTCGAGGAAAATAAAAGAAGTTTCTTTTTCCTACAGCAAAAACCTGCTTGTTTTACAATGAACATACACCGGTGTTCTATGCCTTCCTTATATATAGAAGGATTCCCCGCTTATGCCTATATTGTTCTATCATGCTGTTCTTCAATCCTGTTTCGGATATCCTGCATCCTTAAATCCATATTGCTGATAATATCAGCACATTCTTTTAATTCTTCAAAAATTTCCTTGGCATCGGAAATATCTTTTTTATATTTGAGCTTGTGCTCCAAGCTTGCCCAAAAATCCATGGCAATGGTACGAAATTGCACTTCCACCTTCATAAGCTTTTTCTGTCCCGCCAAAAAAACCGGAACCTCCAGAAGCAAATGCAGACTGCGATATCCATTTTGCTTGGGGTTTTTTATGTAATCCTTCGCTTCAATCAGCGTAATATCATCCTGCTGCACCAACAATGCCGCTATGGAATAAATATCATCCACAAAGGAACAAATAACGCGTATTCCTGCAATATCAAATAAATTATTTTCCATACTCTCAACAGTCAGGGGGAAGCCCTTTCTTTTTAACTTTTCAATAATGCTGAAGGGCTTTTTGATTCTGGATTTAATAGATTCAAAGGGGTTTCTATTATATTTTAATGCAAATTCCTCATTTAGGACTTTGAGCTTTGTTTCTACTTCCATCAAAGCACACTTGCATTCCATCATTAATTCCATAAAAGGTTTTGCTTCTCTTACGATAATTTCCGGATGTACAGACATCATATTTTCTTGAAAATCGAGCTCTACTAAGTTCATCCTCAGCATACCCTCTCTCTCGTATTTTTTTAAAGTATACCATACCTCGAGAATTATGTCTATTTTTGTGGTATTTTTCTAATCTTTCTTCATATTTTTTCATTTTCCTTTTCGACAATGAAAGACTATATTTCTTTGTCTTTGTTTTGATGCATAAATTTTATATCTGAATACCAAAGAATATTGTGTATTATTCTTTTAAATTACTTTGTACACTTTTACAAGTCTGTTTCCTGCTTTCCATGGATAAAACAGCAACGCATTCTCCAAACAAGGACAAAAATCCACTTAAATTCTCCATTTTTCCAATGAAGAGAAATCCCCTCTTGCGGCAAACAGCTGCAAATTGATCAAAAAAATTTTGATTTTCCAGCCAGTATTCAGCCAAAGTAACATAAAAAAGCTTCCTCCGAATATCGAAGGAAGCTTTGAATTACATTTTTGTTATAACAAAAATTAGTTACTAGCTTTTGCTGCTTTGTATTTTCTAACGGCATCAGCCAATTTAGGCAGGATTACCTTCAAGTCACCAACAATACCCAAGTCAGAAACTTCAAAGATGGGTGCTGTGTCGTTCTTGTTGA
>ENA-UOOM01003840-UOOM01003840.1-fermentation-metagenome-genome-assembly--contig:-NODE-3840-length-10439-cov-4.360266_pt1 | contig 10439 bp, 10 predicted proteins | sample MGYA00245781_ERZ724031 | MGnify/ENA primary metagenome ERZ724031 (study PRJEB28704, sample SAMN03018317) | fermentation metagenome | biome: anthropogenic terrestrial biome; feature: soil; material... | reverse complement strand
TATAAGGATACAGGGGAGATAGATTGTACATATATAGAGCCGTCACAGTCCGCATTATGTGCTAACTGTATGACAGGACTATCGCGTATGATATCACTTGCTATCAAGAAGGGCGCAACGATAGATGAAATATGTGACCAATTGAACAGTTGCGGAATATGTCCTGTTTATGCTGTCGCGCGCGCCTCTGGTGACATTTCGGTGTCTCAGGGCGGTAGTTGTCCTCTAGCATTTGCGATTGCGTTAAAACAAGCTTATGAGGGCTTTAAAGAGGGATTGAAAAATGAACAGAGAACAGAAGCTCGAAACAGGTATACTAGACCTGATCAAAATCTATAATGACAAAGGGATATCTCTCCCACCTTACAATCTGTATCTTCACTATTACTACATCGATAATAAAATATTAGAGGAGACAGTCTCCTCATTGATAGATAAGAAGTTTTTGAGGATGAATCACGGGGAGTACATCATTACTAAGAGAGGAACTGAATATATTTCATCAGATGCTTTCTCCTGACATATCACAAACAGTGGATACCACGCGATATTCACTTTCTATGAGATATTCGCGCCCGCATAATTCGCATCTCCCCACAGTCTCGCCTTCACAGCACACATCGGCAGAGCACATAGCTCCGCACTCCGTACAAATCCATTGGACCATGAGTATAAGATAAATGATGTGATATAAAAACACAGTTTATCATCCTTTTTAATATCACCTTAGAAATGCACCATTATGATCGAAGCGATCCTGTGGATTGTATTGGTCGGGCTGGTAGTATTCCTTATTTTAGGTGGAATATTCATGGCCATTCCGTACATACACAAAAAGACACTTTGGTGCGTCTGCAAGTTCAAACTATATTTCGCATCAAAACCCGACTATGAATCATCTCCTTATTATAAGATGTACCCCAAGGCATCAGCTTGTTCTACATCTGGACAGTACACCACAATAGATGATCCCATTATCAAGAAGATAGCTGACGAACTGAATGGACAGATGTCGATACTTACACCGAGAGCAAAAGCAGAAGCACTTCTTGCATTCGTACAACAGACCAAAAGGTATCAATACGATAAAGATAATTATGGTAAGAACGAACAGTGGGTTCTTCCTATCAATACACTGAGAAGAAGATATGCCGATTGTGAAGATGTCGCGTTATTGTACGCAGCTCTCTGTTATCATTGCGGATTGGATGTTAAGGTCGTGTGTATGACAGGACATCTGGCCGCAGCTGTATATACAGGCGATAAGATTGGGTTCGGACATACAATAGATGGTAAGAAATATCTTTATGCAGAGCCTACTGGAGCATTCCCCATTCTCGGAGTACATTTGTATTACGGAAAGGAGATGTACAACTATTGTTCACCGACAGAACCTACCGATTGGTTCAAGAGAATTTTGGAATATAAAGAGCAATGGTAAACTTTTTCCCCAATTCTTTTAATATCACATTATTCTAATTAGTTTTATGTCCTACGTATTCTATCCCGATACATCTCAACCATGGGTGTTCGAGATTACCGAACCTATACAGGAAACATATACGACAGCAGAAGCAAATACCGTTATTCAAGATAACGGAGACAGACTTACAGTGGCGTATCCTGCGATGGCGGAAGGGGCATATTTTACTGTTTATCAATCTTTAAGTGATGGGCTGTCGCTCGGAGACGAGACAATCTTATCATTTCAAGTCAAGCTTAATCCCGTACCTGCTCTATTCGTAGCAGTATCTTTCTTCGCAGAAGACATTGACGGAAAGAAACGTACATATGGAATATCGAGAAAGGACATCGGAAAGGTACAGATGTATAATGCAGATGCATGCGAAGAAGATAAAGACTTCAATCCAACGTATGTTGTCAAGATAGGATTCGAGTTCGAGAATCTCAGCACAGAGCATGACATCACATTCTCAATGGGTTCTCTCGGGTTCTTAAGTATCACACCTCCTACCTATGCAGACCCTCAAGACGTAGTTCGTTTCTTAGGACTTCGTACAAATAAAGCTGCACCTCTCATACTTACAATATCATCCTACCCTTCATATGATTACATCTGCGACCTTGTCACGCAGGCAGAGTCTTTCATAGATCAACAGACTCATACTTCATGGAGAGAGAATCGTGAGGTAGATGAAATTCATAATGCTCCTTTTGCATCGTTGCCCGGCATTGGATACGCAGGCATCTGGGCGGGATTCACCGAAAGTTTTGCAGGAGGAGATTACTATCTCAAAGGATATCCTGTCACGCTTAACAGACAAAATGTCCGTCCGTTCGACTATTCCAAAGGGGATAGAGTATTGGTAAGACAGTTTGGTACGCAGTGGGTGGAAGTACCCGAAGAGAATATCTGGATAGATGAAACGAAAGGAATCATCTTCATCAAGAAATGGTTCTTCCAGAAAGAGGATTCGGTTAAGGTCACATACAGGTGGGGACAGAAATCCGTCCCCGAAGATATCAAGATGTGCACTAAGCTCATTGCATGTAAACATATTGTGATGACAGATTGGTACAGAGCTAAGTTCCCTCTCTCACCTGAGTTCGACCCTCTCAAATCGGAGACAGTCAACAATTGGACATGGCAGATAAAAGACATACTTAAAGGTCATCAGCAAGACCTTGCGATAGGATTCTTCTAATGAACGCATACGAGAACGATAACGATGTAATGATAGGTCAGTTGATTACTAAGAACTGGCAACTCAGCGGTAAGAAGCCTGACATATACTACGATGAAGGTAATGATGTTGTAAGTCATCAATTCACAGAGAACCCCGTAGCTATCAAAGTGTATATCGGAGACCAATCTTCCACACCTCAAGGGATATCCTACGACTCGGAACGTTTGTTCAGAGAGGTAGCGATTGATGTGAGAGGTCTGAACAGAGCAGACACAATCAATGCTAAAAACGAAGTGAGAAGGATACTCGCGGTACATCGTAAGTATCCCGGTAATAACTGGGACCTCATAGTTCTCGCAGGTGAAACGCGCATAACGCAAACGTATAATTTTTACCATCAGGTCGTGACATATACCTTAAAGAAGTATTTCCTGCCACTGCCCGATCTTACATGGAGCGCATAATATGTCTGGATATAGAATGGCGACAGGGTGGGGAAATCTCACCAGAAATAATGGCGAATCGATCAACGAACTTCCCACGGGAACGACACCTACCACAGCGGTACAGTCACTTACTAAGAGGTTTGGCGGTGCAATGAGCCTTACACTGAGCAGGAATAACAATAATAATTACAATCACGATATCGGATTCAGAGAGTTCACTATCGCGTCACAGGGTACTTACGAGTGCGATTGGAATCTTGATGGACTGATAGCTCCCCAGTATGTAACGTGGTTGGCTAATGTCTTTATGTCAGACGGAATCTCCATTACATCGGACAGTACATTCACCAACGCATCAGGAACAGTAATCACATCTCCGACAGCCACCACGGTAGGATATTCTACTACAGACGGGGTCACACCTCAGAATACTCTCACATATGCAGAGTTCTCTCACTATCAGACGATCATCGGAACGACAGCAATGGTCGTGATGATGTTCAAGTATAAGAGGAATAACGGTATCAAAACATTCGACATGGGCTTTGTACAGAATAACAGCATGACCACATACGGTGGAAATAATGTTGTAGGAGTTCTTACAGGATGTGCGGTCAACTCTTTCACAATATCTTATGAGAACGGAAGCGATGACGCCGTCAAGATAACACTCGAAGGACACGCACTCACAGATTATGTAGAAGTTGTCGATAATCCTTATGATTACGTTCAATATCTTGACGCTGTTCCCAAGAGCACACTCATTGCAGGATGTCTTAGCACATCTGAGGATGGTAGTACTTATACCAAAGTAGCCATCACCGATTCATCCTCTCTGACCGTTACAAATAATTTGAGCAGGCTCGGTATCTGCCTGAATCGTTTTTACACAGCATATGCGATGGGAGCACTTGATTACTCAGTATCTACTTCTACATACAGCAATGACCCCAACAAGTATCTTTCCAAACTTTACGGATACGATACGCTCGCCATAGGCTCTACTTATTATCCTTCTAAACAGCCGTACGCTATTCCATACGCCAGGATAAGAGCAGATGATACGGATGCAGAGACAACGACTGCTACGGCATTTGTCGACATTCTTATGGAGAATGTATATACCGGAAACATGGACAATACTTACGATGCAGAGAACGCAGTGATGGATGAACCTTCGCTCACACCTCAGCACGTGACAGTTGTAGTAGGATACACACCTGCTTAAACCTTTTAAATAATCGGAGGAAATAATATGTCAATAGCATTACCAAAAGTACAGACAACGACAATCGACCTTTCCGAGTTCGGAATGAACGGGACGATCACCGTGAGAGGACTCTCAGGAATTCTCACTGCTAAACTCCAGAGCATCATGCATAAAATAATGAGAGCTGATGGAATAGATTCTACCAAACTCACAGAGGCAGAGGCCGAAGAATACGAGAATGTGTATGCAATGGACATTATGATGACAACTTTGCAAATATGCATTGTTGATTATCCCGGTAAGGAGAATGATGGAGATTCACTTGCACGTTCGGACCTTGAGTTCCTGCCCGATGAATTCATTATCAGATTATTTGAGGAGATAGGCAAGCTTTCCGAGTTCCCTTTAGAAGAAAAGCCTGGGAAGGCCCGCTCCACGAAGAAAGGGCCGAAAGACATTTCCGCCAAGTCTTGAAAGACGGCGGAAAGAATGTCGACCCCGAAGTTATCGTACTTGCGACAAAAGCAGAGTGGATGATGAACGGGGGAAGATCTTCCTACGAGTGGGATGAACTCTCTAATAGTGATGTGAAATTGTTGACCGTATATTATGCGGCCAGAGATGAAATGAAATACAATCGTCAAGTGAACGCAACTAGAGAGGGAGTCTATGCCAAATCCAAACGTACAGAGCGGGACCGGGTATAACGAAGAATTTATGGGGTATAGACAACAGGCTATAACCTCTAGCAAAGAGACAGCAGATCTTATAAAGTCATTATCTGCGCTCGAAGCACAGCTTAAAAAATCCAACTCCAACTACAAAGGTACGTATTTTAAGAATTTCACTGATGCATTAGATGAATATTCTAAGATTGATGTTGCCAATGGGGACGCTACAAGAAAATCCCTTGAAAAGCTGTTCAGAGCTACAAATACATATTACAACAGACTGAGCGCCAGGTCAACAGGAAATAAAACCAATACTAAAGATTGGGATGCTCAGATGAAGGGCATGGCCAAAATGGCCACGAAAATTCTATTTGCATCTATAGCATCTGGCAGGACATCAGGTAAAAAGGTATTTGAATCTCATGCAGACAAATCTAAACAAGCAAGATATATGCCACGTTCTTATGTTGTAGATGAAGCTGCAAGTTGGGCTAAAAAGATCGGAGTAGCTTTTAATAAACAAATAGCATACAAGGCACAAAAAAATTCTAAACCTGCATTAGGTGAATTCGGAAGGGTTGCATTTGCCCAATCTAAAGAGGATATTCTCGGAACATCTGCAAAAAAAACATCACCAATCTTATCCATGGCGCGGGGAAGTACCTTTACGGGAACTTCAAGAGCACAACCGCTTGATAATTATACTAAGATATACAAACAATTAGCAGAGATACATCCATGGACAAAAGGACAAGTGCTCCCTGGATTTGATGCTGCTAAGTACACTGTTGATAGTTATAGAGAAGCAAAAAGCCAGGCTAAAGCCAATTACAGGTCTCGTAAGGGAGAGTTTGACATTTCCGAAGATGTCGGAGCATCCATCAGAGCGATGTACGGAGATTCTAACACAATATCTCCGATTAAAAAGATGGGTAAAGTAAAAACCGCGTTTGGTGCGATATACAACTCTGTAATAAAGCACTCTGACGTATTTGCTAAGACCTTGGAGAATGTCGGAAAGGTCTTCGAAATGACCGGTAAAGGCATTGAGAAGGTCGGAGCAGGCGTGGGCGGTGCATTTGCTGCATTGGGTGCAGATAATCCTCTGGAGATGATTCAAGGTGTGACAAAAGGACTGTCGAGCATGACCACGATGGTATCTGACTTTTTTAGTGGGGTCTTCGGGGCTGTCGGCAATATACTGAGCGGTGCAGGCGGAGGAGGCGGAGGAGGCAAAGGCGGAGGGGGCAAAGGTGGAGCAGGTGCTGCACTGGCTATTATAGGCGGTGTATTTAGTCTGATAAGCGGAGCATTCAGCCTATTATCGTCAGCAATAACTATGGCGTTCTCTGTCTTCAATGGACTGCTTACAGGTGTCCTCGGAATACTCAAGAAAATGTTGAAAACATCACCTATATTTGATGCTATTCTCAACATTCTCAATCTTGCGTTTACGCTGTTCTTCATGCCGTTCTTCAATGTGTTCTCAGAGGCATTATTGCCTATTGTATTGAACCTTCTGGATTGGGCATTGCAATATGGAGAGATATTCTCTGGAATCTTGCAGGACACAGGCATTATCGGGCTAATTACTGAATCAATAGATACTTTTGTAGATGATATTATGGGGATTGTTACAAGCGATTCATTCGTTCAGATGATAACAGACCTATTGAGTGTCATCCCCATTATATTTGAGTTCTCTAAAACGCTTTTAAGGTTCTTTGTAGAACATTCAAAAGATATTTTAGACATTATATCCAAAGGACTTAACTACCTTGACGAGATGCTTACAAATGGAACCATAGACGCTGTTCTTGATCTCTCTAAGAATATGTTAGACTGGATGGGATTGCATGCTGAGGATATGGCATATCACATAGAAATGATATTCCAAGTTGTAGAGGACATTGCGGGAATACTCGGATCCGTATTGAAGGTGCCGAGGACGATAGCTCACGGATGGGACGTCCTGGTTGGTGGAGTAACGTCAGCCGTTTCATGGCTTACTGCTCCTCTTGGACTCGCAACCGGAGGAATCGTACCTGCAACTCCAGGCGGAACTCTTGCATGGATAGGAGAAGGTGGACGTTCAGAAGCCGTCATTCCTCTTGATGAAATGGATACATTGGGCGGTACAAAACAGATTGTCATACAGTTCACAGGAAATGTCTATGGTATGAATGACTTCGAGACCAAGGTTCAACAGATAGTAAATAACACAGCAAACAGAGCATATTTCAGGTGATACGATGGTATTGAACAGTAATAAATACTCGATATGGATTTCAGTCGTACCTGCGACTGTCAATTCGTCAAGAAGGAATACACTTCCCGATACTGCATATATGTATGTCGGGAGTGGTTCTTCCCTCTCTTATGACATATCTTATGTATGTGCTACGACAGGCATTCTAGGAAGAGGAACAGCAGGCGCGGTATTCGTAGATGGAACGGGCGGTGCAGTAGGTAAGATATCAATAAGCTGCACACGTACACAACCCGAATCATATTCCGACCCTGATGACAGCGGAGTTCCCTCCATATCTCACGACTATACTAATATTAGCAATGCTAAGTTTATGAAGACGATCAAGGCAATGCGCGAGATCGTGCAAATGTACAGCAATGCGTATATGATACGCATATACAATCTGAACGAAGCGGGAGCGTACAAAGAATATCCTGTTTTCTTAGATAATTATCAATGCAACATAGATCTTGACAGACCCGTGGATTTAGATGTCTCCATATCATATATTCAGAGAAATATCTTGAAGGGATACAATTGATACCAGATACTAACTTCGGACAGGGATACAGATTCTGGGTAGGTGTGCAATGGGCATCTACGACTGCAGGCTATCCATATATGCCATGGGAATTAAAACATATTACAGGTATACAGCAATCAATCACAGGAAACACAATTACAATAGGCATTCCCAACAAGCCTGCCACACGTACTCAGATATTCGATACGATGGGGCCAATGCGTACTATTAAGATATCTGGTGTCAGGAACGACCATGAAGAAGATATATCGAATTATGATTTTATCAACACACAGAATAACTATGTGACGTATAACGGAAGGACGCGTGTACAGGTAGGGATAGCATGGTTACTGTCTACGATGCAGGTCAATAAGAAAGGATATTTATACGAGGTAGAGGAGTTGGATTCCTCCCTGAATCTCTATCCCGGTGAGAGAGCGAATGTAGCAATAACTGCATTTTCCTCGTCTTATGACCCCGACAAACCGCATCTTTTAAATTACACCATCTCTCTGGTAGAACGTAGGAGCGTAGGTACTACATTGTACTCGCAGTATACAGGTGTTTGAATGTCATCTATTGAACAGCCAACCGTATTTATAAACTATACAAATACGAATGATAATATCACAGGATATGATATCTCGCAGATAGTTACTAATGTGAACATATTATACGGACTGAATCAGCCTTTCTGTTATGCAGAGGTAGAAGTACCTAAATTGTATTTCAATGATAACGGTTCGATAGGATATTGGGATCAATTTACAGCACCATATAATAAGAAACCTGCATTAGTAGATGGTACTACTACGATCTATATTCAAGCATACGGCCATGGATATAATATGGTCATTGAGAAACACGACAGCGATGACAGTACCATCACTTTGCAGTGCTACAATACAGCGTATAAGATGAAGACTACTAAGATATCATCTATCGCAGATATATCATATTCATCATCTACGTACTCATTCGCATATAATACCAATCTCACGTTATCAGTTGATTCATCTATCACAGTACCGACAGGCAGAACACTGTTATCATGCGTACTCGATGCCACATCTGGACTCAAAGTCTATTTCCTCATACAGCGTTCAGGAACTGTTGTCAGCGTAGAACAAGTTTTTGGTTCTCCCAAAGCTCTCTTTGCATTCATAGCGATGACCGCAGGAGGATACGATTATCAAGGTGTGTTCTGCGATACCGGATATATGTATGATTATACAGTAGGAGGAACGTATACCGATATTCAACCTTCTTACACATCTGCACAAATAGAGACTATTAAATCATCTTCTCATTTAACAACTCTCCCAGACGATACAATAGTCGCAAGACTGAGAACAGATGCTTATTGTTGGGACCAAGTACAGGCATTGGGTAAGATGACCAACCGTCACCCATTCTTCTACGATTACGCATACTTTGTAGACCTGTCCTCTACGTCATCTTCGACAGGATATGACTACTTCACTAATATGTATATTGACTATGGTGAGTCATATACGACCTCCAGAGGTACACAGGAGACCTTAGACATACTCCAGATATCCGAGAACGAAGATCAAGGCTCTACGTACGTTTTAGGCACACAGACGGTCAATTCCGAGAACTATTCTTCTACATGTCATGTATCCGATAACACGGCCAATGTAGAAGGCAGTAAGATATATTACGCTTATCCCGGTGTCGATACAGGGACGTTGCAGACCTCGACCGATAGGGACTTTCAAACAGCTTTGATAGCTTTCAATAATATTGTAAACTACTATCATCCTAACGACTGCGTATCGTTTACAATCTCAGAGGTACAAGCATCTGAGATATCGCAGAACTTCCCTTCCGCATCCTACAAATATTCTTCATACGCGGACTTAGAAGCTGCGACAGGTATGACATTGGGAGATATAGCATGCGTTTATGAGCACTATACAAACTTCTATTATCAATATCTGTTCAATGACGCCACTCAGACGAATGAATGGCAATATTACGACAACCCTGCATACAGAGATGAACGCTTCAAACCTTATACGTGTATAGGCACTGTTACCGACCATCAGAATGGGATCACGATGTCTACTGTACCTCTCGCATGTACGGAGATATCATGGCCGTCATGTCTTACGGTATTGTGGTTTGGAGATGTGTCATTTCAAGACAGTCAGAGTCAGCTATCATCATTGATGACAACCTCTCAGAGTTCAATATCATCAGGAACGGGCGATTCAGAGATATCTGACAAATATTCTGCGAAGATCGTTGTAGGTAATCAGGCACTAGATGAACTTGATGACGAACGTACAAACTTCACAGGACTAATTCTTGAGAAGAATTGGGATGTCGACCTATACAGACTCGTAGGGTACAAGGAAGGGGTCGTACAGGCATACTTCAATACCGAAGGAGAGATAATGTCTGGTGACGATAATGTCATTATAAACTCCAGCGGTATCACTATAAAGAATGGAGCTATTGTCATAGAAGGTAAGAATTATGTACAATATGAAACAATCGATAACGTAGATTATGTTGATACAGATGCATATCAAATAAAATCCCAGATCAGTGCTACTGCCGGACAGACTGTAATTGATTCTGCAGGACTCAAGACATACGATTCCGGCGGTAATCTGAAATGTTACATAGATTCCAATGGAAATATCAGAGGAATAAAC
>ENA-UOOM01003839-UOOM01003839.1-fermentation-metagenome-genome-assembly--contig:-NODE-3839-length-10441-cov-16.534758_pt1 | contig 10441 bp, 6 predicted proteins | sample MGYA00245781_ERZ724031 | MGnify/ENA primary metagenome ERZ724031 (study PRJEB28704, sample SAMN03018317) | fermentation metagenome | biome: anthropogenic terrestrial biome; feature: soil; material... | reverse complement strand
GAGTGGTGGAGGGACGAGGCCCGATGAAACCCGGCAGCCTGATTATTCAAGGTGCTAATTCCCGCGGATTTCCGAAAGATGAGGCAATAGAAAGCAATTTGACCTCTTCTTTTGAAGAGGTTTTTGTATGCTCTAACCAAATTTGATGCATTGCACTGCGTATGTAAGACTTTAAAATAAGGTATAGATAAATAGTATTTAAGTAAGAAAGGATAAAATATGAAGAAATGGTTATTTACATCTGAATCAGTTACAGAAGGTCATCCCGACAAAATGTGTGATCAGATATCAGATGGCATCTTAGATGCAATTATGGAGCAGGATCCATATGGAAGAGTTGCCTGTGAAACAATTACTAAAACAGGCTTTGTTCTTGTAGCAGGAGAAATAAGCACAAGCTGCTATATTGATATTCCTAAGATAGTAAGACAAATAATTGCAAATATCGGCTATGACAATGCAGAATATGGTTTCGACCATAAAACCTGCGCAGTATTCACATCTATTGAAGAACAGTCTCAGGATATTGCAATGGGTGTAAATCAGGCGGATGAGTATAAAAAGAATCATCAAGACACTAATGATATGATTGGAGCAGGCGACCAGGGAATGATGTTTGGATTTGCGTGCAATGAAACACCCGAGCTGATGCCCATGCCTATTTCCTTGGCTCACAAGCTTGCAATGAAGCTTACAGAAATAAGAAAGAATAAGGTTGTTGACTATTTAAGACCAGACGGGAAAACACAGGTAACAGTTGAGTACCATGACAATGTACCGGTGCGCATTGATACAATTGTTATATCTACACAGCATAATCCTACTGTCGATAGAGAAATAATCGAAAAAGACATTAAGGAATATGTAATTAAGAATGTAGTTCCTGAAAATTTATTGGATGAAAACACGAAGTATTTCGTAAATCCGACAGGAAGATTTGTAATCGGAGGACCACAAGGGGATTCAGGCTTAACCGGAAGAAAAATAATTGTAGACACTTACGGAGGATATGCAAGACATGGGGGAGGAGCATTTTCAGGAAAGGATCCTACAAAGGTTGACCGCTCCGCAGCATATGCGGCAAGATATATAGCAAAAAACATTGTTGCTGCAGGACTTGCCGATAAATGTGAAGTTGAGCTTGCATATGCCATAGGAGTTGCAAAACCGGTTTCAGTAATGGTTGAGACATTCGGTACAAATAGGGTTGACAATGAAATAATTGAAAAAGCAATAGCTGAGAATTTTGACTTAAGACCTGCTGTAATTATAGAAAAATTCGATTTAAGAAGACCTATTTATCAGCAGCTTGCAGCATACGGACACTTTGGAAGAGAAGACCTTGACCTTCCGTGGGAAAAAACAGATAAAAAAGAAATATTAAGAAAATACCTGTAAAATTTAACCGGATATACTTGTCATTAAAATAGAGCAATTTATAATTTGCTCTATTTTTGAATAAATGTTTTTTAATCTTATTCATAATTCTCAAAACTTTATGATATTATTAATTAAACTTAAGCATTGGAGATATATATGCACAACAGAAGCTTTGGAATATTATTGCCGGTTTTTTCACTTCCGTCAAAATACGGAATAGGTACATTTGGAAGGGAAGCTTATAGATTTATTGATTTTCTGCGTTCTGCAGGACAAAGTTACTGGCAGATTCTGCCCCTTGGACCTACTTCCTACGGAGATTCCCCCTATTCTTCATTTTCCGTATTTGCAGGCAATCCGTATTTCATAGACTTGGAAGTATTGGAGGAAGAAGGATTTATTAAAAAAGCTGACTTGGAAACTATTGATTTTAATAACAATGATGAATACATTGATTATAAAAAATTATTTGACACTAAGTACGGAGTTTTAAGAAAGGCTTATGTAAACAAAGGGAAATCCCTCAGCTTAACTTCTTTTACGGAGCAAAATAAGTGGGTTTTGGATTATGCGTTATTTATGGCATTAAAGTATGAAAACAATCAGCTTGCTTGGCATAAGTGGGATGAAAAGCTGGTTAAAAGGGATACAAGTGTAATAGAATCAATAAAAGATGAGCTTAAGGATGAAATAAACTTTTGGATTTTTTTGCAATACTTATTCTTTGACCAATATTTTAAATTGAAGGAATATGCCAATAATTCAGGAATATCAATAATTGGAGACATTCCTATTTATGCTGCGGAAGACAGTGTTGATATATGGACAGAAAGAAAGCTGTTCATGACAGATGAAAATAATCTGCCCGCATGTGTTGCAGGTGTACCTCCCGATGGCTTTTCCGATGAGGGACAGCTTTGGGGAAATCCAGTCTATAATTGGGAATACTTAAGAGAAACAGAATTTGAATGGTGGATAAACAGAATTGAATTTTTGCTTAAATTATATGATGTAGTGCGAATAGACCACTTCAGGGGATTTGATGAATTTTGGGCAGTTCCCTATGGCTCTGAGAATGCTATTAACGGAAAGTGGCTTCCTGCCTATGGAAAGGAACTGTTTCAAAAATTAAGAGAAAAATTAGGCAATGTAAATATTATTGCCGAAGACTTGGGAATTATTACGGATAGTGTTGTTAAATTAAAGAAGGATTTAGGTTTTCCGGGAATGAAGGTTTTGCAGTTTGCATTTGACGGTAATCCCGACAATCCATATTTGCCGAATAATTATGAAGAAAATTCAGTTGCGTATACGGGTACCCATGATAATGATACCTTAAAAGGCTGGTTTGAAAAGCTTGATGCTAAAGCAAGACAGAATGTTTTGAATATATTAAATATTAATGAAAATAATAAAAACCTTGACGATATTGTATATGAGTTAATAAAAGCGGTATACAACAGCAAGGCTAATCTTTGCATAGTACCTATTCAAGACTTAATTTGCCTGAGCTCGGAGGCAAGAATCAATACTCCGTCAACATTGGGCGGCAATTGGCGCTGGAGGTTAAAACAGTCAGAATTAAATGATAAATTGTCTGAAATAATTAAGAAGGCACATTTGCATGCTTGCGTCATATAATATATTGGGATACATGCAGATAGCTTATGTTATTTAGTATATATATACAAATGTAAAAAAATGGAAACTTGATTTTTTTTATACTTTTGCTTCGCGAATGACATAAATTTCTTGTCAAAAATCTAAATTTTGATTGAAATCATCACATTCATTAAAGACAAAAATCTCAAAAATATTTGTACAAAAAATATACACAAATTATGCAAAAACTCAAATCACGAGCTTACGGTTCCGCTAAAATTAAATAATTTTCTTTTTCTAAGCTGAAAATATTGCTTTCCTTATTTTTGCCGTATTCAGTCATGGTTTCCCGGAGCTTCAATGTAATTTCACTATTAGACAAATTCACCGCAATAATTATTTTTTCTTTATCATTAAATCTTTGAAATACAAAAACAGATTTATCATGAATTAAGCATTTATACTTTCCGGAAGCTAAAACTTTGACTTTTCTCCGAAAACTTGTTATAGACATATAGTAATCAAGTATATCCCTGTTTTCATTTCCCCAGGGATAGCATCTTCTGTTAAAAGGGTCCTTCCAGCCTTGCAAACCCGCTTCATCACCATAATAAATGCAGGGAATTCCGGGAAGAGTCATTTGGAGCAGAACTGCAATTTTCAAAAGCTTTATTCCTTGTTTTAATTCTTTCTCAGAAAGTTTGCTTTTCGACATTTCTTCTTTGCTGTAAGGAATTATACTGCTTCCTAATACAGTAAGAATTCTTTCAGTATCGTGAGTTCCTATAATATTCATAAGACAGTCCACTGTTTCAGGAGGATATGTTTCCATAATTCTATTCATTGTTTCATAAAGAAGATTACAGTCTTTATTTTTTACGAATTCTATTATTCCGTGTCTTAATGGGTAATTGGTTACAGAATCAAGCTGCTTTCCCAATAAATATTTTCTCAGCTTTCCGTAAGAGTATTTATTTGATGCAAATTCCCAAATTTCGCCTATTATTAAAGCATCTTTGCTTTCTTTTTTTACGGAAATGCGAAGGGCATCAATAAATTCATCAGGCAGCTCGTCGGCAACATCCAAACGCCACCCCATAACTCCTGTTTTTTGCCAGTGATCTATTACTCCGTTTTGTCCGGTTACAAAGTTTACATAAGATTCATCGCGTTCATTTATCTCAGGCAGTGTTTTTATACCCCACCAGCTTACATAATCATCGTTCCATTTATTGAAGGTATACCAATTATAATAAGGGGAATCCTTGCTTTCATAGGCACCCGTGGAGTTATATCTGCCGTATTTGTTAAAGTAAATGCTGTCATCGCCTGTATGGCTGAAAACACCGTCAAGAATCACATATATACCATTTTTATCGGCTTCGTTTATAAGCTCTTTTAAAGAATTTTCATTTCCGAACATCGGATCAATTTTATGATAATCTCCTGTATCATATTTATGATTTGAATGTGCCTCAAAAATTGGAGATAAATAGATTATGCTTATCCCAAGGCTTGCAATGTAAGGCAATTTTTCTTTTATACCCTCTAAATTTCCGCCGAAAAAGTCGTTATTCAGTATTTCACCTTTTTCATCGGGAAGGTAGTGGGGAGTTTCTCCCCATCTTCGTATAATTGTGTCTTTTTTTTCGATTGTTTTTGTTCTGTAAAATCTATCAACAAAAACATGATATATAATTCCTCCCTTTGCCCAATCAGGAGTTGAATAGCCTGCATCATATATCAGCAGCTCATAATCATTGGATTTTTCATCATTAAAAATAAAGGAATAATAGTAATTGCCATATTCCTTTATAGATAATTCAACCTGGTATAAATCAAAGCTTTTTTCAGCGGATATCCACTGCATTTTTATTTTATCGTAAAAAACATTGTCATAATCATGTCTTTTTTCAATCAGCAATTCCGGGGCATTAATGTTACGCTTAACAAATATTTTAAATGTAATTATTTCATTTGATTTAATTCCTCCCTGAGGATGCCTGAAGAACTGGGACTGAGAATCGAATATAAACATAGTACCTCCATAATTTGGGGACATTCCTTCAAAAGCTATCCTACAGAGAGTCACCTGATTTTGAAGGTGTGTCCCCATTCATCTTAGCCCCCATATATTGTCTGCATACTCCCGTATGGTTCTGTCGGAAGAAAATTTTCCTGCTGATGCTATATTTATTAGCGACATTTTATTCCATTTTATTTTGTCATTGTAATAAAGCTGTGAAGCTTTATGATGAACATCCATATAGTTGTCAAAATCAGCAAAGCACATATAAGGATCTCCCACAACAGGTCCGCCGATTAAATATTTTGAAATTGATTCGAAGGATTTTCCGCTTATTCCTCTGTTTAAAAAATCTATTATTTTTCTTATTTTTGGATTTTTTTGATAATAAAGTGTTGATGAATAACCATGACTCCATAATTCTTCAACTTCATAGTCTCTCATGCCGAACAAGAAGAAATTATCTTCTCCAACTTCACTGATTATTTCAACATTGGCGCCGTCATAGGTACCGATGGTTATGGCACCGTTAAGCATGAATTTCATATTTCCCGTTCCGCTTGCTTCCTTTCCAGCTAAGGATATTTGCTCGCTTAATTCACCGGCAGGTATTATAATTTCAGCTAAACTTACAGAATAATTTTCCAAAAACACAACGTTGATATATTTTTTGATAAAAGTATTTTTATTTATGTATTCGCTTAATGCAAAAATGAGCTGTATTATTTCTTTTGCCCTGTGATAGCCGGGGGCGGCTTTTGCGGCAAATATAAATGTTTCCGGAACAATGTCAACTGTATTTCCCTCATTTATGTCAATGATGATACTTATAATTCTGAGTATATTTAAAAGCTGCCTTTTGTATTCATGCAGCCTTTTCGCCTGTATGTCAAATATTGAATTAATATTCAAATCAATATGATTATTTTTTCTGACATATTCGGCAAGAATCATTTTATTCTGATATTTAATTTCACCCAGCCTATTCAGAACACTGTCATCATCCTTGTAGAATTTGAGCGTATTAAGCTTTTCGGGATTTGTAACGTAATCTAAACCCACAAGGTCCTCAATTAATTCTTTCAGCAAAGGGTTTGCCTGATTAAGCCATCGCCTGTGGGTTATGCCGTTTGTAACATTTAGAAACTTATCGGGACTATAATCATAAAAGTTTTTAAATACAGTTCTTTTTAAAATTTCAGAATGAAGATGTGCAACTCCGTTTACCTTATGACTGCCGATTATGCACAAATTAGCCATATTTACTCTGCCGAAGCCGAATATGGACATATTCAAAGCTTTGTTGTAATCATTGTATTTTGATGCAGCTTCACGGAGAAATCTTTTATTGATTTCTTGTATTATCATATAAATTCTTGGCAGCTTGGATTTAACTATATTTTCATCGAATGTTTCCAATGCTTCAGTCATTACCGTGTGATTTGTGTAGGAAACCGTATTAACCACCAAATTCCACGCCTTTTCCCATGAAAGCCTGTACTCGTCCATAAAAATACGCATTAATTCAGGAATTATAAGTGCAGGATGGGTGTCATTAATATGAATTGCATTTTTTTCGCTGAAATTATCCAATGATTTATATTTTTTAATATGGTTATTCACTATGTTTTGTGCTGATGCCGAAACCAAGAAATATTGCTGTTTAAGTCTTAATATTTTACCTTCATTATGATTATCAGCCGGATATAAAACCTTGGATATTGCTTCTGCCATTGAATCCTCTGACAAGGCTCTTATATAGTCGCCTTGCGAGAATAAATTCATATCAAAGCTGTTTAAGCTTCTTGATTCCCAAAGTCTTAACAAGCTTACTCCATCGCTTTTATACCCTGAAATCATCAAGTCATAAGGTATTGCTTCAACCTCTGTAGGAAAGTCATGGAAGATTTTCAGTCCTTCAGGGGACCATTCTTCTCTTATATTGCCGTCAAATTTAACTATTACTCTTTCTTCGGTCTTAGGTATAAGCCATACGTCTGAAGCAGTAAGCCAGTCATCCGGGAGCTCTGTCTGCCATCCGTCAATTATTTTTTGTTTGAAAAGTCCGAATTCATACTTTATGGAAAAACCCACTGCAGGGTAATTTTGAGTTGCAAGTGAATCCATGAAGCATGCCGCAAGCCTTCCAAGTCCGCCGTTGCCTAAACCCGGGTCCTTTTCAATTACACATAATTCATCTAATGTAACATTGTATTTTTTTAGCGCTTCTTTAGTTTCATTTTCTATATTTAAATTATAAAGGTTATTTCTAAGAGACTTGCCTATGAGAAATTCCATACACATATAATAAACTTGCTTGTTATTATTTTGCTTGTTTATAAATTCATTTCTTTTATGCAGAAGCAAATCTCTTATTACAATTGACAAAGCTCTGTACACTTGATTTGAATCGGCATTTTCCGGTCCGCTGTTCCAGTAGCGAAAAAGTTCGTTATCAATTAACCGATTAATATGTTTTGCATCAATTTTTGTCATTATCATACTCCTAAGTTTAGTAAGCTTAGATACATATCAAGATATTTTTCGGCAGATTTTTGCCAGCTGAAATCAATCTCCATTACCGATTTAACCAGCATCTTCCAATCTTCCTTATTATCATAAACTTTTAAAGCTCTTTTTACCGCATCATAAAGAGCATGGGAAGTCTGCTCCTTAAACGTAAATCCGTTTCCTTCACCAAGACTTGCATCCTTGATTGAATCCTTAAGCCCTCCCGTTTCGCGTACAATTGGCACTGTGCCGTATCTTGAAGAAATCATTTGTGCTATGCCGCAGGGCTCGCTTATTGAAGGCATCAGAAATATATCCGCGCCTGCATATATTTTTCTTGCCAAGTCGGAATTAAAATCAATTCTTGCGGATACTTTTTCATTATAGCTGTCCTGCATTGATTTGAAAAATAGTTCGTATCCTCTGTCTCCTTTTCCAAGTATAATGAACTGCACTCTTTCCTTGAGTATTTCTTCCATTGCATCTGTTATTAAGTCAAATCCTTTATGCTTAACAAGTCTTGAAATAATTCCGATTACAGGTATATCCTTATTTTGGGGAAGTCCTGAAAGAGACTGTAAATTTAGTTTGTTAATATTTTTATTTTCAATATTGTTTATATCATAATTTTCAAATAATGCGTCATCTGTTTCCGGATTATAGGCATCAGTATCTATTCCGTTAAGTATGCCCCTTATTTTTGATGAATTTTTTTGTATTATTTCCGCAAGACCGTGAGCATAATAATCATCAAAAATTTCCTTTGAATAGCTTTCGCTTACGGTGCTTATAATGTGGGAGGTTTCCATAGCTCCCTTCAATAGATTTATTGCTCCCTTATATTCGATTATACCTTTTTCTTTTCCGTGAATATCGAAAATATCTTCGGCAATTCCCAAATCAAAATTCCCCTGATATTCAATGTTGTGAATTGTTATAATGGACTTAATATTCTTGTATCCCTCATAACTTTGATACTTTGTGGTTAAGTAAATTGGAACCAATGATGTCTGCCAGTCATTTGCATGAATTATGTCAGGCATAAATTCAATCATAGGCAGTATATACAAGGCTGCTTTTGAGAAAAAAGCAAATCTTTCACCGTCATCAAAATGTCCGTAGCATTCACTCCTTTTAAAATAGTATTCATTGTCTATAAAATAATATGTAACATTATTTATTTTTCTTTTAAATACACCGCAATACTGCTGTCTCCAAGCAAGAGGTACGGATGTTTTTCCTATGAACTCAAATTCGCTTCTGTCCCAAATTCCTTGGTATAATGGAAGAATTGCCCTTATATCGATTTTGTCATCATATTTTTCGGATAAGGCCTTGGGCAGAGAACCCGCAACTTCTCCCAGACCGCCGGTTGCAATAAACGGAGCGGCTTCAGATGCAATGTATAACACTTTTAATTTATTCATATAATCACTCCTATACTACTGAGTTTTTCTTAATAAAGAACGGACAGTTTGAATATCCTAACAGAATTCTGTCCTTATTCACATAAGCGTATGTGTCGGTTATTATGGAATTTAGCTGAGCATTGTCTCCTATTACTCCGTGCTGCATTATGATTGAATTTTTAACAACTGCATTCTTGCCAATTTTAACACCTCTGAATATTATTGAATTCTCTACGGTTCCCTCAATTAAACAGCCGCTTGCAATCAAAGAATTTTTAACAACCGCATCACGGCAATACTTAGTTGGCGCCGAGTCCTTTGTCTTTGTGTATATGGGTCCTGTTTTAGAATAGAAAATACTCTGCAGCGTATCAATATTCAGCAGCTTCATGCTGTTTTCGTAATAGCTTTGAAGCGAATCAATATGGGCGAAGAAGCCATTGTATTCATAACCGTAAATTCTTAAAGAATGAACCTTTGCCGCTAAAACATCATAGCTGAAGTCCTTGTAATTCCTTGCAATAGCATCATAAATAAGCGATTCCAAAAAGTCCTTGTTCATAACAAATGTATTTATTCCTACATTATAATTTCCGGTTGTAATAGGATAAACTAAAATATCATCCGCTCTTCCTTCTTCATCAAATTCGTATAAGATTTTGTGAATAGAGTTAGACTTATCTATGGTTGTCTTTGTATATACAGCCGTAATATCCGAGTTTTTTTCCTCATGGTATTTTATTATTTCTTGAAAGTTAATATCATAAATCATATCGCAGTCCGATAAAATCACATATTTTTCCTTTGAAGATGAAATGTAATCCATTACTCTTTTTAATGCATCTAATCTGCCTTTATAAAGTCCGTGATTTTCGCCTACGGCATAAGGCGGAAATATAAGTATTCCTCCCTTTTTCCTCGATAAATCCCAATCCTTTCCCGAGCCCACATGCTCCATTAATGAACGGTAATTGCTCTTTGTTATTATACATACTTTATTGATGCCTGAATTAACCATGTTTGAAAGGGGGAAATCTATAAGTCTGTACCTGCCGCCAAAAGGAATTGCGGCAACTGAACGATGAGATGCTAATTCTGTCATGCTCCAATCCTGAATATCTGAAAAAATAATTCCTAAAGCTTTCATACTACCCCTCCTGCATGTTATTTATTACACTTTCACGCGGAATTACCGTAATTTCCGAGTTTTCACCTTTTGTTTTGCCGATTTTTAAGTTTGCTCCGATTTTTACCATTTCGTCAATTATGGAGTAATTAATTACACAATTACTGCCTATTTCTACATCAGCCATTATTACCGAATCTTTTACTGACGCATTTTCACCAACAGTTACTCCGGAAAATATTATTGAATTTTCCACGGTACCTAAAATTACAGCGCCTTCTGAAACAATTGAATTCTTAACAACTGCATCCCTGCTTACATAGTGAGGAGGCTTTTCTGCATGCCTTGAATAAATTATCCAATTTTCCGATAATTCAAAGCCGTTTT
>ENA-UOOM01003837-UOOM01003837.1-fermentation-metagenome-genome-assembly--contig:-NODE-3837-length-10456-cov-2.839919_pt1 | contig 10456 bp, 7 predicted proteins | sample MGYA00245781_ERZ724031 | MGnify/ENA primary metagenome ERZ724031 (study PRJEB28704, sample SAMN03018317) | fermentation metagenome | biome: anthropogenic terrestrial biome; feature: soil; material... | reverse complement strand
GCCATCCTTAAAATATCCTATATAGGTTATCTCAGTCAAGATATTCCGGTTTCAGAAAAGAATAACGTGAGCGTTATCTTACAGGAAGACACCAAAATACTGGATGAGATAGTTGTTGTCGGATATGGCACTCGTCAACGTAGGAGCATTACAGGTGCAATAGATCAAGTGAATTCGGATGTTTTCGAGAACAGGCCTGTCGCCAACGCCGTGCAAGCATTGCAAGGAGCTTCTGCGAACCTTATCATTCAACAAAGGAATATGAATCCGAACGACAATACAATGAGCATAAATATTCGCGGCGTTAGCACAATGGGAAACAATGACCCGCTTATTGTAATTGATGGACTTTTCCCGTTCTGAAACGTTGAATAATTTAAACCCGAATGATATTGAAAATATTTCCGTACTGAAAGATGCGGGAAGTGCGGCTATATATGGTTCCCGGTCAGCGAACGGCGTTATCCTGGTTACGACAAAGAAGGGTGCGAAATCAGACAAACCGATTGTTACTTTCAGCGGAATGTTAGGCTACGAAAATCCCGATATCTTATACCAACCGGTAAAAGGATGGGAAAATGCCATGTACCGCAATCAGGCGAATATGAATAGTGGTGGGTCTCCGGCATATACCCCCGCACAAATCCGTGACTTGTATGAGCATCAGAGCGAAGAATATTGGTATCTGGATAAAATCATGCAGAAAGGGCTCCAACAGAATTATAACCTCAACGTTTCCGGGGGAACGGGAAACTCTACTTATATGGTTTCCGCCGGCTACTTAAATCAGGAAAGTAATTTTGTAGGAAACTTCGGAATAGAACGATACAACTTCCGCAGCAATCTTAGTACGGAATACGGCCGTTTTAAATTTAGTTCCATCATGGCTTATAACCGCAAAAACGAGCGTACGGTTGCCGGCGGAACAGGAAATGTGATTATCAATTCATCCCGTATACCACCTTACTATTATTATCAATTTGAAGAAAACGGAAAATGGTTGGTTAACGAAGCTATCGGCGACGATAACACGATGGCTTATCTGAAAGACGGAGGGTATGAAAAGAAAGATGAAGACAACTTTATCGGTAGTTTAAACTTGGAAGTAAAACTCATCGAAGGATTAACCGCAAAAGGATTAGTCGGGTTGGACTTGACTCAGCATCATCGTTTTCGTAGAGATAAAAGGGTTCCTCTTTATGCCTCGGGATCGCAAGAAACAACAGAACTATATATTCATCCCAATAGGATGACTGAAGATTACAATAGTAAAAGACATACATTAAGTACGCAGTTCCTATTAGATTTCAATCGCACTTTTAATTCGGCGCATAATGTCTCGGGATTATTAGGAGGATCCAACGAATCCTATACATTTAAGGCAAGCCGGATCGCGTGGGAAAGAACCGATGAAGACCTGGGACTTCCGACGACGGATGAAGCGATACAAAATAAAGATAACAAGAATACAAACGGCGACACAGACCAAACGAGTATCACCTCCTTATTCGGGCGGGCAGGGTATAATTACCGGGATAAATATTACGGCGAGGTTTCGTTCCGTTACGATGGCTCATCCAAATTCGATAAAAATCATCGATGGGGGTTCTTCCCTTCATTTTCGGGTGGATGGAGGCTTTCGGAAGAAAGTTTCATGCAAGCGTACAAGGAAAAAGCAGGAGATTTAAAGTTACGAGCTTCTTATGGTATATTGGGAAATCAGAACGTAGACAATTATTCGTATCTGACCTCATACGAATTAGATCCCAATTCGTATGTTTTCAATAATATTTCGCTTCCGGGAGTAAAATATAAATACGGGAATCCCCTATTGACATGGGAAAAAGCCGCAAACTTTAATATTGGTCTCGATGGTACATTTCTCAATAACAATCTGTTCATCGCATTAGATTATTTTAATAAAACGACGTGGGATATCCTTTTAGCACCCGTAGTATCTTCTGTCTTCGGAGGATCTCAAGCCACCGAAAATGCCGGCAGAATGAGAAATCGCGGATGGGAATTAACAGCGAATTATAAATTGAATTCGGGCGAATTCCGCCATAATTTTAATCTAAACATTTCCGATTCAAAAAACAAAGTGGTTGATTTCGGAGGAAAAGAGGATATTCATTCAAATGATGAATTGTATAAATTGATTCGCGAGGGTGAAGCATTAGGCTCGTACTACGGGTTAAAAACCGACGGCCTCTTCCAAAGTTATGAAGAAATCGCCAACAGTGCCGTTCCTATCGGAGTTGTGGCACAACCGGGAGACGTAAAATATTTAGATCAAAATAATGATGACATCATCGATGACAAAGATCGGGTGGTATTGGGAAACGCTTTTCCAAGATATACATTCGGTTTTACGTATGATGTCGCTTGGAAAGATTTCGATCTTCGGATTTTCCTTCAAGGAACAGGAAAACGGGAAATGTTTGTTCGTGGAGAATTAATCGAACCGTTCCACTCCAACTATTCATATGCGATCTACCAACATCAACTGGATTTTTGGACACCGACCAATCCCGATGCCAGATGGCCCCGTTTAGTTGCTCCTAGCACGCCATCGAGTACTAATAACTGGAAACAAAAAGGCTCCGATATTTATCTTTTAAGCGGCGCTTACCTCCGAGTAAAAAATATTCAACTGGGATATACGTTGCCTAAACATGTAACCAAACGATTCGGAGTAGAAAAATTGCGTTTAAACGTCAATGCTCAAAATCCGCTGACGTTTTCTAAAAATTCGTTTATCGATCCGGAATCTTCGGAATTCGGCAATAATATGGGAGGCATCGGCGGCGTAGGTGCAAACAGCGCCCGTAATTATCCTACTTTAGTATATTATGGATTCGGAATAGATCTTGAATTTTAATAAATGTACAACATTATGAGAAAAAAATATTCAATTATTATAGGTATATGTATGGTCCTTGCCCTATTTATTTCGTGCAACGACCTGGATTTAGCTCCTACAAATAAATTTACCGACCCTACTTATTGGACATCCACAGAGAAAGCATCCGCAGTATTAAATAAAGCATACCAACAGATGTTTGGAGCCAATTACTTTTTTGCAAATGAAAAACTTTCGGACAATCTTTATGAAGGACGGGGTAGTTCGGATGAAAAGACCATTACTTCCGGACAAGCCGATGCAGCGTTGGGACGTTTTGCGAATGAATGGAAAGATAGTTACGAAGGAATTAAAACATGCCACATCTTTCTGGAAAATGTAGACAGAGTGCCCGCCATGGATGAAACATTGAAGGAAAGGATGAAAGCGGAGGCTCGTTTTATCCGTGCTTTTCTGTTCAACCGGTTGGCCTCTCATTACGGCGATATACCTTTGTTTGACCGAAGCTTGACGTTACAGGAGGCAAATAATGTAGAGCGTACGCCAAAATCGGAGGTGCTAAAATTTGTACGGGACGAACTGAATGCTATCGTTTCTATTCTCCCCACAAAACAGGAATATAAGGAAAAAGACCAGGGTAGAATTACTCAAGGAGCGGTTATGACCTTGTTGGCTCGTACGTATCTATACGAAAACGATTGGACAAACGTGGCTTCCATTTGCGAAAAAATTATAAATGGCGAATTTGGAAAATATGAATTATTCCCCAGCTATGAAGGGCTCTTTCTCCCGGAAAACGAATATAACAACGAAGTTATCCTTGACCTCGGTTATACATTGGAATTAAGGACATGGTCGGAATACTACGATGCCATTCCTCTCACTGAGGGGGGCCGTATCAACGGTTTTGCTCCTACTCAGGAATTGGTAGACGACTATGTAATGAAGAACGGAAAAACCATTAATGAAGAAGGATCGGGATATAATGAAAATGCTCCCTATGCCAACAGAGATCCTCGTTTCGACGCCACTATCGTGTATCATGGATACAAATGGAGAAAAGAGAACGGTTCGGTTTCGACCATTTACATCAGGCCGGGATCTGCGGAAGAAGCCGGAGAAACAGATAAGAGGGACGAATATGCCGGTCCGGGACAGAATGCCACGCCGACAGGATATTATCTCCGAAAATATTACGACCCGACTGCGCCGGAAGGAATGGCTGCCGGACTCAATTTGATATTGATGCGATATGCGGATGTATTATTAATGTATGCTGAAGCGAAAAATGAACTGGGACAAATGAACGAGACGATTTGGAACCAAACGATTCGACCGATACGTGAACGCGCCGGGTTTACCGATGCTTCTGCACTCAACTTCCCGGCTTCGAAGCTACAGGAAATTATTCGCCGCGAACGCCGTTCGGAATTAGCGATAGAAGGCTTAAGATTGTTCGACATCCGCCGCTGGAAACTGATCGAAACCGTACTGAACATTCGTCCCCGGGGAGATCGCTTCGGAGCAAATAACACGCACATCCTTCTTGATCAAAGGAAGTTCAACAAAGATCGCGATTATTTATTCGCTATTCCCCAATCACAACGGGATATCGATAAAAACCTTACCCAAAATCCGGGATATTAATGAAAGTAACAGTTTTGAGTTTAAACAAAGAGTATATGAAAACAATAATAGTAAAAATAGTACTGTTCGCCTCTCTGTTTTTTGCTTTTGCAGCATGCAGCAACGACGGCGAAGTACGCGAGACGGACGTAACAGCCGTAAAAAAGCTCTATGAACCGAACGATGGAAGGGCCATTATCCTAAAAGCCTCCGACAATGCTTCGGTGTACTTCGAATGGGAGCCGGCCAGAGCCGAAGATAACGGAGGGGTATTGTATGAAGTAGCCTTCGACAAACAGGACGGAGATTTTTCAAATCCGGTTTATCTGTTGGCTTCGGATGATAACGGCGCTGCCACCTCTGCGACAATAAAGCATAAAGATTTGAACAGGATAGCCGCTTTGGCCGGCATTGAATCAGCTCAACAGGGAACACTAAAATGGACGGTTTATTCTTCGAAATCGTATAAAGCGGTAAAAGCGGAGGAGGAACGGACATTGATACTCACCCGTTTGGCCGGATTCGCCGAGATTCCTGAACAGCTATATATTACCGGTGATGCAACAGAAGCCGGCGAAAATTTGGCGGAAGCCCTTATCATGAAGAAAACGGATAAGGGAATATTCGAAATCTATACGAAACTGACGGAAGGGAAAACATTTAAGTTTGTCAGCAGCACGAACGGAACGCCCGAAGAATATTCCGTTGACGGAGAAAAAATCGTATTAGGAGGAACAAATACCGTTGCAAAAACCGGCATTTATAAATATTATCTGGATTTCAATATAGGCGCTTTCACCATGAAGGAAGTAACGAAAGTAAGTTTGTTCCTGAACTGGTCTCAAAAGAAAATAGAATTACCCTATAAAGGATTGGGGTTATGGGAAGTGACGAACCAGAACATTACCGGACTTTCGGGAAATGACAATTCCGACGATCGATATAAATTCAGAATGGAGAGCTCCGCCGGTGAAACCGAATGGAGAGCGATAAGAAACGATAGCAAACCAACAGGTGATGCATCGTATTATTATATGGTCGAGAAAAACAATGTGGAGCAATGGACGGATAATGAAGTATGGAAGACGCCTTCAACCACCGGATGGAGCGATAAAACATACGATATCACTTTCTCGTTAAATGCTCAGAGTGAATATACCCATAACTTAGTTATCAAATAATAAAAGAAAGAGTATGAAAACAATCGTAAATAAACTGATCTTTTTAGCTTCTTTCATCCTTATCGCCACGGCATGTAACGATTCCATGGGGAAGCTCGACCATCGCCTGTCGGAGGTTAAAACGCTCATTGAGCCGGTTGAAGGGAAATCCATAGAATTATCTCCTTCCGCCAATGCAGAACTCTATTTTGAATGGGAACGAACCAATGCGGCAGAAAGCGGCGCAGTAGTCTATCAGATAGCTTTCGACAAAAAGGACGGAGATTTTTCAGATCCCGTTTATGTGACTTCTTCCGATAATAACGGATTCCAGAATCATGCGACCATTTCCCATAAATTAATGAACAAAATTGCCGGGAAAATAGGTATTAATCCTTCCGAATCAGGCACTTTTAAATGGACGGCCTTTTCTTTGAAAGGAACAAACGCTCTAAAAGCGGCGCAAGAACATTCCATTACGGTTACCCGGTTGGCCGGATTCGACGAAATACCGGACGATGTCTATTTAACGGGCGAAGGATCGGAAGCGGGAGATGACCTTTCGAAGGCATTAATAATGAAAGGCGTCTCATCGGGAAAATTTGAAATATATACTCAATTGACCGCTGGAAAACCGTACTTCTTCACGAATGCAAATTCGGGAACTCCTCTTCAATATTATACGGATAGCAAAGGAGTATTGAAGTTAGACGGTACGAGTACCGTTACAAAAACAGGTGTTTATAAAATCGAATTGGATTTCACGATCAGTTCTGCCGTCTATAACGAAATAACCGGAGTAGGATTGTTCTTCAGTCCTGAAAACAAAGTTATCTTCCCGCTGAATTATATCGGAAAAGGTGTCTGGAAGGCATCCTCTCAACCCGTTACTTTCAAACAGGAGGGTTGGGGACGTGATGAACGTTACAAATTCGTGACGACAAGAATCAACTCGAACGGCGAAGAATTTATCCAGATGATCGGTACATTAAACGACACCGACAGCCGCCCGAGCGCTGCAAGTCCCGAATCGTACTATTACGTAAAAGAAACCCCGACAAATCAATGGGATCAAAAATGGAAATTTGCCGGAGAAATGGACTTGGCTCTAGTCGATGTAACATTGTATATGCAGGCAGATAAACCGTATACCCATGAAATAAAAAAAGTGGGCAGCCAATAAAACGGTTAATAATTAAAACTATCTGAAAAGGTTGCCTGAAAATGAAATTTACATCCATTTAATTCATTCAGGCAACCTTTTAAATGTAAAATAAAGTATATTTTATGAAACATTTAAAAGGTTGCCTGAATGAATTAAATGGATGTAAATTTCATGAAACGGAATATTATTCTAATTCTATCAATACTGTTTTTTTGTAATAATCTGCCCGGACAACAACCACGGACTCATTACGTCAATCCTTTTTTAGGCACGGCGACTCTTTGGGACGCGAACGATTTGGGCTACACCCCTACCCGTCGTACATGGGGGGCAGAAGTATTTCCCGGCGCCTCTTTACCGAATGCCATGGTGCAGGTAAGTCCCGTCACATTATTCGGAAGCGGATCGGGATACCAATACGAAGACTCCGTCATTTATGCGTTTACGCATACCAACAAAGGCCACTGGAACTTATGCCATGTGCCTTTATTGCCGGTGACGGGAAAGGTGTCTCCCGACAACTACCAATCTCCTTACACGCATAGTAACGAATCGGCACATCCGGGTTACTATCAAGTTTTTTTAGAACGATACGGAATAAATGTCGAATTAACGTCTACCCTTCGGTGCGCTTATCACAAATATACCTACAAGAAGGGGGATCACATTCAACTATTGGCCGATTTATCCAAATCGAATGAACGGGTAAGGGATTGGCACATCGAAAAAACAGGGAAAAATGTTTTTACCGGATTTCAGGAAACGGGAGAAAAAATTTATTTTTATGCCGTTTCCAATTATGGTATCTCGACGGTTCAATCATTGGGCAAAGACAAAAACATCGTCTCTTTAGTCGACTTTGTTCAAGACAACGCGGCTCGACCGTTGGAGCTAAAGATCGGTTTTTCTTTTGTGAGTATTGAAAATGCAAAAGAAAATCTTTCTAAAGAAATAGCCGGAAAAAGTTTCGCTCAAATACAAACGGAAGCTCAGGAAACATGGGAAGCGTTATTGTCGAAAATCGACGTATCGGGAGGGAGTGAAGAGCAGTACGAAACATTCTATTCCTCCTTGTACCGGTCATTTTTATGGCCAGCACTTCGAAGCGATGGAAACGGTGAATATGTTGATGTAAACGGCAAAGTAGCAAACAACGGATTCCGTTATTATACCAATCCTTCGTTTTGGGACGATTATCGGAATAAGCTGATATTATTGGGAATACTATCTCCCGATGTGGCAGCGGACGTAATCAACTCCATCACCGATAAAGGAGAGAAAAAAGGATTCATGCCCACCTTTTTCCATGGCGACCATGCCTCCGTTTTTGTGGCCGGAACGTATTTAAGAGGCATCCGGGGGTTCGATATCGAACGAGCTTACCGGCTGATTCTGAAAAATGCGACGATTGAAGGCGCCGAAGGACGGCCTTATTTGAATGAATATATCCGCAAAGGATATATCTCGGAGATGGATATTCCTCATCCCAAACTCGAGACCGTGGCCAAAGCGGCGGTTACCAAAACACAAGAGTATGCGTATGATGACTATGCCGTGGCATTGGTGGCTAAAGCGCTGAAAGATGAAAAGAATCACGCCTCGTTAATGGAACGGAGCAAGAATTACAAAAACTTGTTCGATCCTGCCACCGGGCATATGCGTCCTCGACTCGAGAACGGAGAATGGATTAAAAACTTCGATCCGCAAGTGCCGTATTATGAATATATGTACCGGGAAGCGAATGGCTGGCAATCGACCTTCTTCGCGCCCCACGATCCGGAGGGTCTGATCGGTTTATATCCCGACAAAAAAGCTTTTGAGGACAAGCTCGACTCGCTGTTCTCCATTCCGTGGAGAGGCTACGAAGCGCATAATCTGTCGGTTTTCATCGGTCAATATTGCCATGGCAACCAACCCGACCATAATTTTCCTTACTTATATTATTTTGTAGGCAAGCAAGAAAAGTCACAAGCCATCCTCGACCATATTATGAATCATTTTTACCGGATGGGGAAAGAAGGATTGTCATTGGCCGGCATGGACGATGCGGGAGAAATGTCATCGTGGTATGTACTGAACGCCATCGGGCTATATACTTTTTCGCCCGCCGACCCGGAATATATTGTTTCTGTTCCGCTGTTTAAGAAGACCACCCTTTGGCTCGGAGATGATGACAACTGTACGATCACAAAACAAAATTCCGGCACCAAAATAACCTCTATTATTTCCGGAGGAAAAAAAATAGACGGATATTTTATTACACATAATGAATTGAAAAATAACAAGGACTTAATCATTCTAACAGAATAACCAACGCGTAAAACTTATTATTACAATATGAAAAGAATAGTATACTTTGCTCTTATAGGATTGCTTTTTGCAGCATGTAGTGAGAAAGACGAACCCACCCCCAACGGAGAAGACCCGTATCAAGTAAGTTGGGCGGCCGCGGCAGATAGTAGCAGCAAATCATTGGTAAATAATTTTTGGAATACTTCCGGCAACTATTTCAATAACAAAAGCGCACAAGACCTGTCATTCGGTTATTGGCCGCAAGCACACGGACTGGATGTATTGGTAGACGCTTATAACCGGACAGGCGATTCGTTTTATAAAAATTATTTCGATAGATGGTATGAGGGCGTCCGTCAAAAGAACGGAAACACTTTCGATAATCATTTCTACGACGATATGGAATGGATCGGCCTTGCGATGCTCCGCACGTACGATGCCACACAAGACACGAAATTTAAGGAGGCGGCATTGCAGATATGGGAATATATCAAGACCGGTTGGAGTGAAGAAACGGGAGGCGGCATTTATTGGAACAAAGAAAGGAAAAGCAAAAATGCCTGTTCCAATGGGCCTGCCTGCATCTTTGCCGCGCGCCTCTATCAACGGTTTAAAAATGAAGAAGACAAAGAGTGGGCTCTTAAAATTTACAATTGGGAAAAATCCGTCTTGTTTAATGCCAATAACGGTGCGGTATTCGATAATATAGAAATCGCCACCGGCAATACTAACAGAGACTGGATATTTACCTATAATCAAGGCACCTTCATCGGTTCTGCCGTAGAATTATACAAAATATTCAATGAAAAAGCTTATCTGAACGACGCTGTGTTGGCAGCAGATCATACGACAGGTAGCCTGGTTGACAATTCGATTTTGAAAAGCGAAGGAACCGGCGACGGGGGACTTTTTAAAGGTATTTTCATCCGTTATTTTACAGAACTGATCCAACAAGACCGGTTGGACGCAACGGCAAAAAGACGGTATATCCAATTTATAAAACATAATGCCGAAACATTGTGGAAAGAGGGTACCACAAAACCCACCGTTTTATTCGGCCCGAATTGGAGGCAAAAGCCCGGTTCTACTACGGGATTAAGCGAACAGTTAAGTGGTAGCATGCTTGTAGAAGCGATGGCCTTGCTCGAGAGCAAAGAACTTCTGCCTTAAAATTGAATGTAACAGAGAAATAAAAAATCATGTTAATAATGCAACCAACCATCCAAAGAACGTTTTACTTATTTTTTATTCTTTCCTTTATCCATTGTGGTTCGCCGCGCGAAAAAAAGGTGTCGGAAACTGTTCATCAGCAGCCGGGCGTTGTTGCCGACTCGATATTGGATAGGATAC
>ENA-UOOM01003836-UOOM01003836.1-fermentation-metagenome-genome-assembly--contig:-NODE-3836-length-10456-cov-4.844342_pt1 | contig 10456 bp, 11 predicted proteins | sample MGYA00245781_ERZ724031 | MGnify/ENA primary metagenome ERZ724031 (study PRJEB28704, sample SAMN03018317) | fermentation metagenome | biome: anthropogenic terrestrial biome; feature: soil; material... | reverse complement strand
GAAAATATCTTTTCTTTTTATCATCCCTCACAAATAAGTTTTTAACTACTTGGTTTTTGTTATCAATGCAAAGATTGTCCATTTCCTCTATTGTATAGACAGCATGATGCTCAATAATATCATAAGTTATATTCATATCAGATAAATAATCTAATACTTTTTGCCTCTCTGATTTCATAATTACCTCCCAAAAAATAAATAATGTTGACTTCGCCTTTTATAGCTACTCTTGCCATTAGATCACCCGCTTTTTATTTTATTATATATTGTTATGATATATTGTCAATAAAGCAAAAATGGGACGATTAAACACGTCCCCGTTGTCCCCCCGTCCCCATTGTCACCCCAACATTCAATATTTATTGACTATGAGTAACAAAAAAGCTCCAATTATTATAAAAGCAATATTACCTCCATTAAATCCTGCATTTTTTTCTAATATATTTATTTTCGGAAAAGCTTTTAAATATCTGACAGCAACAGCTGTATTTGGATGTTTAATATAAACACCATCGCTGATTTTTTTAGTAGAACCATGTACTGTTTCTCCGTCAGGAAGCTTGAAGCTGTAGCTTATACTGTAAGTGTAGGTCCCTGACTTTGAGTCGGCTCGTTCTCCCATTTCCCTTCTAACATCTGTTATGAGTCCTGTAGATTTTTCTCCAATAACCCCTAACATGCCCCAAACAATGCCGTTCAAAATAAACAATATTCCTATTATTGTCATAAGAATTCTTGCCATATACTTTTTAAACATTGGTTTTTCCTCTTACAACATTTTTTACATCATCATAATTCTTTTCAGTGCAAAATAACGCGATATTTTCTGTTAAACTGCCTTTTACTATAATAACATATTGCTTATCATTATAGATTACCTTTGTTACTTTATTCCATGGTATAAATATATTTGCCTTGGTGCTTGCCAATATTCCTGCACCTGCTACTGCAGGTTTTTTTGATAAAAAACCTATTATTACCGTAATACTGTTTACAATTTTGTTCTTTTTCTCATGTTCTTCCTGTAAACAGCATTTTACTCCCTTTTCATCCACAGTAAATTCTGCTTCATAATTTCCCCCATAAACTAACTTTATAAAGACATAGGTCAATAAGAATGTAAGAAAAATCAATCCTATGGCATATACGGAATATCTGTCAGCACCCGAAGACAATAATATTACAATAATCACAATTCCAAAAGGTATACCAATTGCAATGAAAAGCTGTTTTAATATAATAGAGCTTTTAAATATGGAAACGCTGTTTTCCCAATTGATTTTTTTATAAGTGATTTCCGTCATGGTAAGTCCTCTGAATTTATTTTACTGCTTTCCACTCATATACGTATTGGGTATATAGCTTGTTGCCGCTGAATAAATTTATTTCTATAATTTTTTTCGCACCTTCACTTCCTTCACCAAGGGTAGCTGTTACAGTACCGCTTTTAGAAGCATAGTTGTCATTAGGTGTAATACTAAAGGATGTCTTACCGTCTTCAGTTGACATTCTTGCATTATCAACCCACGCACCGGTATTGCCGCCGGCTTTGTAAGCAGATAAAGAATTTGCTGCTAAGGCAATGCTGCCTGTCAATGAAACGACATCCTCTTTATAAATTATTTCAGGAGGAGTGCTCCAATTTGCCTGAACAGTATAAGATTCTCCATGGACATATGGCGGATTATAATAATCATCCGATTCACCAATATAAGTAAATGTTATAGAGTATGCACCTCTTCCATAGCTTGGCGAATACGAATATGATTCTGATTTATTCATTAAATCCCATTCACTGTCATTTGAGCCATCTATAACCTCAGCTAATACCCATGCATATTCTCCTTTAGCAGCTTCAGGGGTTTGTTCAGGTTTAATTATTGTAGGTTCCTCAGGTAACTTTACATTATCGTTGGTAGCTTCAGAGCCATCAGCTTTAGTAACTCTTGCATGCCCCATTTTTTTAAGCTCTTCAAAATACTTTGTCTTACCGTTTGTTCTGTCTGAATACCAAATTCCAAGGAGTTTGCATACATCCTCAATTGAAATTTCACCTTCACCTGCTGTAGTGCTGGTTGTAAATTTCTTGTCTGTATGACTTAATATTTTACCCATAGAGAGATACAGTCTTTCTATTCTATCCTCAAGGCTCATTTCTACATCATAACCAAAGGAGCCCTTTGTCAGGAGGTTTCTTTCATTGAACATTTTTAATATTTTTTCATGATACGATTTTTGTTTGTCTATTTCGCCTTCTTTGGAAATTCTGTTATCAAATTCATTTTTTAATTTAATATCTGTTTCTTTTCTTATTTTTTCTTCTTCAGCTTTTGATAAATCATCTATGCTGATTTTATTTCGTTTGCAATATGCTTTTATTCCGTCTGAATAAATTTTATGGTTTATGCCTCTCATTTGCTTTCTAAGCTCTGTGTAGTCTCCCGCATCTAAATCATAGCCGTGCTCACCTTCAGCACCGTTTTTATATGCCTGATATGCATCCTCTATGCTTTTGTCAGTCCATTCCGTAACAGCCACATCAATTACTTCTGTAGCTGCAACCATCATTTTTCCTACTGGGTGTTTACTGATTATGGCAGTGGCCAGACCCTTTGTAATGTCTTTTAATGCTTCTTCATAATCATCTTCTGACAAATTTCCCGAGGCCTTGCCGTAGGTGGAAGATATAGTAACTAAATCCCCTGCTGCATCACCTTCCAGCTCCATTTGGTCTAATATTACTTTACCTAATGTAGACGAAAAATTTTCCGCAAATTCTAATTCATCTCCATTTGCTGCTGATATTAGCATGCCTCCCATATAAGGAATTTCCTTAACCAAAGTTTGCATAATTTTTCTCGTGGTTTCCTTGCTTTCCGTCCCAAGTGCATCTGCCACTATATCATTGACGTATCCTTCAAATTTAGCAACAAAATTTAACTCCTGGTCTTCCTTTGCCCATGTGTTGGTTGCCATTCTTTCAGCATAATATTTTAACTGCTCATCAAAGGATAACTTTCCTACAGCATAGGAGCTAAAGTGATAGGTGGTAAACTCTATAGTTTTGTTATCTAAATCTATCTTGTCAGGTTGAAAGTATTCCCAGCTTTCACCGTTATAGTAGGCTGCAAATATATTTTCCTCTTCTTCGGCTATGCTCAATTTATCATCGGGTATTTTAAATGTAACTGTTGCCGGCTGATTGAGCCTGATTGTTTGTTTTTCCTGAACTGTAATCGAAACAGGTTCACCTATGAATTCAAATCCTTCTGCACTATAATTTGATAAAGTACCTAAAATAACTAATTCATTTTCATCAAATGTATTCTGAAGAAGAAATATTTCAACTCCGTCATTTTCGCATTGCCCTATGGCAGCACTGCTGTCATTCTTTACTTCCTGTTCAGCTATTCTTTTATTGTTTTCCTGTGAAACGGTTGGTTCTTCAACCTTGTTTTCTGTCGGCTTAGAACAACCCGCCAACAATAATATTGCCATTAATATTGCTAATTTTATTTTCATGGAATCCTCCTATTTTAATAACGGGCAATTGCACCTGAAGCAATAATCATCATCAATATCGTTTAAACTTCCGCATGCATTGCAAAAAATTATGGTATCATGGGACTTGTCATATTTTTCATATGAATTTAATCCCTTGTGGTGGCGAACTTTGTCCCCTACATTATAGTAATTGTATACTGTATCATCATCTTCAAATAATAATGAGTGCTTTTTACCGCCTGCATCAATAAATATTACTTTGTATTCAATATAATAATGGACATAGTAATCATCATTTGATGAGTTTTGATTTCTATTCTTTTTTTCAGCTGTCTTTTCCGCTACAAACCCATCCCAAGTTGTATCCTTATTTCTTGAAATTAATTGATAAAACGCAATTGCTACAAACATACTTCCAATTCCAATGCCTATAAACAAAGCTTGAGGATTTTCCATTTCATGGCTGGTTTCACCGTAGATGAAAAAACCTATAATAGCAATTAATGCAAGAATACACGAAAATATAGCCGACCATCTGTTTGTGTTCACTACATATTTATTAAATGCAGGGTCATTTATTTTAGTTGAATAACCTATCGTTTATCCCTCCCTTGTATTTGTTAAATTATACTTGATTTTATTATTTTTTAAATCATCTTTTACGGGTGAAATATAAAAAAACCACTCACCTTTTTCGGGTGAGTGGTTTTTAATTCTTATCAGTTATTAATTTTATGAGTTCCGTCTTGCTTTGTATGTTTAATTTTGAATATATATTTCTAATGTGAGTTTTAACCGTATTTTCACTTAAAAATAACTCTTCGGCAATCATCTTATACGTCCTGCCTTTTAGCAAAAGATCAACTATCTGATTTTCTCTTTCTGTAAGCTGATATAAAACCAAATGTTTTTTATCATTATTTTTGTCATTAATTTTTACAGATATGTTGTATGCATGTGTTTTTAACAAATTTGAAAGCTGATTATGTATTATGGGTAAAATAACGAGAACAATAAATACAACAACAAGAGCCAATATGGATGAATTTAATTTGTTGTTGTCAGTGTTATAAATCGTACTTCCTACCATACCTCCAATAAGCACCCCTAATACGTTGCATGATAAACCAATACCCATTAATTTCGAAGGATTATCTGAATAATCCAACATTTCACCAAAAACACTCCACCAAAATAAATCAAAGCTTCCAAATGCGCCCAGTAAAAGAGTGTCAATAACAATATAGCTTATTGCTGAATTGTCCAGAACTAAAAAGGACACAAAACCCAATCCCGTCATAGCAACGGCTACATACATCAAATAAATTCTTTTTGAATTTGAAATGTTTCTAATGATAAATATGGCTGCAATATACGGCAAAGCCCAATACCAGCTCACAATAATTTCAAGATGCTTATAATAAGGATTTATTACCTGATACATAAGTCCTGAACTTATTGTTGTAATAAGAATAAAGATACACAGCAATAACAATGGCTTTATAATGTTTAACCTAATCTCGTCTTTTGCGGCACAGTTCTGAACTTTAGAGTCGGATGGCAATTTTATTGCAGCAAAAAAAGCTGCACACAATAATACTAAGGAAAGAATCAACCCGGCGTAAGCTGATATATTAACTGCAACAATAGTAATGACAATCATTAATGCGTTAGAAAAAATCAGGCTGTCAGCAGCCATCTTTAACCTTTCTTCGGCAACTGTCAATTCCTTATAGTAATAACCCCATGAAGCAACCGAAGCTCCCGCAGCATAAGAGGTTACAATCAATGAAATATCCCACAGCAAGGAAGGTTTAAATAAAAATACTGAAGTGCCAGCAATGCATACAGCTATGGAAGCAGCAATCAATATTTTTGCGGATTTCAAGTTTTTTACATATAAATAGCAGCTTATAAGACCTATTAAATGCGCTGTTATGGATTTAAAAATATAATCTGAAGAATATATATTATATTTGTTTAGCAATGCATACAGCACTTGTCCTTCGAAAGGAAATGCAAGCAGCCATGAAAAAAATAATGCAAAAACAATCACTGCCAAATTTCGTTCATTTAATTTTATAAAGGGTTTAGCTTCCATATGCACCTTCGTTTTTATAATAAGTTTTTTTTATTATACTTTAGAACATTAAAAAGCGCAATTAATAATTCCCTTAAATTCATCAACAGGTTCGCTCTGTTACAGTTCACACCCCAATGTCATCCTGAGTGAAACGAAGGATCTCATCTTTTAAAACCTGAGATTCCGCTCTGCGAATGACCTACCGCTATTTTTCAGGAAGAACACCTGAAAAATAGGGTTAGGGACATCTTTCACCTTTGGGAGCCATCTTTTTCATAATATTGGGATCAACACATATATATCCTATCTGACGAGAATTTACAACAAGTTCACCACAGCCGTCGGGTACGTCTAACATAACATAATCAGAGTAATGTTTTTCTCCCTTCATTAATCGTCGTCACCGCGTCGCTCTGTGCATAGGTCATCCATCCAACCATCGTCATAGTTTGAACCACAGTCCTTGTACGGCACGGCACGTGGTTTTCCCATTTTATACAGTTTGCATGACTTAGGTCCATAGCAGAAACTTTCAAAACGATACTTTTTGGTTATGCCCCAGTTATACTCAATCTCAACCGCTGACATTGTAGCCCATGCACATTGAAAGCACTTGCCCTTGTAGCTGGAGGTGCTAAGCATTCTTGCACCGCGCTTTTCATAGGTAGTCATGTCTGGCGGCTCTATCAGATATGGTGGGGGAGTAGTTATAATTGGTTCAGCTTTCTTTATGATTCTCAAGCTTCCGGCACGGTAGTAGTCAGCGTAGTCGCTCACTTCATACATCTTTGTCCACGCAGACCCTTTTGCAACATCACCAACTTGGAAGATAATCTTCTGCTGTTGCTTTTCCGAGATTGCTACGGAAAATCGAGACTTTGTTCCATTAGTTTCGCCATCAAGAAACAGATTGTAGCCACGATGATAGTGAGTACGGTTATCAAGCCTGTACCGCCATACATTCGTTCGCGGTTGGATGGATATTATCGTGCCTTGCCATTCAATTTTTTCTGGTTCGTAGTAAATCATTTTCTAATTCCCTGCTTTCTTGGAAAAAGTATGTTATTTTGAATTGTCACAAATTGTGTAGTTATCTCCAACAATGTTAAATTTAGAATTGCAAAAACTGTCTTCGCCATCGGTATAACAAAACAGGTTCAGTCCGTTTTCTGTAATTATAAATGTAATTCACGTCCTGGCAGTGGATTTTATTTCAACATAAACAGTTTCGCCCTTTTCGTTGGAATACCTTAGGTCTTTTTTACACACTTATTATTTTACTCTTGTTATCAATACAACCGTCTCAACGGTAGTATAATTTTTAAACATATTCCCACAACTATCATCATGATATCTTAATTAAAGTAGATCGATAGTTTTATAGAGAATTATAAACTTTTCTACAAATAAGTATAATAAAAAGTCTCCCTACAAATTAAAATCAACAATACATTGCACGAATTCACGCGCAGTTTGCAATTTTGGTTCGACTGCCAAATCATAATTTTCTATAACATAGTACACCCAATCCTTTTTAGATTTGTTTACTGTTTTTTCAAAGCTCTCTATCTCACCAACTGGCACGACGAACAAACCGACACCACGGCATACTTGTTCCACAATTTCGTATGCTGCTGGAGCGTTGTCATCAAAACCCTGCTTACCGATAGATTTTATATTTACCCACGAATTGATCTTTGCGTTCATATTATCATATATCACTTTCATATGTGTGGCCAATTGAGTGCCCCAGTCGACACCAAAGGCGGCAGTAATCTCTTTGAATTTAGAACTGTCATTAAGTAAATCAAAATCGGTAATCGCGACAACAGTGACATTTAGTGCTCGCAAGGCGTAAACAACAGTTTTTATTCTATCTTTTCCACCACAATGGGTGAACATAATATCAGGGGCAATCTCATCTCTGCTCTCATAGATAGCATCAATTACCGACTTATATAATAAGCAATCATAATCACTCTCGCATACCACAACTTTTTCGTAAAATAATCCGCTCAGAATGTTTGAGTATCGTAGGAGTGGATTACTCCATAGATTCCTAATCTCTGTATTTTGAAGAATGCTCATTTGGTTAATGTTTTTTGTGCGATTGATACGAATAACGGTTACATTTTCCTTACCAGCGTCAATTAGACCTTGCAGAAAATCCTCGCTATGAGTAGAAATAAATAACTGACGCTTGCTTGGGTTGTTGTTCGCCAACATTTTACCAAGTAACCGTGCTTGCGGCGGATGTAAAAATGCCTCTGGCTCATCAATAAGCGTAATGGAGTGCTCTGAGGTGAATGTATCAAGCAGTATACTGGCAAAACTCCGCATACCATCGCCTTGTTCGTCAAGACGTGACAACTTCGCCACCTCGGCATAGTATATATCTTGAGTGGCGATAGTGTATGCTTTTGTATCAGGAGCTTCACCAACATGCAATGGTATATCAATCGTTTCATTTCGATTTACAACAAGGTCCGCGTTAAATGCTTGCCGGAAATATGTTGACAAAGTTTGTGAAAGCTCCTCGCTCTTATTAAGCTTAAATATGGGATGAGCTTCAGGTTGGTTCATACGTTGAAGGGCTTTGGAAGTTGTCAAGCGTTGTTCGGTGTCAATGAATTTAACAAACAATTTATGCAAATCGTTATATAACGATTCATTCTTCCAATTACTTACAGTATCTTCTTTTTGATAGGAATAATTTGCACTTTCGTATATCTTTAGCCCTCCATCATTTCGATCTCTATAAAATCGAGTTTCAAAAAATACATCATTAATATCACCAGCGAAGTCTATGCTGATATTGGTCATCACTTTTGGTGCTAGATTATGTCGTTTGTCGAGATTATATTGCTTGTTAAACCAGTACCTTTCAATATCTTTGAGTACTTGACTTTTACCGCAGTTGTTTGCGCCTGTAAACACAACAATACTGTTGCTCTCAAGCGACAGCGTTGTCCCATCGTTAAATGTAATGGAGTTTATGTGTATTTCAGGCTTCTGACGTGGTGTTTGTTCTGCTTCTATCATTTGTTTACGCACCTTCTAAAAAATTAATATTTTAATTGGATTGCATCGGTATTATATGTTGTATATAAATACCATCCAACCTCCAATTATTGCTATAATGCACACTTATTTTTTATCTCCTTCACATAGTAACTTCATTTCCATATCTTCCAAGGCCTTTATATAATCTTCCTCAGCTTTAGAAACATCTCTTAAATGCAATTCTTTATATTTCTTATACTCTTCCTTTGCCTTAAGGTCAGCAGCCTTAGCGCTAATCTTTCCAGCATGGGTTAGAATCTCATGCTTGGATAATTTAAGAAATCCATCTAACGTTTCTATCCAATCTGACATATACATTGATATTCTTCTTCTTGCTTGCATTTCAGCAAATTCAAGATAAGCAGAAACTATGCTGTTTAATGCAGATAACTCCTCTTCTGTACAATAGTTTTTTGCCACTATTGCGTCTGCTTGTTTAGGTTGTTCTCCTTTAAAATTAAGCATTCCCATATACGGCTTGTCTGCATCTGCCGAGTAATAAATCTTTTCTGCTGCTGTTTGTCCATGAGCTGCCCAGTGCATTTTATTCTGTACCGTTTTAAAAAACAAAGTAGATACTTCTGTTCTGGGGTCATAGTCCACACTTGTTGAATAGATATCAAGCACTTTTCTCCAGAATACTTTTTCTGATGAACGAATATCACGAATACGTTCTAATAATTCATCAAAATAAATTCCTCCGCCATTATTTTTTAAAATGTCATCATTCATGGCGAATCCCTTTTTCATATATTCCTTTAAAACACTGCTTGCCCAAATTCTAAACTGAGTACCTCTTAAAGATTTTACACGATATCCCACAGAAATAATAACATCTAAGTTATAGTAATCTACTTGATACGTTTTACCATCAGCTGCAGTTGTTGCAAAATTTGCAACAACTGAATTTCGTGTAAGTTCACCTTCATTAAATATATTCTTTATGTGTCGAGAGATGGTAGACTTATCCCTCTGAAATAATTCTGCCATTTGATCAATAGAGAGCCAAACAGTATCTCCCTCAAAAGTAGTTTCTATTTTAGTTAAACCATCTTCTGTTTGATATATAATAATTTCAGAGCCCATATTCATTCCCCTTATACATTTTTACTTTATTATACATGTTTCATCAAAATACTTCCATTATATTTCTTTTTTGTTGTATCTACCTTCCTCTGTTTTTCTTGCTATCTCATCAATAGGAATCTGTCCATCTTCATCACCAAACTCTACATTTATGTTAATATGTGTGTCTGCTTTTTTGTGGGAGAGCGATACAACCGTCTCCACGTGCCTTGTTGCTGTAATTATGATGACCATTGAGCTTAGTACCCGCTTGGTGTTATGTTGCATTTTCAATAAATGGATAAAATATATTCACTTATTACTCATTTCAAAACACAGCTACATAAATAATCATTTATTCATTTATACTTTCTCCCATAGGTAATTGATCTAAATAGCTCTAACTTTTGAACCCCCTGTAATTACAATATTCTCATTAAATATTATATTCATAACCTTTCCATCACAAAGTGATTTTAATTAATCAATTTTTGATACAATTTCTATATTTTCAAATTGCAAATATATTTTATCATTACTTTTATTTATAGAATATGTTATTTCACATTCTGCAATTGCAGTTGGTACCGGATCTCCTCCTACATCATACCATAAGTTTATTAAATCAAATTTTGTATATAATTTTAATTTATCATCACTTATATCAGCTATTATGATATATAGTCAATAAAAAGATTTGACTAATGTCAAAGTCAACTCCCCCTGCCCCCTCAATCATGA
>ENA-UOOM01003834-UOOM01003834.1-fermentation-metagenome-genome-assembly--contig:-NODE-3834-length-10459-cov-3.035179_pt1 | contig 10459 bp, 10 predicted proteins | sample MGYA00245781_ERZ724031 | MGnify/ENA primary metagenome ERZ724031 (study PRJEB28704, sample SAMN03018317) | fermentation metagenome | biome: anthropogenic terrestrial biome; feature: soil; material... | reverse complement strand
GGGCATCCACCCCGTGGTGCCCTGCCAGGTGGGAGAGGGGGCAGAGGTCCCCGCTGGCGCCCACGGACCCCTGACAGGGCACCACGGGGTGGATGCCCTCGTTCAGCAGCGCCACGAAGAGGTTCAGGGTCTCCAGGCTGATCCCCGAGAAACCCCGAATGAGGCTGTTGATACGAAGCAGCATCATGGCCCGCGTGACGTCCTCGGGGAAGGGCTCTCCGACGCCGCAGGCGTGGCTCTTGAGCAGGTTCTCCTGGAGGAGCCGGCGGTCCTTGCGGGAGATCTTCACCGTGGACAGGTCGCCGAAGCCCGTGGTGACGCCGTAGACCACGTCGTCGGAGTTCTCCCAGGCCCGCACCGCCGCCGAGGCCGCCTCAACCCGGCGGCAGGCCTCTTCGTCGAGTTCGACGGCGTATGACCTCCGGGCCACGTTCAGCACATCGTCAAGGGCCAGGGACACACCGTCGAGGCGGACGACCTCTTTTTCCCGTTTCGTTACCATACCCGCTCCCCCTTTTTGAAGACGGCCTCCACGGGGGAGACACCCGCGTGGTAGGCGAGAATGGCCGGCGTCTCGCCGTCCAAGATCAGGAAGTCGGCCTGTTTGCCCACCTCCAGAGTGCCGCACTTGGCGCCGAGGCCGATGGCGTGGGCGCTGTTCTTCGTCGAAGCCACGAGGGCCTCCTCCACGGTGAGCCCCATACCCATGACCGCCAGGCCGAAGACAAAGGGCATGGACTCCGTGAAGGACGAGCCGGGGTTGCAGTCCGTGGCGAGGGCCACGGGGACACCGCCGTCGATCATGGCGCGGGCCCGGGCGTAGGGCTTCCGAAGGCTGTAGGCCGTTGCCGGCAGCAGCACGGCGATAGTGCCCCCCGACGCCAGGGAGGCGATGCCTCTGTCGCCCGCCGCCAGAAGGTGCTCGGCGGACTGGGCGCCCAGCTCTCCGGCGAGGACGGCGCCGCCCGTGTCGTGCACCTCGTCGGCATGAATCTTCAACCTGAAGCCGAGCGTCTTCGCCGCCTCGAGGATGCGCCGCGTCTGGTTGACGGAGAAGACGCCCTCCTCGCAGAACACGTCGCAGAACCTGGCGATCCCCTGCTCCTTCACGGCGGGGAGCATCTCGCGGACGACGAGGTCCACGAAGGCCTCCTCGTTCCCCTTGTACTCCGCCGGCACGGCGTGGGCGCCCATGAAGGTGGGGACCACGTCCAGGGGGGACTCCCGCCCCACCCGCGCGATGACCCGGAGCATCTTGAGCTCGCTCTCCGTATCGAGGCCGTAGCCGCTCTTTATCTCAACGGTCGTGGTGCCGAAGGACAGCGCCGAGAGGGCGAGGCCCAGCGTCGCCTCGAAGAGGTCGCCCTCGGAGGTCTCGTGCACCCGCCGCACGGACGACAGGATGCCGCCGCCGGCCTTCAGGATGTCCAGGTACGTGGCGCCCGCGAGCCGCAGGGCGAACTCGTCCTCCCGGCGGGCGGCGAAGCACATATGGGTATGGGGATCGACGAATCCCGGGATGACGCACTGCCCTCCGCAGTCCACCTCTTCATCCACGCACTTCAGGAGCGGGTGCCCCGACAGGTCCTCCTCGGGCCCAATGGCAGCGATGAGCCCGTTCTCGACGATCATTGCCCCCCGGAAGGAGCGGGTCACTCCCTGGCCCGAGCCCCGGGACGGGGTCTCCCCTTCCGGAGTGCAGACCGAGGCGTTCCGTATGAACTTGACGACCACGCCGATCACTCTCCCTCGTCGAGGAGCTTGAGCTCAAGCACCTGGTCGGACTGGAAGTCCTTGATCTGAAGGTAGTAGGCCGCGCTGTCCAGAAGGGCCTGGGCGGGGATCATGCCGTAGACCTCCGTCTCCACCACCTCGACGCCCCACCGCTTCGCCTCCATGCGGATGAGCTCGAGGACCCGATAGAGGGCGTTTTTCTGGTAGTCCACGATGTTCATGCTCACCTGGGACATGCCGCGCTCCTTCAGCTCGACGCCCATGCCCTTCACGTGGCAGAAGCCGCCGCTGGACGACCGGACGAAGTTCCCGATCTTCTTGGCGATCTCCACGTCGGGGGTGTTGAGGTTCACGTTGAAGGCCACGAGGAACTGCCGCGCCCCCACCACCGTGGCGCCCGCCGTGGCGTGGAGCGCCGGACCGCCCACGTCGGGGTGCCGCTCGGGAAGCGCGCTCTCCTCCTTGAGGACCTCGTACTGCCCCTTGCGGATCACCTCGAGGCGCTTCCGTTCGGGGCGCTTCGCCGAGTCCTCGTAGAAGTAGACGGGGATCCCCAGCTCCTTGAAGTAGCGTTCGCCGAAGGCGTGGGAGAACTCCACGCACTCCGCCATGGTGATGTTGCGCACCGGGGTGAAGGGGATCACGTCCACCGCGCCGATCCTCGGGTGGGCTCCCTTGTGGGCGTTCATGTCGATGGAGCCCATGGCCGTCCTCGCCGCCTCGATGAGGGCGTCGGCGATAGGCTCCGGGGACCCCACGAGGCTCACCACAAGTCTGTTGTGGTCCGCATCCGCCCTGTAATCGAGGAGCGAGCACCCCTTCGTGGATTTGAACGGGGCAACTATGGCTTCTATGACGTCTTCGCGCCGCCCTTCGCTGAAATTGGGGACGCACTCGATCAATCCGCCTGCCATGGCAACAACCTCCTGCTTTGGGATAGTATTTGTAGATTGTATTCTACCATCAGTTTTGTACAACGTAAAGTGTGAAAGTGCCCTCCTCAAGAGAAGGACGGGGAGCCCCTGGGAGCTCCCCGTCCTTCTCGCGGCGTCCTGTCCTACAGATACGCTTTCATGACCTCGCCGAGGCGCCCCACGCCCTCCCGGATCCTCTCGGGCGGCATGTTGGAGTAGTTCAGCCTCATGGCGTTCTCGCGACCGGCGTTCGGATAGAATGCCCCTCCCGGGACGAAGGCCACCTTCTTTTCGAGGGCCTTGACGAAGAGCTGCCGGGCGTTCACCTTCTCCGGCAGCGTGGCCCAGGTGAAGAGGCCGCCCTCGGGGCGGGTGAAGGTCACGCTCTTCGGGAAGTGCTCCGCCATGGCCTCCACCATGATGTCCCTCCGCTCCCGGTAGACGGTGATGAGCCGCTCCACGTGGGCGTCCAGGTCGTAGGAGGCGAGAAAGGCGTCGATCTCATACTGGCTCAGGGTCGACGTGTGGAGGTCCGCCGCCTCCTTGAGGTTGCAGAAGTACGTGAGGAACTCCGGATCGGCACAGACCCAGGCCACTCGCAGACCGGGGGCAAAGATTTTTGAGAAGGTCCCGAGGGTCACCACCTGCCCCTTCCGGTCCATGGACTTCAGGGAGTCGGGCGACGTCCCCTCGAAGCGGAGCTCGCCGTAGGGGTTGTCCTCGATGACGAGCACGTCGTGCTGCGACACGGTCTCCATGAACCTCTTCCGGCGGTCGAGGCTCCATGTCTTGCCCGTGGGGTTCTGAAAGTCGGGGATCACGTAGATGAGCTTCGCCCGCTTCTCCGTCGCCAGGGCCCTCTCCAGGTCCGCGATCACCATGCCCTCGTCGTCGGTCTCCACCTCGCGGTAGGAGGGCAGACAGCCGTTGAAGGCCGAGAGGGCGCCGAGGTAGGTCGGGCTTTCGCAGAGGATGCAGTCCCCCTCGTTGATGTACATCTTCGCCAGGATGTCCAGAGACTGTTGGGAGCCCGTGGTGATGACGATGTTGTCCGCCGTCAGGGGGGCTTTGAGCAGCCTGCCCGTCCGCTCCGCCACCTTCTGGCGCAGGGGGAGGGGCCCCGCCGACGACGAGTACTGGAGCGCCCTCCGCCCGTCCTTGTCGAGCACCGCCGCGGCGATCTTCTTGTACTCCTCCACGGGGAAGAGCTCCGGCGCCGGAAGGCCCCCGGCGAAGGAGATGACCTCCGGGTTGGCCGCCGCCTTCAGAATCGGCGTCAGGTCCGACGCCTGAAAACGTTCCATTCGTCGCGCGAACTGTCTGTTCATGATGATCCTCCCGTCTTCGTGAAATACCGTTCCTCCATCGGCCGATGCCCCTCCTCCGGAGAGCCGATTTGGGATATTATAGCACTCGATGTATCGATGCAATATCAGAGAGGGAGGCGTTTCCTGCCGTGAGAAAAATCGACGCCCACGTGCACGTGGGCAACTTCGGAGGGTGGGCGGCCGTCGCCATGACCGCCGAGGGATTGATAGGACTGATGGACGAGTTCCATATGGAGCGATCCATCCTGTGCAGCGCGGATCAGTACAGCAACGACGACGTGGCGCGCGCCCGGGAGCGATACCCTGACCGCATCCGGCCCCTGGCCTGGGTCAACCCCCTCGACGGGGAGCGCGCCCTCCAGGCCGTGGACCACTATGTGGGGGAGCTCCGTTTTGCGGGGATCAAGATGCACCCTCTCTTCAACGCCTTCGTGGCCGACGACCCCATAGTGGACCCCGTCATGAGGAAGGCCGGGGAGTACGGCGTCCCCGTGTTCATTCACTGCGGACACCCCCCCTTCTCGCTGCCCTGGAGCATCGCCCTCCTGGCCGAGCGCCACCCCTCCGTCCCCACCGTGATGATCCACATGGGGCACGGACACGGCGTCTACATCCAGGCGTCCATCGAGATGGCGAAGCGGTACGGAAACCTCTACCTCGAGATGAGCGGCATGCCCATGGGGAGCAAGATCCTGGAGGCCTACCGGACCGTGGGGGCGGACCGGGTGCTCTTCGGCACCGACGGCCCCTTCCACCACCCGAGCGTGGAGATCCAGAAGGTCCTGACGTCGGGCCTTTCGGAGCGGGAGCAGGAGGACGTCTTCTACAACAACGCGGCCCGGCTCATGAAGCTCCTCTGAGGAGGAACGTGGCGAGGGCACGACGACCCGGGGATGTCCTTCGAGGCCAATATGCCCTTGGTATCCCACTCTCCCCACAGACGGCACGTTTCCCTCATGCGCCGATTGCTGCGCCATTCCCCCATGGACGGCCCTTCGAAACCTGATGAAGCGCGGCGGCCTCGGGCATGTCCCGAGGCCGCCCTGCCTGTTTTTTTACCCTCTTCAAGGGCTCCGGGCGCGCCTGGCCCGATGTCCGCCCCGGAGGTTCGCCGCCGCGCCCTTGATCGATCTATCGGGGTCCGCCTTGCCCCCGCCGTCTCTTCCACTCCTTGATCTGTTCCAGACGAGTCTTGTACTTGGCCTCGACGCCCTGCTCCGTGGGCCGGTAGTACTCCCGGCCCGCGAGGGAGTCGGGCAGGCACTGCATGTCCGTTATTTTGTCCTCGGCGTCGTGAGCGTACTGGTACCCTTTGCCGTACTCCAGCTCCTTCATCAGCTTCGTCGGCGCGTTGCGGATCACCAGCGGGACGGGTTCGGCGAGCTGGGTCAGCGCGTCCCGTTTCGCCCCTTCGTAGGCGAGGTAGAGGGCGTTGGACTTGGGCGCCAGGGAGAGGTAGACCACCGCCTCCGTCAGATGGACCGAGCATTCGGGCATCCCGATGAGGTGGCACGCCTGATAGGCGGCGACGGCGATCTCCAGGGCTCTCGGGTCCGCGAGGCCCACGTCCTCGCTGGCGAACCGCGTGACGCGCCGCGCGACGTAGAGGGGGTCCTCCCCCGCCTCCAGCATGCGGGCCAGCCAGTAGACCGCCGCGTCGGGGTCGGAGTTGCGCATGGACTTGTGCAGGGCGGAGATAATATTGTAGTGCTCCTCGCCCCCCTTGTCGTAAAGCAGGGATTTTTTGGAGATGCACTGCTCCACCGTCTCCCGTGAGACGGTGGTCACCCCCTCCTCGTCCAGGTCGCCGTTCAGCACCACCATCTCCAGGGTGGACAGCGCCGTTCGAGCGTCTCCGTTGGCGAAGGCCGCGATCACCCTCACCAGATCGTCGGCGATGCGGACCGTCTGGTTCCCGAAGCCCCGGGGGTCCTTCAGGGCGCGGTTCAGAAGGGTTGTCAGCTCCTCCGTGGTGAGGGCGTGCAGGACGAACACCTTGCACCGCGAGAGGAGGGCGCCGTTGATCTCGAAGGACGGGTTCTCCGTCGTGGCGCCAATCAGGATGATGCTCCCCTTCTCCACGAAGGGGAGGAACGCGTCCTGCTGAGCCTTGTTGAACCGGTGGATCTCATCGACGAAGACGATGGTCTTCGTCCCGTAGCTGCGGTTCTCCTCGGCCTCCTTCATGACGGAGCGGATCTCCTTGATGCCGCTGGTGACGGCGGAAAAGTCGATGAAGGACGCCTTTGTGCCGTTGGCGATGACCCGGGCGAGCGTGGTCTTCCCCACCCCCGGAGGCCCCCAGAAGATCATGGAGGATATCTGGTCGCTCTCGATCAGACGGCGGAGGACCTTCCCCTCCCCCAGGAGATGGGTCTGCCCCGCGAACTCCTCCAGCGTCTGCGGACGGAGCCTCGCCGCCAGGGGCTGCGGCGCCATATCGCCAAAGGTCGACAGCTGTCTCATTCAGTCCCTCCTTCCGGGGCGGGGCCCTGCACGCGGTGCACGGACGCCCCGTTTTCCCCGCACACCCTCTCGTGTTTTTTGGCTCGCGCGGACATAAAAATCATACGGAGATCGGCAAGAACAATCAAGTCCACGAAATACGAGGCGCTCCACCCCGAAAAACCGCACATCCGATCGAAGGGGCAACTTGGAGTGACTCCCCCGGACCGTGAGGGAGCGCCTTCAGAAGGGTGCGGTCCTGGCCTGACGCCTGTCGTCAACTTTGCGAAAGAGTGCATTGTCTCTGCGCTGCGGGAAACCCGTCCTCTCTTTGATTGGTGCGGCCGGAGGCCGCCGCGGTTCCATCGGGACGAAAAAACTCCCCCCAAGGTTCGGAGGGAGCCCGTTCACTGGAAATTGAGGATGAAGCTGAGGGCTACGCGTTCGGCTGACCCTGCTGCCGGTTCTGCTGACGATTTTCCTGCCGGTTCTCCATTCTGTTCTTCAGCCACTCCTGTCTCTCGTCCCATCCGCCGTTCCGGAAGTTCCCCATCCGGTGCTGCCGCCACATACCGCCGCCGCGCATCATGGGGTTCTTCTCGTCCGCCATCATATTCAAACGCTGCTCGAAGCGCCACTTCGAGACCTCGTTCCGAAGGCCCATCTTCTTCTCGTGCAGCGCCATGACCTTGGCCTTGTCCACGTCCTTCTCCATCAGGGCGAGGGCCATTTCGTGCTGAATCTTGCGCATCTCCAGGACCTTCTCCTGCATGGCCTCCGGAAGATCTGCGCCGAACCGGCCGAACCCTCCGCCCATCATGGCACCCCGTCCGCCGAACTGTCCGACACCATCGGGCGCCCTGCACTCCCACCGTCCGGCTCCGGAAAACCGGGGACCCTGTCCCGGCCTCCCCTGACCGCCCCATGCAAAGGCCGAACCGGCCACAACCAACACCGCCGCCAAAGCAAGAAGTAATCCTCGACCGTTCATTCCGATACACCTCCGAAAGTAGTATGGTACGGTCAAAGAATACCCCGCCCGCTCCACCTATCCATCGGTAAAGACCACCAATGCCCCGTCGGCAGTTTTGCCTATCCTCAGAATCCGTGGACCCCGAGCACGTGGAGCGCCACAAATGTGACGCCCAGGAGGGCGGCGTACTTATGGATCTTCAGCACGTTGAGCTTCGGCAAGCTTTTTCTGATGGCCCTGCCGAAGAGCCCCGTGACCGTCGCCACGCCCATGCACAAAACGGCCCCTATCCCAGTCACCGCATAGTATTCGCCAAGCACTCCGTCACCCCCGTTTCCAGAATTCACACGCTCCCTTTTGCTACAATATCATGAAATACAAGCATCAGGGAGAGAGGAGTTGTTCTCGCGATGAACATCAAAACAGCTGTATGCGTCATCGGGACGGGCACCATGGGGTCGTCCACGGCAGCCGCCTTTGCCGCCGCCGGCTTTCCGGTGTTCCTTCGGGGGCGAAACGCGGAGAGCGCGGAACGGGGCTTCGAGAGAGCGAGGGCAGCCATCGCCGTGCTCGGCGACAACAACCTGCTCGACCAGACCACGGAGGAGACCCTCTCCCTGGTGACGCCCTGCACGTCCCTGCCCGAGGCCGTCCGGTCGGCCTCCTTCATCGTCGAATCCGCCCCGGAGGACCTGGACCTCAAGCGAGCGTTCTACTCGGAGGTGGAGGACCACTGCTCCGACCACGCCATCCTGGCGAGCAACACCTCGGGGCTGCTTCCCACGGCCCTGGCCGCCGGACTCCGCAGGCCGGAGCGCTTCGTCGTGACCCACTTCTGGAACCCGGCGCACCTGCTCCCCCTCGTGGAGGTCTGCCCCGGCGAGAAAACGTCGGGCGAGACGGCACACCGGGCCATGGATATCCTCGTCGCCGCGGGGAAGCAGCCGGTCCTGCTGGACCGGGAAGCGGAGGGGTTCATCGGAAACCGCCTCCAGTTCGCCCTTCTCAGGGAGGCCTTCCACATCGTGGAGTCGGGCGTGGCCTCCATGGAGGCCGTGGACTCCGTGGTGCGGAGCAGCATCGGCCGTCGCCTCCTGGACACGGGCCCCTTCGAGTCGGCGGATATGGGTGGGCTGGACGTCTTCGCCTCCATCGCGTCCTATCTCTTCAAGGACCTGTCCAACGCCTCGGCGGTCCCGAGCGCCCTGCGCGAAGCCGTCGCCTCGGGGAACTTCGGGGCGAAAACGGGACGAGGGCTCGCCCCCTGGACGCCGGAGAAGAGGAGATCACTGGAGGAGAAAAGGACGGCCACCCTCATCGGGTGCATGAAGAGGGACCGGACCTAGGCCAATACCTCCGTGGAGAGAAGCTCCATGGTGTTGCCGTCGGGGTCCTTGATGTAGACGAGCTTCTTTCCCTTGTTCGCCCCGGAGGGGCCGACGCAGATTTCGCCCGCGAAGCGGACGCCATGCCTCCGAAGGTGCTCCGCGAACTCGTTGAAGCGGTCCACGGTGAAGCAGACGTGGGCGCTTCCCACGTTGTTCGTCGTGGTGTCGATGGCGACGCCCTTCCCCTCGGTGTACTCCACGAGCTCCAGGGCGGAGTTCGGCAGCGCGAAGAAGGCCACCCGCAGCTTCGCGCCCCTGATGCCCGTGATCCGCTCCGAGTAGCCCCCGTCCCGCTCGAAGACGCCCGAAAGCGTCAGCCCCAGCACATCCCGGTAGAAGACCACGGACCGGTCCAGGTCCTCCACAGTGAAACTCGCATGGTGCAGCGATGTGATCATACGATCATCCCCTTTCTCCACTCCCGTTCCTGTCGTCCTCTCGGGTTTTTCCCGCTCTTGCCTCGTCAGGCCACCAAAGAGAGCGGCGTAGAAGATATCTCCTGAGCTCCGCCGCCGGTGATCCCCCGACGATACTACCATGGAACCTCCGCGGACGACAAAGGTGCTCCGCTCAGGTATCGCTGCGCCGCGGCATCCACGCCGGGCCGGAGCACATCGACGCCAGCGTGCAAAGAGAGTTCGATCCATCACCCCATGACCGGAACGACGAGCTGGTATTCCGGCTCCCACCGTCGGCCCCGTCGGCAGTGCCATCACCGCTTTCCCCCTCGCAAACCGATAAGGAGCGGTATCCCCGTCATCGTCCAAGGCGATGGCACGCCGTGCAGCCCGTCGGAGCGCGCGCGGAATTCAGGAGCGAGCCCGGGAAACCCGAGCTCGCTCCTGGATCGTTACATGCTCCGCGATGACTCAGGCCCTTTTCGGCTGGGTTGCCGCCTCACTCCGCCGGGCAGATGGCGAAGCACCGTGCGGGGAACCCTGTCCCGTCCTTGAGCCTGGGGAAGGTGCAGAAAATGATCGCCCCCGTCGGAGGGACCTTGTCCAGATTGCAGAGCAGCTCGACGTTGAGCTTGTCCTGGCTGAGGATGTAGTCCTCCGCGGCGAAGCCCGGACGGCACGCGGGGTCCGGGTCCGGCGTCTCGTGCCCTATGGCCCCGATGGACCGCTCGGCGCACAGCCATTTCACCGTGTCCAGATCCCATCCGGGATAGTGGGCGTTCCCCTCGGCGTCCTTGTTGTCGAACTCCTTGGCGGGGCGCTTGTGCCAGTCGCTGCGGAGGGCGACGAAGGCCCCTTCGGGCACTTTTCCATGAACCTTCTCCCAGGCCAGAACGTCGTCCACCACCATGGCACAGTCGCAGTCGGCGGCGCACTTGGCCGACATGTCGATGACACAGAGGGGGTAGGCGAACTCGTCCACCCGGATCTGCTCCGCGGACCGTCCGTCGCGGTGGAAGTGGGACGGGACGTCCACGTGGGTCCCGTACTGTCCGGGCACCGTGTACTCGAAGACCTTCATGGGCGCCTGGTCGAAATCGAAGAGGGTCCGTATTCCGAGAGGCTGGAACCCGTACCAGTGCGGCGTATCAGGGGAAAGCTCGTGGGTCAGGTCGACCCATCTGTACTTGGGGGACTTCATCTCCTTCAGCATCGTCCAAAGTGCCGTGTCACCCATATGAAGCACCTCCCGGCCGTCGGCCATCGATATGTGGAGCTT
>ENA-UOOM01003832-UOOM01003832.1-fermentation-metagenome-genome-assembly--contig:-NODE-3832-length-10464-cov-3.616582_pt1 | contig 10464 bp, 23 predicted proteins | sample MGYA00245781_ERZ724031 | MGnify/ENA primary metagenome ERZ724031 (study PRJEB28704, sample SAMN03018317) | fermentation metagenome | biome: anthropogenic terrestrial biome; feature: soil; material... | reverse complement strand
ATAATCTAATTCTACCAGTAAAAGGAAGTGATTTGAATGGACAAAGAGTGCAGAAATATCTACCAAATAGCGAGGGAAAGTGCAGGCTTGACCCAAGAAAAAGCATCAGAACTAATGGACATATGTGTTGAAAGCTTAAGGGCTTATGAGGGGGGAAGAAGAATACCGCCGGACCGTATAGTTATCAAGATGATAGAAATTTATAATGCACAGTATCTTGCATATCAACATCTGAAGACAAGTGCTGAAGTTGGTCAGAGATATCTACCAAATATAGAAATTAAAGATTTACCAGCATCAATATTAAAGCTACACACAGAAATTAAGGATTATATCGATCGTGAAGATCTACTTATGGAAATTGGTTCTGATGGAAAAGTGTCAGAAGGTGAAGCACGTGACTTCAAAAGAATTTGTAAAGAAGTTGACGATATACTTGAAGCAATTTATACATTTAAATTTTCTAAACAAAAATCTGAGTAAAAGAGAGGAGCGAAAGAGTTGGATGAGCTTATTCTCAAAGAACTTGAAGATATAAAAAACTTGGTAAGTAGGCAGACAGAACCTAAACAATTATTTGGTGTTATAGAATTTGCTGAATTGGCAGGTATGAAGCCAAGGAGGGTTAGGGAATTATGTAATGTCAAAGGTTTTCCATGTACTAGAGATGAAAGAAAAATATACGTTCACAGAGAGGCTTTTGACTGGATTAAAAAAAGACGGGAATTACCACAGGATAATTGAAAATAGGAGGGATGAAGTTGAGTAACTTGATAACAAAACAAGTAAATTTTCATGGAGACAATTTAATGGCTGCTAAAGATAAAAACACAGGAAAGATTTATACGGGAGTTAGTTATATTTGCAGAGGTATTGGATTAACTAAAGATCAAAAAGATAGACAAGTCAAGAATGTTCAATCAGATTTAGTTCTAAATAGAGGGTGCGTCAAATTTGGGGCAGGGGTATTTGACCTAAATAATCCAACGCTTGCAATGGATATAGACTTTTTACCTCTATGGTTAGCAAAAATTTCAATAACGCCTAAGAAGAACTTGAAATAAATAGAAAGGAGGGATAAGACTTGAGTAATATAATGCCCATGGAATTTAAGAATCAGAGAATTATGACTACTAAGGTTTTGGCTGAACAATATGGAACAAATGAACAAAACATAAGTAAAAACTTCACTAGAAATTCAGAAAGATTTGTAGAAGGTAAACATTATTTTAAATTGGAAGGTGAGGAATTAAAGGAATTTAAAGGGTATGTACTAAATGACGAAAGCCTAAAATTTGTATCTATTTTATATTTATGGACAGACAGGGGAGCAGCGAGACATGCAAAAATTTTAGATACTGACGAAGCATGGGATATATATGAGGAGTTAGAAGAAACTTATTTCAGGGTTAAGGAAAGTAAACCAACATGCATAGAAGATGTTTTGATTCAGTCACTTCAAGAAATGAAGGACATGCGCTTACAGATTGAGGAAGCCAAGAAACAAACAATTGAAGTAAAAGAAGAAGTGCAGGATATAAGAAATGTAATTACATTGAATCCACAAGCAGCGTGGCGCCGAGAGTGTAATAGGATTTTAAATGCTATAGGAAGAGAACTTGGAGATTATAAGGCTCCAAAGGATCAGGTGTATGAAGCTCTGAAAGTAAGGGGTAAATGCAGACCCAATGTATTGATCGTAAATCTTAAGAAAAGAGCTAAAGAAAATGGCATGGCTCCAAGTAAAATAGAAAAATTAAACATACTTGATGTGCTGGAAAATGAGCCAAGGCTTAAAGAAATATATGTAACTATAGTAAAGGAAATGGCCATTAAAAATGGAGTAAGGATAAGGGAGGAGGTTGCAATATAAATGACCAACTCAAGGAAAATTAAAATTGGTGTATTTGCAGGAGCACAGGTAACACGCAGGGAATTGGCTCAGGCTATTGTACAGGAGTTGTGTTACCCGCATGAAAATATTGATTACTACACTGATAATTTAGGGAGTCTACCCCTAGATGAATATTCAGAGGAATTGAAGAATATGGAACGACCATGTAGGAGGAGGAAAGTAAATGTTTGATGCCACTGAGGTAAAAGGATATAACAAGCTAAATAATGACGATAAGGAGCTTTTCAAAAGGTTTTGTAAAAAGTTTTATGATGCATGGGAATATCCAGAGAAGCATAAACCGGTAAAAGTGCAAAAAATGAAGGGGTATTTGAAGGTGACTTTGGTTGATGTTAGCTGGTTGCATATTACTAAGGATTGTGAGTGGTATTAGGTATGGAGAGGGAGAGGAGGAAGAGAGCGACAAGTGGTGAAGAAATTTACATTAACAATACCGGCAGAATTATTAAACCAAGTGAGAAAAAAGGCTAATAGAAAAGGAATGTCTGTGAATGAATACATTCTCTTAATAATTAGCCAAGGACTATGTATTTAGATATCCTTATTTTTTTCAATATGCTCTTTTATAAGCATTTCAATTTCTTTATTGACAGAACGACCATGATTTTCTGCTATAACACGAAGCTTCTGTAGTAATTCAATTGGAATTCTTAGAGTAAACTTTGACAATTGAGAAGCCATGAAGTATATACCTCCTTTGCCATCAATATGACACCATAACTATAACATATTTTAAAAACAAAATAAATACTTGACGGCATATTGACGGCATGATAATATAATTATAGGAGGTGACGGCTAAATGGTGGCAAAACAAAGAATCACAATAAGGATGCCTGAGAAGCTAAATTTGGAACTTTCTAATAAAGCAAAAGAAATAGGAATAAGTAAAAATTCATTAGTTCTGCAAATATTGTGGAAGAAAGTAAAGGAGGAAAAAGTATGAACAATAAAGCTATTAGGATGTTTGAAGGACAGGAAATAAAAGTAACGACAGATAAAGGAACTACACTGATAAATTTAGCTTGTACAGCTAGGGTATGCGGATTAACTAAAATAGCTAAAAGTGGCAACCAAACTGTTAGATGGACAGATAAAGGAGTTGCAGAAAAATTAAAAATTATTCATTCCACCAATGTGGAACGCCATATAAAGGAGGAAATAGTTTTCATTTTAGATGAAATAGAAAATGCAGATGATAGAAATTCTATTTATATATCAAGTTGGTTAAGTAAGAGATTGGCAATAGAGTGTCATAGTGACAAGGCTATGAAGTATAAAAACTTCTTAGTTACCTTGGATGAAGATTTTCAAAATGGAAAATTATTCACAAGGGATAATACTGAACTGGAACTTATAAACAAGCAGTTTAATCTTCTGATTAAGAAAACCACAGAACATGACAATGAATTAGAAGATCATAACAACAGAATACAGAAAATGGAAAATAACATGACAATAGACCATGCACAACAGGAAAAATTGAATAGATATGGCAGAGCTAAAGTAGTTGAAGTTTTAGGTGGTAAAGGTACTAATGCCTATGAAAAATTAAAAGGTAGGGCATTTTCAAAGTTCTGGAATGGGTATAAGAGGTGTTTTGGGGTTAGTAGTTATAAGGACACATCGGTTAAAGATATGGATAAAGCATATGCCTTTATAGATAGTTGGACACCAGATGAAGAATTTGGACTTGCTATACGTGGTGCCAATGCACAGATAAGTATAGTTAAATAAGTGTTTTGGAGAGGAGGAAGAACAGTGAAGGAAAATTGGTATGCACTTCTAATAGCTTCACAACGTCCAGTTGGTGTAGAACAGGCTTTTAGAATGATGAATGGGGATTCAATAGGAAGGAAGAAGAAATATTCCAAATTCACACAAGATGATATTGAATATATGAAAAATCTCAAAAGTGAAGGATACACATATAAGCAGATCGGAGAAGTATATGGCATATCAGAACATGCTGTACGTTTAAGAATTTATAGAAGAAAGCAGGTGGAAATAGCATGATAAAACAATTATTTCAAGATTCCGATATTCAAGTGACTGACCAAGAGTTCAAAGAAATAATGCAAATTACCACAGACGACATAAGGGAAAACAGGGTTAAGTTCGGTAAAAAGACAAGCCTGGAGCAGATGTTTATTATAGCAAAGAGAAGTTTAAAAGTGATGATGAGTGCTTGAAGGAGGCCAATAGATGAGAGATAAGAAGTTTGTGAAGCTGCAGAAGGAAAACAAAAATCTAAAAGCACTTTTAGAAGAAAGCTTTGATTTTATAGAATTCTACAGAGAAAGAGCAAGGTACTTGGAAGGTGTGTACAAGCAGTTGGATATTAAGAAGGATTAGGAGGTTGGAGTAGATGCAAAGAAAAATTGAATTCAGATGCTGGGATAAATGGACAAAACAAATGTTACCAGTGTTAAGTATAGATTGCAAGGAAACTTATTCTTCGGAAAGAGGAAATATCGTATTAATGCAGTACACAGGATTGAAAGACAAAAATGGTGTAGAAATTTATGAGGGCGATATAGTAACAGATGGCATAATTAATTACGTTGTTGCTTTTTATATGGGCTCATGGCGTTTAAAACGAAATATAAAGGGTGACACATGGTGGAAATCTTTATACAGATATATTACAAACTATAAGTATAAAGTTATTGGTAACATTTATGCTAACCCAGAGCTTTTAAAAGAAGGTGAGTAACATGGATGCACTTACAGAAAAGAAACTTAGAGAGTGCGAACTGGATAACAATGGAGAACTTTATGATCCGGTATCTGGGGAAACTTTTAAAGATATTGATGTGCTGACAGATGAAGAAGTAAAAATATTTGTGGAGGGATAGAATATGTGGATTAGATCACAAGACAAGAAAAGGCTTATAGATGCTGAGATGATAGAGATTTGTGATAATAGGATTTTTGTCAGTGAATTACCAAGTGAAATGATAACATCAGGTATTTGCGTTGGAAAGTATGGGAGTGAAGAGAGGGCTGTTGAGGTATTGGATGGGATACAGAATGCTTTAGACACATATATAAATGATAAAAATTTCAATTTAGCTCTTACTAACGCGCCTGACACAGCAACATCATTATATCCGATATTTCAAATGCCAGAGAAATAAAAAAAGAGCTCTTACAAAAAGAGCCAATGAATAATTAATCATTATCCCCATTCTAACGCAGAATGGGGGAAAAATCAAATATGGGAGAGAATGATATATGATTTCTTTATATATTATGTAGCAGTGTAATTTATGTGAGTAGTATTTATTACTTCTATAGAAAAAAGTAAATATGTAGGAGGTGCAAAAGTTGTACAAGGTATTGACCAAAACTAAAGATATGACAGAAATAGAATGGCTAAAGAGCAGGCAGCAAGGGATTGGAGGCTCTGATGCAGGGGCAATCCTTGGAGTGAATAATTATAAAACGCCCTTTGATGTATATATTGATAAAACTCAAGACATAGTTGAACCAAACGAACAAAGTGAAGCTGCTTATTGGGGTAATATTCTTGAAGATAATGTTGCAAGAGAATTTACCAAAAGGACAGGCAAAAAAGTAAGAAAGAGAAATGCAATTCTTCAAAATATAGAATATCCATTTATGATAGCCAATGTTGATAGAGAGGTAGTAGGAGAAAATTCAGTGCTTGAATGTAAAACTACGAGTGGATGGAATTCTAAAGAGTGGGTGGATGAAGAAATACCTGCCAATTATTTAGTTCAGGTAAATCATTATATGGCAGTGGCAGGATATGAAAAAGCGTATATATGTGTACTTATAGGAGGACAACGCTATTTATACAAAGAGATAGAAAGAGACGAGGAACTTATACAGATACTTATACAGGCAGAAAAAGACTTTTGGGAAAATCATATCCTTAAAAGGGTACCTCCGCCATTGGATGGTTCCAGTGCTGCAGAGAAATATCTAAAGGAAAGATTTAAGGATTCAGCTCAAGGAGTTGCTATAAATTTAAGTTCTGAATACAAAGATAAAATCAGTGATTATTTTGAACTTAAAAATACAATAAAAACCCTTGATCTGCAGGCAAAAGAAATTGAAAACAACATAAAGTTTGAACTAGGCGAGGCAGAGATTGGGTATGCTCCTGATTACGAGATTAATTGGAAGAGTGTAACCTCCAATAGGTTTGATAGCAAAAGGTTCAAAACGGAGCACCCTGAGCTATTTAAACAGTATTTAAATACTAGTTCCTATAGAAAATTCAGTATCAAGGAGGTACAAGTATAATGGGAAATCCAGCATTTAGAACGCTTATAAATAGCTTTAATGCTCAATTGAAGACTATGAATAATGAAGATTTTAAATTATATGATCCAAGCGATTGTGAGTATTTTATAGATTCTATATATTATGACAGTGATAAAGATAAAATAATGTGCAAGTTTAAGGAGGATAAAGAACAATGGCAACAACAGAGAGTTTAAAAAAGCAATTAGTTAAAAATAAAAAGGATAATTCAAATACATCTGTAGGGGCAACCGTTAAAGGGATATTAAACAGTCCGGCCATAAAGAAAAGGTTTGAAGAAATTTTGAAACAAAAAGCACCGCAGTACATGAGTTCAATAATAAATTTAGTTAATGGAGATACGGACCTTCAGAAATGCCATCCAATGAGCGTTGTAGCAAGTGCTATGGTAGCAGCTACTTTAGATTTACCTGTGGATAAGAACCTAGGCTATGCGTGGGTAGTACCATATAAAAATAAAGCACAATTTCAATTGGGTTATAAGGGGTATATACAGTTAGCATTAAGAACCTCACAGTATAAACACATAAATGCAATAGCTGTGCATGAAGGAGAACTTATAAGTTGGAACCCATTAACCGAAGAATTAGAAATAAATTTTGAAAATAAAGAATCGGATGCAGTAATTGGATATGCAGGATATTTTGAATTAAACAATGGATTTAGAAAATCTGTCTATTGGACCAAAGAACAAATTGATAAACACAAAAATAAGTTTTCTAAAAGTGATTTTGGATGGAAAAACAATTATGATGCTATGGCTATAAAAACAGTTATAAGGAATATGCTGTCGAAGTGGGGAATACTTAGCATAGAAATGCAAAGTGCATATATTGCAGATCAAGCTCTAATAAAAGATGGCATTTTAAAGGGTGAGGATATTGAAAGTAATATTGATTATATAGATGACATTGAAGATGATATAGAAGCTGAAGATGCAGAGTATACAGAATTTGAAAGAGAAGATAATGAGAAAGATATATACAAAGGCACACCGTTTGAAGAAGGTGTGGAAAGCTAGAATTATTTTAGAGATTACAAAGCAGGACTGCCGGTACCGATCTGGCAGACTGCTTAAAATTCCGATATGTCCAGTAATTTATTTTAGTAGAAAAGGTGAGATTATGGCAGAGATTAAGTGGATTAAGATAACAACAACAATGTTTGATGATGAAAAAATTAAATTAATAGATGCAATGCCTGAACGTGACACTATATTTTACATATGGATGCGTCTTTTAGTGCAGGCCGGCAAGACAAACGCAGGAGGATATATATTCCTTACAGAGGATATACCTTACACTGATGAAATGCTATCAACAATCTTCAATAGGCCTCTTAATACTGTTAGGCTTGCCTTGGATACTCTAAAGAATTTTGGAATGATTGAAAGGTCTGAAAATAATGATTTAAAAATAACTAATTGGGACAAACACCAAAATGTTGATGAAATGGATAAAATAAGGGAACAAACGAGGAAAAGGGTTGCTAAATGTAGGGCTAAGAAAAAGATAGCTGAACCTAGTAACGAAGAAAATAAAAATAGTAACGCTACTGTAACGTTACGTAACGGAACAGAAAGAGAGAGAGAAGAAGATCTAGATAAAGATAATAAGAGAGAGAGAAGAGAGAAAAAAGATCTCTCTCTCGATAATAAAGCATTAGAACTTTGTAAATATTGGGAAGTTCTGAAACCAGGTGAAAATATAACTGCACACTTAGCAGCTTTAAAGATATTTATAAACACCTATGGCTATGACTGGTGCAAAGAAGCACTGCAAATTATGGTCAAGAACAAAAATAAATTTATTTTAAGCTACATGGAGAAGATTTTAAAAAATTGGCTTGTGGAAGGAAAAAGTGAGGAATGTGGAACTTCCAAGAAAGAAAAGAATGCTCCTAAACCGCCATCTTACAAGGTTGTAAATCAAGGGTGTTGCCCTGTTTGCGGAGGCAAGGGGGTAGTAAGACAAAACAATGAATGGGTGGAATGTCCTAAGTGCAGGGGAGGTTAGAAATTGAATAACGTGACAGCTTTGCCAAACAGTATTGAGGCTGAAAGGGGAGTTATAGGCACCATACTAAACAATAATCAGGCCATGGATATAGCTCTGGAATTAATTACGCCTGAAGATTTTTACAGAGAAAATCACAAGGTAATATTTAAAGCTCTAGTGAATTTGCATGAAAAAAATGCAGCTATGGACCTGTTGACAGTGAGTGAGCAGCTGAAAGACGGATTGAAAGAAATCGGGGGAATTACTTACCTGTCACAGCTTATGGGAGCCTACACTCCAACATCAAGCATAAAAGAATATGCCTTGATAGTGAAAGACAAAAGCAATAAAAGAAAAATAATAAAAATAGCCAATGAAATGATGCTGGATGCCTGCAATAACTCCAGTGTGGAGGATATTTTAAACAAAGCAGAAAGTAAGATTCTGGATATAAACAGCTATAAGGATTCAGAAATAGTCACTGCCAAAACAGTTGCCATGAACGCCTATGAAAAAATAGAAGAAAATTACAATAAGGGCGGGGGATTGGCAGGTTTAGCAACTGGTATAAAATCCATGGATAACATGACTGGAGGATTGGAACCAGGGGACTACGTGATACTTGCGGCAAGACCTAGCATGGGTAAAAGTGCCATGATGCTTGAAATATCGGAAAACGTGGCAAAACAGGGTAAGTCAGTGTTGGTATTCAGTCTCGAAATGACCAAAGAAAAGCTGATGAACAGGCTGTTTTCAAGCTTGACAAAAATACCACTTGAGAGAATAAAGACCGGGGAGTTAACTTCACCTGAGTGGAATAAGCTTGCAAATGCTGCTAATTTCATATGCCAGCAGAAATTATACTTTGATGATAAAGGCGGCCAAAGCGTAAATGAAATACGCTCTAAGTCCCGAAAAGCCAAGCTGCAATATGACCTGGATTTAATCGTAATAGACTATATTGGGAAAATACAGGGACAAGGCGAAAACAGGAATCAGGAATTGAGCAGGATATCAGATGCGCTTAAGAATTTAGCCAAAGAACTAAAAATACCCATTGTGGTTTTATGCCAGTTATCTCGTGCACCTGAGGCCAGATCGGATCATAGGCCAATGCTTTCGGATTTAAGAGAATCAGGGTCTATAGAACAGGATGCGGATATAGTTATTATGCTGTACAGGGATGAATACTACAATGCGGAAACTGAGGAAAAGAATATCATGGAAGCCATTGTAACTAAGAGCAGGGATGGGAAGACAGGAACTGTTAAATTGTATTGGGATGGTAATACCCAAAGGATTAGAGAACTGGATTATGTCCATGAGGGAAGTTATAACCCTGAAATATTTGGAAGAGGTGAGTAATAGATGGTGAATAGGTGGCAGATTTTTAATTACCTGAAGGGTGGAAACAACGAGATAAGCGTGAAAGACATAGAAAGGGCTCCAGTAGAAGAACTCAGAGAAGGCTTAATAGAGTTTATATTATACAAGCGTTTGATAACACGTGAGGAAAAAGAGAGGGCAATAAAATAACAAGGAGGAATCAATTGAGTATGAAATCAACAGGAATAGTTAGAAAAGTAGACCAGCTGGGTAGAGTAGTTCTACCGAAGGAGTTAAGAAAAAAATTGGATATGCCAGAGGGTGTACCGTTGGAAATGGTTGTAAATGGAGATGAAATTATTTTAAAAAAGTATAAGCCTGCTTGTATATTCTGTGGAGAAACAGAGGATGTTGTGAAGTGGAAAGGGAAAAAGGTGTGCCAGAGGTGCTTGGATAACCTTAAGACAAGTAGATTGAGGTGATAAAAATGGCAGTTGCATTCGAAAGGAAAAAAGAAACCCTTGACTTCGTAAGAGATAATTGGGAAATTATGCCCAAAAAAGATATGGCGAAGAAATTAGTAATAAGGACAAATGCTTTGAATATTTCAGCAAGAATGATGATAACGTAAAAATCAATTAATTAAAAAGGCGTCAAAAAAATTTAAAATTCCAAAATCCTTAGTAGAATCCTATTATTGTGAATGGAAAAATAAGTATATGGATTGTAATATAAAAGGATATAATCATAATCCGTGGCACAAGGATAAAAATGTGATGAGAGTTAGACAAAAGCAGAGGGTGAGGGCGTGAGAAGTAAATTAATAATCATAGAGAATGTCAGACCCATAAAATTTGGTAATCAGATAGGAATGAAGATGGATGAACTGGACAGAGGAACAATACCAGGAATATCTCAAAAAGAGAGGGC
>ENA-UOOM01003831-UOOM01003831.1-fermentation-metagenome-genome-assembly--contig:-NODE-3831-length-10465-cov-19.379539_pt1 | contig 10465 bp, 10 predicted proteins | sample MGYA00245781_ERZ724031 | MGnify/ENA primary metagenome ERZ724031 (study PRJEB28704, sample SAMN03018317) | fermentation metagenome | biome: anthropogenic terrestrial biome; feature: soil... | reverse complement strand
TTTTGCGGCAAATATCAAAAAATCGGCATTAAAAAAATATCGGCATAAGGCGTATTGAAGAATATTTTAAGTTCAAGAAACAGCAGTTCGATTTTGAAGACATTAGGGTTTGGTCATTAAAATCCATTCGAAATTTTAATCTGATTGTAACTATTACGGTTGGATACATAGGTATTATGACATCGGAAAAAGCTGATAGTATATTTTTTAAAGAACTTAAGGAATGTTCAAAGAGAATTTATGACATTCCTAAGTTTATTTACTACGCCATTGACATGTTTCATAATACCACTAAAAACATAAATATGGGCGGTTAAGCTAAAATCTGCTCAATAGCCCATATTAATAATCATCTTTGGTACCTTTATTCAATGTAAAGATTTTCTAACCTAACAATTGACAGAGAGCCATTTAAAAAATTCTTAAAATGGAAGTAAATTTATCCCAGCATTTACATCGTAAAATATGTAACTATATCAAATAGTATATAATTCAGGTCTGCGGTCCTTGTAAGCCGGTAACTTTTTACGTACATCTTCAACACGCTTTGTGTCAATATATGCAACCAACAGTTCTTCAGATTCGCCTGCTGAAACAACAGGAACTCCCATTGGATCAACTACCACGCTCTCGCCTATTGTATCTGGTCCGCATTGATCGCACGCCAACATATAAACCGTGTTCTCTATAGCACGAGCTGTTATCAATGTCCTGAAATGATGACTCTTCAACTTGCCGGCTATCCACGCTGTCGGCATTATAATAATATCAGCCCCCTTTGAACGTTGATATCTGGCTACCTCAGGGAAACGCACTTCATAGCATACAAATAGTCCAACCCTTCCAAATGGTGTATCAATCGGTTCAAAGAGCCTTTCACCTGGCTTATTGGAATCTGACTCTTTGTAACCAAATGCATCATACAAATGTGTCTTACGGTAACTAGATACTATCTCACCTTTAGAATTGATAATTACTGTTGTATTATAATTGCGGTGGTCATTAGGATCTTCAATTGTCTCATTCATTCCAAAGATCAGCCAAACCTTGTGCTTCTTTGCCTGTTTGCACATCTCAGTCACAAATGGACCATCCAGCGGTTGTGCCGTTGAAAGCTTAATACTATTTTCTGTTTCACTTGGGAAAAAACTCATAAAACATTCAGGAAATACCACCACATCAGCATGATAAAGTTCACAGGCTTTATTAATTGCATCCTTAGCCTTATTAAGATTAACCTCTGGTATACCATCTGAAGCTATCTGCGCTAAAACAAATATACTTTTCATAATATTTTTGTATGATATGGTAAACTATATAATCATACACTCCTTTCATTTATTTACGTTCTCTTCATGATGTTCATATAATTTTTAAAAGCTAAAGGAACGTAATAACTAAAGCTTTTAAAATTTGCTTTGCAACTTTATAACTATCTTGTTTCATATGATGAATATGAGATTTACCATTTCAGAGAAGAGATTAAGAAGTCTATATAAAACTCAATTTTTTCTTATGCTGTTATTTTTCCCGTGAACTGACATCTGATATTCACATTAATACCTGCTACAAAATTTTGAAAAACATTCTTATCCAATTACCAAGATCCTTTTATAAAATGTCATTTTCACATGACAATTCATAATTAATTTCATAAAAAATTATTAATAGTGTTTATTTCATAAAACTCGGTAAAAACAGCGAAATTGAAGGAATATATGTTATAATCAATAATGCAATGGTACTTGCTATTATATAAGGCACGACCGGTCTAATAATATCTTTGACTTCAATTCCTGAAATACCGCAAGCCACATACAAATTGCATCCGACAGGCGGTGTTACCATACCGATTGCAATGTTCACTACAAGGACAACACCTAAGGCAATCGGGTCATAGCCCAGTTGAAGTGCAACTGGTAGAAATATCGGAACAAAAATGTACATAATAGAATTGCCGTCAATGAAGCATCCAGCAATTATTATGGCAATATTGACCATCAACAAGAATAGTATTAAATTTCCACCGCTTGCTATTGTCACAAATTCTGAGAGTGCTGAAGTTATTCCTGAAACAGAAAGCACCCATGACATCAATGCTGCATTTCCTACTGTCCACATAATTGCACCTGTCTGTTTACCTGAGTCGATGATTATTGAAAGCAATTCATTATAACGAAGAGTTTTGTAAATAAACAATCCAACGAACAACCCATAAACTGCTGCAACAGCTGCTGCCTCTGTCGGAGTAAAAATACCTCCATAGATACCACCGAGAATAATTACGGGCATCATAAGCCCCCAAACTGCATCCTTAAATGCATGCCACCGGTCTTTTGCTGATGATTTTTCCAGTCTGACGAGAGTACTTTTGCGAGTAACCCACAAAGAAGCAATCACCAATGCTGAGCCCATGAGTAATCCCGGTATAATACCTGCCATAAACAGTGAACCAACTGAAACGTTAGCAATTGAACTATATACCACAAAAGATATAGATGGTGGAATAATGATACCTATACCGCCTGCAGTAGCCACAAGAGCAGATGCATCGCCTTTACTATAACCTACATGAGTCATAGCCGGAATAATTATTCCACCTAAAGCTGCGACGGTTGCCGGTCCTGATCCAGAAATTGCTGCAAAGAAGCACGCAACAGCAACGCATACAATAGCTAATCCACCCTTGACATGTCCAACAAAAGATTGCGTGAAATCAATTAGCTTAATAGAGATGCCAGATTTCTCCATAATGTTACCAGCAAAAATAAAGAATGGAATAGCAAGCAACAGGTATTTACTTATGGCTGCATAGTAATTATATGGAATCATTGCCAGCCCTATACCTGACGTAAGCAGCGCGGAGATAGAAGAGAGACACATGCTGGTTCCAATTGGTGCACCAATTGCAACACAGATACTAAATACGGCCAACATAATAATAGCTGTCATTTTTTGTCATCCTCCTCTCTTGAGCCAAAAGAATTGGCTCCCTTAATCGTATGAATTATTACTTCTATACTGCGATACAAAATAAAAAATAAACCTATTGGTACAAATGAGCCATAAATCCAAGCAGGTACTTTTAATGCAATTGATAGGCTTCCAATTTTCATTTGGGTCATCACCATAGTAATACCGCTTATAAACAATGCTGCAGCAGCTATGAAGGTAAGAAAAGTATTAAAGATTAAAAAGCGCTTCTGCATGGTAGGTTTCATCATTCCAGTAATCAAATCTAATGTAAAATGCGAATTATCTTTTGATGCCAATGCTCCACCCATTGTGGAAAGTAAAACAAACATTGCGCAAACCAATTCCTCTGTGAAGGATATTGAAAAGTGCAACAAATAACGTGACCATACCCCAACAAATACAAGTCCTAACATAATAAATTGTACCAGAGCAACTACAATAGATTCAAAACTTAATCGTTTTTGCATAAATATTTAGAATCTCCCTTCTTGTATGAAACGCCACATCTCTGTGGCGCTCACTTTATTTCCATAATTATTAGGTATAATTACTCAATACCCCATGCCTTACATGCTTCATCGCCGCTAATTTCTTTGTATTTATTGATTGTATTAGCAGCAGCTTCTTTGAATTCTGCCATTTCTTCTGCAGTAGGTACATAAACTGAAACTCCGAAATCAATCATGTCTTGCTTGATTTGTTTCTCCGCAGATTTGATGTGTTCACGAGCATATAAAGAAGCTTCTGTTACACATTCCTGAATGAGTAACTGTGTAGCAGAATTCAATTTATCCCAACTAGCTTGGTTCGCCAAGAAAGCATACTCTGACCAGGTAACATTAACTTCAGTAATATAAGGCTGAACTTCATGCAAACTGCCAGACCACAAAGTCTGATAACCATTCATATTGCCATTAACGGCACCAGTCTGAAGTGCTGAATATAATTCACTCCAGCTAAGATTTGTTGGGTCAGCACCAAAATCGCGCATCAATGACATCTGCAGGTCACCATATGTACGCATTTTCAGATTTTTCAGGTCTTTTGGTGAATGCACTTCGTTTTTATTATTAGCAATCTGCATAATTCCATTTGAAAAACTGTCCAATCTTACAATACCCATTTTAGCAAATTCATTTTTAGCCCATTCGCCACCAGTGGAATCCGCGTATTTATAAGCAGTATCATAGTCTGCAAATGCAAAAGGAATAGACGTTACCTGAAATTGCGGATTTACATCGGAAAAAGAGGACGTTGAAATTATAGCTAATTCAAATGCACCACCACCAATAATCATCTCAACATGGCGAATCATGTCACCACCAGACAATTGACAATTTGGATAACGATCGATTTGAACTTTTCCTCCACTCTCTTCTTCAACTAATTCTTCAAACTTAATTGCAGCAATGCCATCCATTCCAGCATCGCTAGTTGCATAACTTATTTTGAGATTAACCTTGTCATAAACGGAGTCGTTTTGATTAGATGTTTCATTTGATTCTGTTTTAGGTGCTGTAGTAGTATTGCTACAGGCAACTAAATTTAATAACAATAGTGAAAACAAAATAATCACCAAAAATTTTTTCATAAGTATCCTCCTGATTTCTCTTAATGTATACATTTGTTAAATTATCAAACTCATTCAAACCTTACGCTTCAAGATAGTTCTTAATATAATCTACAATTCGTGCAACACCACGATCAACTGCAATTTTTCCTTTTTCCGCGGTACCCTTTGTAGCATCACCAAGAGTTCCGGTATCAGTATAACCTGCATATGGCACATCAATAGCTATTCCTTGCCACTTATTGTCGAACATACTGTCAGTTTTTACTGCCTTACTCATATCGACAAGATCTGGGTATAGATATAGCAAGCAAGAAGTACCCGCTTCACTCGCATGACCATGTGGATTAGATGTCTCCCATATATCATCCGTAAAAGCAGGAATATACTGCCACCAACCTATCTGTCCGTACTTAATACCATTTTTAATTCGTGCATCTTCAAGTACTTCATTTAGTGGTTGAGTGTTATGCAAATGCGTATTAAGAACAAAGAAGTTCTTAAATCCAAGACGGATAAATTCGTCTATCATTTCTTTATAAACATCGGTCAATGCTTTAGCTGAAATACCAATTGTTCCAGGGAAACTATTTAAACTTTTTGATTGTCCAACCTCTACGCAAGGTCCAACAATTCCATTAACCTCAAGTGCAACAAGTTCAGAAACCCTCTTGGCAACAAGAATATCGCTTCCAAGCGGTAGATGCGGACCATATACTTCACAAGCGCCCGCAGGAATAATTACTGTCTTAGCTGTTTTGCTATACTCTGAAAACTCTACCCAAGTCATATCTCTAAGATTTATTTTCATAAAAGTCCTCCTTATAGTTCAATAATAAACTGCTTTATATTTTAGCGCGCTATACACTTCTATAACAAGCAAATATCATGCCAAAATATAAAGCAGTTTAAACACGGTCGGTAATTCTATAAGAATTACACATTTTCTAATATACATATTTCTGAAAAACTACATCTACAAGAATTCTCATATATGATAATTCTCAAAAATGAGACTTGTAAATTCTCATTTTTGAGAATTCGCCATTTCTCTATAGTATGTTGCTCTGCTTATTTCTAATCGCTCGCAAAAATCATTTATTTCAGCCAACGTTGGTTTGCCTTTGTATTTATTCTTAAAGTTAATAAAAACTTTCCTTTTATATTCTGCTATCATATACTGAAGTGGCTTTATGGATTCCATAGTATTATTCATATGATGCGGCACTTCCACTGAGTGCTTAGAAATAGCTGCATTGGCAATATTTTTAGGAATAGTATCCTCCGTCATAATCTTACCAGTCGAAAAGTTCATCATGTATTCAACGCAGTTTTGAAGTTGTCTGACATTACCTTCCCATTCATAATTCAACAGTATTCTCAGCACATCATTCGACAGTCCTTGAATATCTTTATTAAGTTTTTTGTTGTATTTTTGCAAAAAATATTTTATTAACGGTTCAATATCTTCTTTCCTCTCACGAAGCGGTGCTATTACAAGCGGTACAACATTTATTCGATAATACAAATCACTTCGGAATTGTCCTGAATTAATCATCTCTTCAAGATTTTTGTTTGTAGCTGATATGAGGCGGACATCAATATGTTCAGAATCTTTGTTCCCACCTAAGCGGCTAATCTCACGTTCTCCTATAGCTCGAAGCAGTTTTGCCTGAAGATATAATGGCATATCACCAATCTCATCAAGGAACAAAGTTCCGCCATCTGCCAACATAAATTTACCTATTTTACCTCCTTTACGAGCACCTGTAAACGCTCCGTCCTCATATCCAAATAATTCGCTTTCTAACAATGTATCAGGTATGGCGGCACAGTTCAGTACAACTAATGGTTTATTTTTTCTTTTACTAGATGAGTGTATCATACGTGCAACAATTTCCTTACCCGTTCCGCTTTCTCCCCTAATAAGGATATCAGAATCATTATTTGCAACTTTTCTTGCGTCATCTAACAATTTTTTCATCAATTTACTCTCTGCAATGATAACATCACTTTCATCTTCCTTGAATTTTTTGTCTCTTTGCAGAATAATATCCTGAATCTTTGAAAATGGAAATATTAGACACATTACATGTTGTTTATTATCATCAAGTGGAATAGCCCGAATAATTAATGTATTGGTTTCTTTTTTCCTTTTATATTGAATTTTGTGTTCTAACTTTTCTTTTTGTGCAGCCGCCTTATTTGCAATAATTAAGACTTTTTCAAGCATGTCGTTATATCGTTCTGGATTCTCTATCTGTAAAAGAGTTTTAGCCTTAGTATTTAACCATATGATTTTGTCTTTAGCACATAATACAACACCATCATCCAAATTCTCACTAACTAAAATTAATTGTTTATTCATTAGTTCAAGATTGTTTTGATACTCATCTTGGCTTAATTTGTAGTCTATCAATTCTGTAGTAAGCTCAAGAAATTTCATTAGTTGATCTTTTTTCTTAAGTAAAAAGTTTTGCTGTTTTTCAGAAAACGAAGCTAACACAATAACGCCAAGCAACTGTGTATTATGATGGATAGGGTATAATAGAATAGAATAATATTTACCGCAAAATTCTTCTGGCATGTGTTTGATGCGTTCTGCAGTATGAAGTACTATAAGCGGTTCACCGCTTTCCAGAACACGATAAGTATAGCTTCTTTGCCAAACTTCTTGTGTAAGATTTGCTTTTGTGGTACCGTAGAATCCTGTTCCAGAAATTCTGGTAACCGGATAATTTGACAGTATCGTCAGCTCCAAATCAAGCAATGTCGCAAACAATTCTAATAATGAATTCAAATAATCCCTTATGTCATATAATGTCATTTTACTTCTCCTCTCTTAAAATCTCTTATTATAACAGTGACCATATAAACTTTAATATCATATTCCTTAATCATAAAACCTTTTCATACAAAATCGTTATTTCTTCCATTCTTTTTTTGAATCCGAAATATATACACGATCTTCATATCTTATTACTTCAGCAGAATCTTTCATGAATTTTAAAAGTATTTTATGAGTCGATATACCTTCTACCGTAAATGCATTTTTACCATGCATAACCGTAATGACAATTGCAATAATGGTCAAAAAAACCCAAAAAACACCTGCCGATGGTATTACAACAAATAACCCTATTAAACAAATCAAAAGTCCAACAAAAAAACCGGTAGTTGACTGCCCCTCGCTTGGTTTAACTTTGATTTTCTTTCTCCTGAGTAATACTTTAACAATTCCTACCTTTATTGTATCAACAATCATCTTAATTTACAATAAAAATTACCACTAAACAATTCCTTCGATAATTGCGTAACTTTTTTTCAAGATAGAGGTGACAGTTGTCCCCTAAGCATTTAACTGAATAAACATTTCAGGAATTCTTCCTTTGTAATCCTGTCAAGATATTCATCCATTGAAACATCTTCCATAGCCATATTTATCTCATTAATATCATACTTAACATAGGGTTTAATGTTTGTCACCCTGCTGGATACGGACTTTACTCCCTTAGATTCTATTTTATCTCGTTTTACATTTAATGCTTTACACAAAGTATCCAGTTTAGAATCAAAAAGCAGGGTTCCGCGATTCAAAACTCTTCCTTTTATAATACTTTGAGCAATGCCTGAAAACTTCTTTCCGTCAATTACAATATCATTTCTTCCCGAGAGTTCACAGTCCACTCCCAACTTTACCAATGACTTAACTATGGGAATATTGTATGTTTTAAAGTCTATTAAAATACTTTGTGCCTTTGGATTACATAACATTTCAACAATCATCCGAAAATTCCGGATTATACGATACTTATCAGCCTTACTTGAATGATTTGGTTGATTATGTTAAATCAATTTCAAAAAATTCTAATGCGAAATTTGCTCTAAATACGACTTGGGCTTATTCTTCAGGCAGCAGCAATAAAGGCTTTGCCTATTATAGCTATAACCAATTCAATATGTATCGCTGCATTGTCGAATCCAACAAGCAAGCAATTGAGGAAACAGAAATTGATATAATAATTCCATGCGGCACAGCAATACAAAATGCTCGCACAAACGAACACCTCAATGCAATTGGTAATCAGCTCACCAATGACGGTTATCACTTAGAAAATGGCATTGGAAAATACATTGCAGGATTAACTTTCTTTGAAACCCTGATTATTAATGATAAAAATTTAGACTTGAACATTTATAATGATGTGACATTTATACCTGAAACAAAAAATGAGACAGTCGAATTAGCTCACATAGCAAAAAAGTCTGTAATAAAAGCAGTAAATTATCCATATACAATAACAAAAAAGTTTCGTTTCTCATGGTAATATTTCCCTTCCTTAATGGTGTTGTTACCATTTATACGAAACTTTATACACATTTTCATTTGAAGCTTTCGTTTGTTTCATAATAAGTAGTTGTAGAACTTCTATCTAATAACTATATTTTATATACATCCGGTCTACGATTTTCCCAAACTGCTAGATTCTTTTTAACTTGATTTTGATAATCTAAATCTATGGAGCCAAATACTATGTCTTCTCGCCCACCTGCACTTGCTACAACAATGCCTCTTGGATCAACAATACCAGATCTACCGAAAGGATTCTCATTATGAACAGATCCGAATTGATTAGAAGCTACTACATATGTTAGGTTAGTTAGTGCTGTACTACGTATTAGTAAGTCCCAATCATCTACTCTTGGAGGCAAAGGTTGACCTGAAGGAAACATTGCTGGAACAATTATCATTTCAGCACCTTGCAAGCACATACTTCTTGCTAATTCTGGGAATCTTAAATCGTAACAAACCATTAGACCAATCCTTCCGAAGTCAGCATCAATTAAACACATTTCATTTCCTGGCGACACATATGCTGACTCTTTATAAGAAGCAGCATCAAACAGATGCATCTTCCTATATTTACCAATTATTTCACCATCACGATTGATAAATATGGAGGTGTTTTGCACCTTATTTCCAGGAGCTTTTTCTACAAAACTACCAGGTATAAGATTTACTTTATACTCTTTTGCTAATTCTTTCATTTTATTAATAAATGGGTGATCTTTCTCTATATCGATAGCTACCTTTTTCGATTCATCTATGTTTAATGGAGAATTATAAGCATATTCTGGGAATACCACTAAATCTAAATTATTGCGAGTTCTCACTGCCTTCTCAAATAAAGATACCATCTTTTCGAAATTTTCTTCAGTTGTTCCTGTACTACCACATTGACAAATAGCAACATTAATCATTTCATTTCCTCCTCATATAATATGTTTTAAACTACTTTTAAGTGTTCTAGGCAATAATGTTTTATAGTAAATTACAATAACAAATTGAACAGGCTTTTACGGCTGTCAATTCTGTAAGCAAACTATAGTACTATCAAAATTGAACCCAAAGTTTTTATTAGGGATAACCATTTCTCCAGAACACGCATGTATTTGATTTCCCATCCTATCACAATGATTATACCTTTCGGTGCTTTTTTCATTGCATAATAAAGCATTGTGTTATCAAATATTAAATCTTTTAATAATCATCACATATAAACATCCTCCTTTACTTAAACATTTTTTTGCTTTAGTTCCTTGTCTTAATTATTGCAAAACGCATGCCAACGTATTTTGCCAATAAAACAGAATTTATTCTCGTTTTTGAGAATATTATTATTTTTGAGACTTTTCTATCTCATAAGTTTTATGGGGTACACAACTAGCGAAAAACACTCAGAATTGGGAAACACTAGAAGCGTAGTTGCTTTCGGAAAAAATAGAATCACTAATCCATAATTTTAATTAAGCACCATGAATAACTTCCAATTTATGCAGCGTTAGAAGTAAATAAATTGTGAAAAATTCTTATTGACAAGAGGGGTGTGGATATGTATAATAAAAGCTGTTTGGAAG
>ENA-UOOM01003830-UOOM01003830.1-fermentation-metagenome-genome-assembly--contig:-NODE-3830-length-10467-cov-5.191510_pt1 | contig 10467 bp, 5 predicted proteins | sample MGYA00245781_ERZ724031 | MGnify/ENA primary metagenome ERZ724031 (study PRJEB28704, sample SAMN03018317) | fermentation metagenome | biome: anthropogenic terrestrial biome; feature: soil; material... | reverse complement strand
GTGTATAAGTCCTTTGAAATAACCCAGGATCACTTTGCTGAAGAATACAACAAAAAGATAAGATTCTTTATCTATAATTCCAAGGATTTAACTAAGATAGACAAGTTCGCCAATGACAGTGGGATCAATGTTATGATTATCAATTCCCAGGCTTTCAATGCCAGAGGAAAGGATGCCCGTAGAATATACATGAAGCTGGACAGCTTTCGTTCAAGACGACCAATTGATGTAATTGCTTCTACCAATCCAATCATGATAATTGATGAGCCTCAATCAGTTGAGGGAGCTGCGACAAAAGACAGGCTAAGAGAGTTTAAGCCTATGATGACTCTTAGATATTCTGCTACCCATAAGAAAGACTCTATATATAACATGATTTATAGGCTTGATGCCATGGAAGCCTACAATAAAAAGCTTGTAAAAAAGATAGCAGTAAAAGGAATTTCTGTAACCGGTACAACTGCTACTGAGAGTTATTTATATCTGGAGAAAATCAATCTTTCAGGAGACCGTCCACCGACTGCCACTTTGGAATTTGAAATAAAAGGTGCTAAGGGAGTAAGAAAGGCATCACGGATTATTAGAGAAGGATATAACTTATTTGAACAGTCAGGCAATCTTTCAGAGTATGAAGGCTATACTGTTTCTAGAATTAACGGGCTTACTAATACTGTTACTTTTACCAATGGTGTAGAGATATCTGCTGGTGATGTTGTTGGTTCGGTAAACGAAGAGCATATTCGAAGAATTCAAATACGTGAGACAATAAAGTCCCATTTGGAAAGGGAACGTCAGCTTTTCTACAATGGTGTTAAGGTCTTATCACTATTTTTCATCGACGAGGTTGCCAAGTATAAGCAATATAATGAGGCTGGCAACGCTGTTAATGGTGAATATGCAGATATATTTGAGCAAGAGTATCAGGAAGCAGTAAATGAATGGCAAACTGCTATAGGAGAAGATGCGTATACCAGGTACTTATCCTCAATTAGTGCAGAAGAAACCCATGCAGGCTACTTCTCTATAGACAAGAGAAGCAATCAGATAACTGACAGTAAAATAAACAACAGAAGAGAATATACTACAGATGATGTAGATGCCTACAATCTGATTATGAAGGATAAAGAGAGGCTGCTTAATAGAAAGGAACCAGTTCGTTTTATCTTCTCTCACTCTGCCCTTAGAGAAGGGTGGGACAACCCTAATGTTTTTCAAATATGCACACTGAAGCAAAGCGGGTCTGATGTTAGAAAGCGGCAAGAGGTAGGCCGAGGTTTGCGTATTTGCGTTAACAACAATGGAGAACGCATGGACAGCAATACTTTAGGAAGCGATGTTCATAATATAAATGTTTTAACTGTAGTTGCTAACGAAAGCTATGATAGTTTTTCCAGGCAGCTTCAAAATGAAATAGCAGAAGTTGTTGCAGACAGGCCAAGGGCAGTGAATGATGACCTATTTAAGAACAGAGTTATCAAGGATAATGATGGAAAAAACGAACAGGTTATAGACAGCAGAATGGCATCGAACATTACCCATAGTTTGATTTTTAATGGATATGTAAGTCCTGATAAAACTTTAACTGACAAATATTATGAAGATAAAAAAGCAGGACACCTGGAAGTAGCTGTGGAATTGCAGCCATATCAAACTGAAATAATAAATATTTTGGACAGTGTATACAGCCCACAGTCGTATGAAACTGAAAATGCAAGGAACAACAATATCGAGTTAAAGCTACAGGAAGATAAGCTTCAAATGAAGGAGTTCAAGGAACTATGGAATAAAATCAACTCAAAATCAGCTTATACAGTGAGCTTTGATACTGATGAATTGGTTCAAAAATGTATCAATGCTTTGGATAAGAACCTTAGAGTTTCTCAGATTTTATTCAAGGTTGAGCATGGTGAGATGGAATCCATAGAATCAAAACATGAACTAGAAAGCGGTGAAGCATTTAAGAAACTCGCAGGCGGTACAAGTAAAATAGAATCTGCTATCAATTCTGGTGTGAAATATGACTTAATTGGAAAAATGGTTGCAGAAACAGGACTAACTAGAAATGCTGCTGTTAGGATTCTCAAAGGGATAGAAAAGGTAACCTTTAATCAATTTAAAAATAACCCGGAGGAATTCATAATAAAAGCCTCTAATATTATCAATGAACAGAAGGCGTCCATGATTATAGAGCAAATAACCTATAACAGGCTGGAGGATCGCTATACAACCAATATCTTTACAGAAGCCACTCTGAGAGGAAAATTAGGAGTTAATGCAATAAGGACAGAAAAGCACCTATATGATCATTTACTTTATGATTCTAACGTAGAAAAAAACTTTGCTGAAAACCTGGATAAACAGGATGAGATTGCTATCTATATTAAGCTGCCCAGCAGCTTTTACATCAATACACCTGTAGGCAAATACAATCCGGATTGGGCAATAGCCTTTGATGAGGATAAGGTAAAACATATATACTTTGTAGCGGAGACAAAGGGTGATTTGTCATCTTTGCAGCTGAGGCATGTTGAAGAGCTAAAACTTAAGTGTGCCGAAGAACACTTTAAAAATATAAGCAATGATTCGGTTAAGTATATCGTTGCTAGTGATTATAAGACACTGATGGATGAAGTTATGCGGTAGGAATGGAGGCATATGAGGTAGATATAATGAAATCATTAATAGAAGAATTTGATTACAAAGATAGATGGTATCCGACGCCAATTATTACAAATAAGACTTTTAATAATAACCATTACAATCATGAGATATACGATTTTTTATTAAAATGATATGAGCAAAGATAACTGAATATTAGAATTAAAAACTGATATCATGTATAGATGTTACAAATACATTATTCTGGGGTGAAATAAGATGGTTTATTATGGAGAAAGAATACGTTCAAATCCTATAATTATAAGTGGGGACAAAGAACCAAAATTTTTACATAGAATTCCACCGAGTAAAAAGCTATTCAATGAAAGCTGGCTGCAAGAACTTATTTTTAGTTATCCAAGAATTCTTCCAGTTGGAGAAATAGAATCTATATTTAATCCTTTAATTTCTATTGGGCGTGAAATCCCGACTGAAGTTGGATCTATTGATAACCTTTTCATAAGCCCGCAAGGATATTTGACAATAGTAGAAACTAAACTTTGGCGTAATCCTGAAGCAAGAAGAGAAGTTGTTGGACAAATTATAGATTATGCAAAAGAAGTGAGCAAGTGGAGTTATGAAGACTTAAATCAGAAAGTAAAAAATTATTCTAAAGCCAGTATAAACAAAGATCTTGGGATTGTAGACCTTATTAAGAAATCCTGCGATTTAGATGAAGAACAAGAGATAGAACTCATCGATGCTATAACTAAAAACATTAAACAAGGTCATTTTTTATTACTGATTGTAGGCGATGGAATTCGCGAAAGTGTTGAAGACATGGCGGAATACTTATCTCAGTATCCGCAATTACATTTTACTTTAGCTTTAGTCGAACTTAAGATATATGAAATGGGTAAGGATAGACTGGTAATACCTCAACTAGTAGTGAGGACACAAGAAGTTACAAGAGCAATTATTCGTGTGGAAGGTCAAAATATTGAGAATCTATTTATAGATATGGATCTTAATACAGAAGAAAATGAAGATAGAAAACGCCGTTATACACTATCAGAAGAAAAATTTTTCGAAGAACTAAGAGAAAATGTTAGTGAAGAAGCAATAAGTTTCGCAAAAAAATTAATGGAGGGAGCAAGAGAATTAGGTTGTGAGATTGTTTGGCGTCAGTCAAGTTTCGTAATTAGATATCCCGATCCACTTGGTTCCAGTCAGCTTTTGACATTACTTGTTATAAATAGGTATGCTGAAGTGTATACTGGTTGGCTAATAGGGCAATTGCAAAAGATTCATTTACCAATAGAAGTAGGTGTAGAATTTCACAACCAAATTGACGAGCTGTTAAATGACTATGAAATAAAACCTGACTATTACTCATTGGAGAAAATTAAAGGGGAATATGATAACATTATTAAGGCAATAGAGCAATTTATAGAAGGCATAGAGGCGGTTGATTGATATTTAAACAAGAAAAATATTTATCATATCATTTGATGTTCAGGTTAAAGAAAGGGGTATCATCGATAGAGATAGAAAAGACCATTGATTAGGAGCTTCACTGGTAAGTTGACTGAAAATCTAATATTTTATAAGGGAGGGCATCATGAACAAAGAAACATTTAGTAAGTGGCTTAAAACAATTAAAAACATGCCGGATGTGGTGCCGGATGAGCATGACGGTTCCTATGAACTTATAAGGGAAACTGTTAACTCCCTGGCAAATACTCCTATAGACAGGTTAGATGTAGCTGATATGGAATTACTGTATTTTATGGCTGTAGGAACATGGAAGGGCGGCGAAAAATTCAGACTAGAAAAGATCCGAAAGAGCAATTTGCCAGTTGAAGAAAAAGTGCGCTTAACTTCAATATTCAACATAGTAGTAGAGAAGGCCAAGAGGCATGAGTATCAGAATACTGAAGGGCAATGGTCGGTAGGTATGTTCGGAACAGGTTTCTATTCCTTCAGATCCGATAAGGAAAATGCCCGTAAATTTTTATTACTTTGCATTGAATTAAATAGGATTGACGATGAGGATAAATTATTAAATATTGCAGAAGAAGCTCTAAAGACAGGTATAAAAGGAATGCAAACGGCATCTGCCTCTATTGTTTTACACTGTTTAAAGCCGGATGTTTTCCCAATCATTAATAGTGCAATGATTGAAAACGTTGCTATACTGGTAAGTGAAGGAGTAGATCTACACAAGCCTTATGAACTCACAAATTACATACACAATGCCAGGATAATAAAAAAATTCCGGGATGATAAGTGTCAGTTTAGAAATTACAGGGCTCTGGATATAAAACTTTGGGAAGTTTCAGAATTGGAAGCTAATAAAGAAGAAAAAGAAGAAGAAGAAGTTAACGGATTGACGACTGTTAAATCTTCATCCTACACGAAGGGGGATTTTCTGGAAGAAGTATTCATGGAGGAAGACAAATATGATCAAATCTGCAGCTTGTTAAATTATAAAAAGAATATCATTCTTCAGGGGCCGCCAGGAACCGGAAAGACCTTTATAGCTAAGAGATTGGCATATTCTATAATGAATGAAAGAGATGACAGCAGAGTAGAAATGGTTCAATTTGGTATGATCCAAATGCTTATACACATAGCCATATGAAAACAGAAGAAGCTCTTGTTCAGGAAACTTACATATTTGCACGCATTTATTGGTCGCTGATAGAAGAATCAAAGGGAGGAACAAAATAATGAAATACCCAATGAAATATCCAAAGATACCGAACTTCAGACACATCCTTGAACAGTTGACAGAGTACTCACGTCTGAAATTTGAGTATGGAGCTGAAAACGATAAGATCCAATCAATACTACATGAAGCAGAGAAGGAATTGCAAAGTATCTTAGACAAGGTTAAGGGGCTCGAGGAGGATCGAACTCTATCGGAGAAAGAACCGGATGATTTACAAGCAATCCGCGGCTTAAGACCAGATGGACCCAGAATCCTATGGACTGAATTTGACAAAGAAAAGTATTTTGACCGATTAAAGGGAGCATTTCTAGGCAGAATGGCCGGGTGTACTCTTGGTGCACCTGTTGAGTTTTGGAGCGTAGAGGCAATGAAAGCTTGGGCGGAATACATCGGTGATACATTTCCTCCAACTGATTACTGGTCATCCATTAAGAATCCCAATGATAAAAGATATGGCATCAGTACATTTGCAGATTATACCAGAGACCAAATTGTTGGGGTACCTGTTGACGATGATGTAACATACACCTTATTGGGTTTGTTGATAGCTGAGGATTATGGACTGGATTTTTCTATCGATGATGTGGGTAAAGCTTGGTTGAAGTACCTGCCCTATGCCTGTACTGCTGAGGACATAGCTCTGAAAAACCTGAAAGCAAATATTCCTGCAGAAAAAGCAGGCGAGATCAATAATCCTTACTGTCAGTGGATCGGAGCTGATATAAGATCGGACCCCTGGGGATATCTAGCTCCCGGCTTGCCGGAGAAAGCTGCAGAGCTTGCATATCGCGACGCCTATATCAGTCACAGACGGAACGGAATCTATGGAGAAATGTATTTCAGTGCAGTCATAGCAGCTGCTTTTGAAGTTGATAATGCAATAGATGCCTTGGAAATCGGCTTGTCTGAGATACCAGCTGACTGCTTGCTTTCGGTAGATATGCGCTGGGCTCTTGAAGCTGGCAAAGAGATTCGCAACTATGCGGAAGCTCGTAAGGCAGTTGAAGAGAGGTTTGGAGATATGAGCGGGGTCCATACCAATCTCAATGCGTGTCTGACCATTTTCGGTCTGATGATTGGTGCAGATGACTTCACAAAAGTGATAGGTGAGACAGTAGCCATGGGATATGACAATGACTGCACTGCAGCAACAGCAGGAAGCATTGCAGGCGCTATTTTGGGAACTGCAGGGATTCCCGAACACTGGTACAGGAATTTCAACAACAAGGTTCTTACTTATATGAATGGCCATCCTGAATTCTGTATAGAAGATGTGGTAAATAGATTCGCTAAGCAAGCAGAAACCTTGTTTAAATAAAAAATGGCTAATTGCGGCGCGTTGAATAGCTTAGGCTTGTATAGTAAATAGATAAGAAATTTAGGGGGGGATAATGACTATGAATAACATAATGACATATAAAACTCCTGCTGGAGAATGGATGGAAGGGCTGCCAATAGGTAACGGCCGCCTTGCTGCTATGGTATGGGGGGATTATAAAAGTGATATTCTTACCCTCAACCATGAATGGCTGTGGAGAGGTGTCCAAAGAAACAGAAAACCATATGAAGGGGCAAAATACCTAACTGAGATTAGAGATCTTTTGAAAAACAAAGAATACTTTAAAGCAACTTCCATGGCGAATACTTTTCTTGGAGGCGAAGGCGGCATATCTAATATTAAGAGCAGAGTAGATGCATATCAAGTAGCTGGTGAACTAATATTCATAATCGATAATGTAAATGATTATTTAAAAAGAGAACTAGATATTTGCACAGGTGTCTCAAGTACTGTTAGAAATGCAGGAAAAACTAAAATAACATCTGAATTTTTTGCTGATTGCGTATCTGAACTACTCATATCCAGTTGGACAACTGACAAGGATTTCTCAGGGGATCTAGTTTTTCAAAGGGTTAAAGATAATGATGCTGTGTACAAGTACATAATTAAAAATAATAGGCTGGAGTTTCATTGTATTTTTAATGGCGGTATTGAGTATAAAGTGCGAGTCGATGTGTTTACCGATGGTAACATAAAAGCACTTGATAATGGTTTTAGAGTAGAACAGGCATCATACATAAAAGCATTGACTAATATTGCAACTTCTGTGAAGGATATGGAATTTGAGCTAAGAAAATATCAGATTCAATTTGATGAAATCGATGAAGCTGAAAGTGAGATTCAAAAATGTCTTAATGCTTATAAAGATAATCATATTGATAAGTTTAACAAGTTGATGAACAAAATTGAATTCAGCTTGGAAGAAGACTGTTGTTCTGATGATGAAATGACCATTGATGAACGTATTCAAAACGTAAAGGATGGCCTATTGGACAATGGAATTTGCAAACTGTATTTTGATTATGGAAGGTATTTATTGCTTTCCAGTTCTATTTGTGGAGAGCTTCCTGCAAACCTGCAAGGTAAATGGAATGATAGTATTAATCCGCCATGGGACTGTGATTATCACTTCAATATAAACTTGCAGATGAATTACTGGATGGCAGAGCACTGTAATATGCCTGAGTGTGCAGAAAAGTTGATTAATTATGTAAAGAGTTTTATGAAGTCGGGACGTGAAGCTGCGCTGAAGCTATATGGATGCAGGGGAATCTATTTGCCATTGCAAACTGATGCATGGGGAATATCTACTCCTGAATCCTTTGGGTGGTCAGCTTGGATTGGAGCTGCACCATGGATAGCACAGCATTTATGGTGGCACTATATATATTCAGGTGATAAAGAATACCTAAAAAATACAGCATATGAATTCTTTGTGGAAGTTACAGCTTTCTACGAAGACTATCTAGTTGAAGATGATGACGGGATACTTCAAATAATGCCTAGCCAATCTCCAGAAAACAGATTCCATGGGACAGGACATTTTCCGGTCAGTATAGGGGTCTCATCCGCCATGGACGTCCAACTTGCTTATGATGCATTGAATTATGCTGTTCAATCTGCTGAAATATTAAAGGTAGATGAAGAGAAAATCATCAAATGGAAGCAAATGCAATCTAAGCTGCCAGCTTTTAAGATTGGTAATGATGGAAGACTGCTGGAATGGAATGAAGAAATGGATGAGGTTGAACCAGGACATAGGCATATGTCTCATCTATACGGCTTGTATCCTTCAGATTTATTTACACCTGAGAAAAGGTCAGCTCAATATAATGCAGCCATTAAATCCCTGGAATCAAGATTGTCTCATGGTGGAGGACATACAGGTTGGAGCAGGGCATGGGTTTCTTGTCTGTTCGCAAGAATTGGAGACAGTAATAGATTCTTTGAGCACTTTACCGCACTGATTAAGGATTTTGCTACTATCAGCTTATTAGATCTACATCCGCCAGGAATATTCCAGATAGATGGCAACCTTGGAGCTGTTAGTGCTGTTATAGAAGCAATTATAGGATATTATGATGGCAAAGCACACTTGCTAAGAGCGCTGCCTGAACAGTGGAAAGATGGATACTTAAATGGCGTCAAGCTGCCTGGGGGACATATTGTAAATGTGGAATGGGAGAACAAAAAGATAAGGGCACTGTCTGTGAAAATTGGCTTTGAGGAAAAAGTTGTGCTTAAGTATAAAGATGAGGAAATAACCATAGAAGGTAAAGCAGGAGAAATCGTTTGTGTACTTTAGCAAGAATTTAAAAGAAAAGGTGTACGAAAGAAAGGTATATCTATATCAATATGCTTTAACCTTTGCTAATAGCGGCTATGTAGGTGACCCTGTGGTGCAGGCACTTTTTGGTGGTATAGGATTGTCTTATTATAAGATGTATACTTTGCCTATAAGTGTGCCCAAGCAATGATTATTTTAATATCCCTGCAAAATATCCGACGAGTTGTCAAATGAACAAACTTAAAACTGTTGACAGAGTTCTGCAAGAATATTACAGTTGAAACTAATACGATTACATATTACAAAGGCGGATCAAATGTCCAATATTAAAAACTGGTTAATAGGAAAAAATGTACGTGCTATGTTTGGAGCTGCAGCCCTGGCTATAGCACTGATATCTTTTTATATGTACAATCTGATTGATAAATTGTTTGCTATTGGCTTCGTTATCGCAGCCCTTGTTCTGGTTTATGGCATATATCTGCATTATAAGTTGGGTAAAATCGCATTACTTAACCAGTTACGCAAACAATGGGGAAATCCTTTGAAGATCGAAAGGGACTTCAAGAGAATCAAAGATGCTTACAAAACCATGAGACTAAACGGACAAGGCTGTTATCAATTGGATGATCAAACATGGAGCGATCTTCATATGGATGATATCTACTCACTTGCAGATCGAAATCTTACCTCTTGCGGGCAGGTTCTTTTATATAATGTTCTGCGAAAACCCATAATAAAAAACACTGCATGGGAGAAACGCAGAGAAGCAATTCATGTCTTTCATAAGAACGTAGATTTTAGAGAGAAGCTTCAAATGATACTCCATAAGCTGGGGAAGCAGGACAAAGAACAGGTGGAAATATTGTTGACAGGTGAACTTCCTATACCGCCAAAATTCTGGGTACTACTGGAGATAATACCGTATATCGGCCTGGTCTCAGCAATCGTTGCATTTGTTTTATTTAGATTAGGAAAAATTAATTTATTCGTGTTTCCGCTGTTATTAATTCTTAACCTGTCTATAGTGAACGGGATAATCAGAAATCGCCTTAAAAAAGGCATTCTACCTTATTTTACTTCAATAGGATACTTGGGCAAAATTATAAATACTGCAAAACAAATTAAGGATTTATCAGTAAATGGTCTTGACAGCCAACTGGAGGATATTTCAAAGGCTTATGACAAATGCAAGGTAATTAATAACAAAACCTATGCTCTTGGCTTGGAACAAGTTGATCCCTTTGGACTGTATTCTTACATAAATATCCTCTTTCTTATCGATATACGTATGTTTTTCAGAGTAATCAGAGACATAGATAAATTAAGAGAAGACCTTATAAATCTTTATACTTTGATTGGTGAACTGGATGCGTTTTGCTCCATTGCATCTTTTAGAGACAGTTATCCTTCATTGTCTGAGCCGGTACTACTCATTCAGGGTATCAAATATGAGGTGGAGGATATGGTGCATCCTCTTATTGCCAACCCGGTTGCAAACTCCATATC
>ENA-UOOM01003829-UOOM01003829.1-fermentation-metagenome-genome-assembly--contig:-NODE-3829-length-10474-cov-5.665323_pt1 | contig 10474 bp, 10 predicted proteins | sample MGYA00245781_ERZ724031 | MGnify/ENA primary metagenome ERZ724031 (study PRJEB28704, sample SAMN03018317) | fermentation metagenome | biome: anthropogenic terrestrial biome; feature: soil; material... | reverse complement strand
AATCATTTCTTTATCAATAGCTTGACCACCATATGGAATTACACTACTCTCAAACCTAAGTATGCAGCTTATGACGGTTTACGATGCTTGACCACCATATGGAATTACACTACTCTCAAACTAATTAAATCAGCGTCATACCAAATTGGTTGCTTGACCACCATATGGAATTACACTACTCTCAAACCTGTATCGACTAATCATTTCTTTATCAATAGCTTGACCACCATATGGAATTACACTACTCTCAAACGCTCAGCATAGTTACAACTCATATATAAGTGCTTGACCACCATATGGAATTACACTACTCTCAAACATTAGATGTTATAGCAAGGCATGATATTGAGCTTGACCACCATATGGAATTACACTACTCTCAAACTGTTATCAACCACGATTATTTCATCCATGCGCTTGACCACCATATGGAATTACACTACTCTCAAACTATTACGACCATGAAGCAATAGCGGAAGATGCTTGACCACCATATGGAATTACACTACTCTCAAACTGGCAAAAGGTATGACACTGGAACCGCTAAGCTTGACCACCATATGGAATTACACTACTCTCAAACCTATTGAAGTTATAGACATAATGCTTACGCAGCTTGACCACCATATGGAATTACACTACTCTCAAACCTACATTGTCAGGTGTCAGTTCTATAATATGCTTGACCACCATATGGAATTACACTACTCTCAAACCATGTAGTAGAAACAATCACCGCACAGCCCGCTTGACCACCATATGGAATTACACTACTCTCAAACCTTGCATAGCAGTACCCGCATCCATGCAAGGCTTGACCACCATATGGAATTACACTACTCTCAAACCCAACCCCTCCTTAGTACAACCTCGTCACTGCTTGACCACCATATGGAATTACACTACTCTCAAACAATGTAGACAGGGCGCAGCTACAACAGGAGGCTTGACCACCATATGGAATTACACTACTCTCAAACTCAAGAGATGATCTATTGCCCCTGGTGTGGGCTTGACCACCATATGGAATTACACTACTCTCAAACGGCCCTGTGACGCTTTTCGCTATGGTGTCCGCTTGACCACCATATGGAATTACACTACTCTCAAACCAGGAGCTTGACTTCTAATGGAAATCAAAGGCTTGACCACCATATGGAATTACACTACTCTCAAACCACGGCGCACCTTTACCTCATATGGTAGATGCTTGACCACCATATGGAATTACACTACTCTCAAACCAATATCAAACAGTATACTTGCTAACCAGAGCTTGACCACCATATGGAATTACACTACTCTCAAACCATGTTAAGGGCAGGGTACGGCAATGGAAAGCTTGACCACCATATGGAATTACACTACTCTCAAACGCAGGCATTGACATCATAAACACTCTATCAGCTTGACCACCATATGGAATTACACTACTCTCAAACATATTGCGACTGATAAATATGCCCTTTGCTGCTTGACCACCATATGGAATTACACTACTCTCAAACCTGGACAATCAATTTCCAAATAATCTTCTCGCTTGACCACCATATGGAATTACACTACTCTCAAACCTATATAGGCTTTGAGATAGACAAAGATTACGCTTGACCACCATATGGAATTACACTACTCTCAAACAGATAACATCAAGACACGCTACGGTAAATGGCTTGACCACCATATGGAATTACACTACTCTCAAACCCACCGCCGAAACAAAACAAACAACAAAAGGCTTGACCACCATATGGAATTACACTACTCTCAAACTCACCCCGCCCTGCTAACAAGTTCAAGAAAGCTTGACCACCATATGGAATTACACTACTCTCAAACAGATAAATCAAATCCGTATACAGTTCAAAAGCTTGACCACCATATGGAATTACACTACTCTCAAACTTGAATGCTTATGGACGGTTCGGAGATTTAGCTTGACCACCATATGGAATTACACTACTCTCAAACCTTAGTCGCCCTAATAATCAGTTTAGCAAAGCTTGACCACCATATGGAATTACACTACTCTCAAACTTAGGGTAATTACGTTATCTAAATTAGTAGGCTTGACCACCATATGGAATTACACTACTCTCAAACTGATGAAATGGGCATATAAAGGCAGGTGAGGCTTGACCACCATATGGAATTACACTACTCTCAAACTCCAAGACACACAAGGGCATAAGCCCAAGGGCTTGACCACCATATGGAATTACACTACTCTCAAACCTATTTTTACAAGCTGTTCCTCGATGTCTTTGCTTGACCACCATATGGAATTACACTACTCTCAAACTCGTCCCACCTCCGTAATTGTTACCTCTATGCTTGACCACCATATGGAATTACACTACTCTCAAACCAAAAAGGGAGCGTAATGCTCCCTTTCCTTGCTTGACCACCATATGGAATTACACTACTCTCAAACTCAAGTGCGGAGGTCGCACCGTTTACCATCGCTTGACCACCATATGGAATTACACTACTCTCAAACTGTTGGCCCGCTCTCTCCAGTATTCTTTCGGCTTGACCACCATATGGAATTACACTACTCTCAAACCCATGTACTGCAATGCTTTTTCGAATGATTGCTTGACCACCATATGGAATTACACTACTCTCAAACCGGTCATTGCAGGCAGAATGGCAATGTCAAGCTTGACCACCATATGGAATTACACTACTCTCAAACCTTAGCGAATGGGTTCAGGATGATAAGTTGAGCTTGACCACCATATGGAATTACACTACTCTCAAACAGTAGTAGCGGTAGCACACTTAGTAGACCAGCTTGACCACCATATGGAATTACACTACTCTCAAACTATAGCAGGAAAAACATCCGGTCGAAAACAGCTTGACCACCATATGGAATTACACTACTCTCAAACCTGCTGTTGCTCTGGCAATGTCAAGCGCAAGCTTGACCACCATATGGAATTACACTACTCTCAAACGTCAAATCACAGAATTCTAGAGTACGATGCCACCACAACATCACAATCCCACATAGTAGTAATATTATCCCATAATTTAGTATATTTCACAACCGTCTTTATCAATAATGTAAATTTTTTCATCTTTACCCCTTAATATATCCACATGACTTTCTATCATTAATAAATGCATTTTTAGATACATAGCAACTTCATATAGCTGTTCCAGTTCATAAGAATCCAAATAAGCACTTAAGTTAACAAATACAAAAACTTGGTATCCTAGTAACCTGTTCATCAGTTTTATATAATCTATGACCTGTCCTGTCAATTCTTCATCTTGTACATCTATTTTTATCTCCATTAACTTAAATAATGCACTAATATCTATTTCATCAGAATATGCTATAGGGTAATCTATAGCTTCTGTAATCCGAACAGTAAATTGAGTAATTTCGGAAAAAATCTGGTTTGCTAGCATCCAAAATTCTGAATTCTGAACCTCGCTTTTTAGTAGCCCATATAGTTTAGTTATAACCTTCCTGTCGTTGAAATTTATGGCAAATGGATCAATCATACAAATCACATTATCTGCCATCTTTATGACTTCATTATTTTTAGATAAAACAAATCTTCCATCTTCGCCTTTAGACTGTCTTAAGATTTCCTTAATTGTAGCTGAAAATATCCCAGGGTTTTCTATAATGAGCTTGTTAACACGATTTTCCACCATATGAATTTTAAACTGAAAGTCTGGATACACTAGCTTCATAATATCACCATTCTTTCATCGCTATCAATAATTGCAGATTGAAAATCACCTGTGATCATTTCAATTTTAGCAAATTGCTTTTCCGTAAGCGTGAGCACTTGTACCAATCCCTTTGCTGGCTTATTCTTCTTTACATTTTGTATAACTCCTGATGACACAGTAGCATTTAATGCTAATTTACAATATATCGATTCCTGCATCATTAAAAATCCACTTCTAACCAAATATTTGCGGAATTTAGAATACTCTCTTCTATCTTGTGTAGTCAATGTTGGTAAATCGAAGAATACCATAATACGCATATACCTATAGCTCATCTCTATAGAATCTTATTAACGACACATCATTTTCATTCAACGCGTCAAACACGCTTTTAGTATAAATCTTGATTGCATTGTTAACAAAGTTTTGTTGCCCGTCAATTACTACCTCCTGATTTAGTACATTTACCAATTGCATCTTTTCCTCGCTTTCCAGCTTCTCTGGTTGCATATCATAGACTTCTTTATCAATCAATATTCGAAACGGTTCCATAAGATCTGAACCTAAATTGAAGGAGTTAAACATATTATCATGAAACAATCCTAACTGAGTCAAATATCCATTGGCGGTAATCTCCCGATTAAATGCGGATAATAGTATCCCATACCCGTAGTTTAGTGCTGCATTTACAGGACTATTTGATGTTCTGGTAAAATTGATTCCAAATATCGAATTAAAGTAAACTTTTGCTGCGTGCCCTTCTCTATTCGTTTTGTCCCCTAATTCTATCTGGCCAATATATTGAGTTAACTGTTCGCTTGACTTTTTTCCTAGTTTACTTAATAGCCCTTTTTGTTGGCGTATTTTTTCAGTCACTATTTCTGTCCATACCAGATCTTTAATATCCTCGCCCCACTTTATTTGCTTGCGAATCTTTGCACTGGTGTCATGGCTCCCATAATACGAAATCAGTTCCGAACATGGATTGCGCTTCTCATCGCAAAATATTATTTTTATTTTCTTTTTCGTTAATTCACATAGCAAGCATGTAGTTAGTGAAACTGCCGTGGATTCAATTAAAAGCAGAGAAATCTCACTTAAGTGGACCTTGGTTGTTGCCTTCTTCTGTCTTGCTACCATATAATCTTGCTTATAATCCAATTTCGAGCAATCGGATATTACTACAACTCTCCAACTCATATAGTCAACAAATCCTTTTCTTGTTCAAATATTCCTGTAGGGGATTGATGAATAAGTTTTGCAGAATCATAAGATGATATCTTTTTATTAATTAGTGTCCGGCCAGCCTCTTTACTACCCCCGATTAATCTCAAATCCGAAGTAAGCGATTTACACTGAAATAAGTGCAAAATTTCACCCAGTACAATACATTGTTTTTCTAAATTCAGGGTTAGAAACTTTTCTCTGCCTTGTTCCAATTTTGCTATTTGATTTGAAGGCCTATACTTATAGATGCTAATTCTATGCTTGTTTAAAAATGCATCATATAAAGCTAAGTTCTGATCGATTGTTATACCGTCATATTCGTTTATCAGTAAATCCGTCTTTTTGTCCTTGCGATTTGAGTTTCTTTGTAAATACTTAAGAACACTTTTTAAATATATTTCGTATTCCTCATCTAAGCATAGCTGGACTGCGCCTTGTATTATAATCTGCCCACTACCTGTTGTACCTCTTATATTCATGGGAAAACCATTAATCTTCATATAAGCGTTCTTTTTGATTTTAGATATAATAATCTTAGGTTCTTTTAGTTCATACTCAGCTTTGCAGTATTCTACCAGTAAATCGATATTGTCCCCCTCAAAATTGCTTAAGAGATATAATGGAATAGTCTCGATGCTCCTCTGTTTTTTGCCCTTTTTATCTGTAGACTCAACAAGCATAAAGTAAGCAGGTGTTATTCCCTTATAACCACCATACTTTGTTACATCCATTCCCGCCTTAATCGAAACAGCTGGATTCCTATCTTTGGCTACAGCTTGAGAATCAAATAGTTCACCCTTATTACAAGTTGCATATCTTGTAACTAAAATATTATTTTTTCTCATTACCTTTCGAACTAAGGCTAAAGTCCCACTATTACCTCTCTTCCATACAACTTTATCCTCATCGAAAAGATCAAAATCAAACATCCTATTTAAGCTATATTTTCTAGTAGTGTTCTTTCGCAGCCATTCCATAGGATTGCTAGTAAATTTTGTGTGATATACATTACCTACAATAATATTTAAGAACGCATCTTTCGCATGATGGTAATCGCTAACGTCCCGCACCTTCACCATTTCTAGTTTCTCTTGCCGGAAATCTGATACAGCTTTTGCCTTTACATAAACTACTTCCGAATCTGGGTAAATCATCCTTAATATAGATGCTACTACTTTTGTAGATTGCCTAGTTTCTACCAGTTGTCTATTAATAAATCCTGCTAATTCCTCATCTGTCAACGGTGTCTTCCTTGTTAACCTATCATACTTCTGTTGACTGATTAACCCTCTGTTTTTTAACATTCTCCAATGCGGTTCCATCTCTCTTTGTATCTTTGGGGATATTATATTATCACTTTTGCCAGCATTAAACCCTTTATTAACCAAGACCAAATTATCCAAACTATCATCTTTTGTTTTTGACTGTGGATATATGTGATCTCTATCATATATGTTTGTGTATGCAAGTTGAGATAGTTCAATACTCTCACCTGAATACATGCATTTTCCCATTTGTGTATAGTAAAGATATAATTTGATACTTCTAAAATCACTTTCAGGAGTTTTCTCTAGTTCCTCCTTCCAATCTCTTTCCTCAGTCTTACAGTTTTCATATAAATGTATAAGCCTACTCTTTCTGGAATCTGTCCTTTTCTTTTCCTCTGGTCCTCTCGCCATTTCTATAAAAATCTTTTTTGGCATTTTGTTTGTAATCTTGTGGATTTCCCCTGTAATCAATAAGACTTGCCAAATTGCCCTCTTAATCGCTGGTGACGCTACTATATCTTTGACTAACGAATCATATGTAAACTCTGATATGTTATTTTGGTTTTCCGTATTTTGTTCTTCAATGATATCAGCAAAAGTATAGTTACTACTCAAAAGTTGCATTAAATTATCATTGGTACTTCTTAGGGCTTGTATGATACTCTTCTGTTCACCTGTCCTAAGATCTGTACCTATGGTTTCTTGCAAAAACTCTTTTGAGAGCCTACCCCAACCATTATAATTAAGCTTACATATTTCTTTCACCTGCGAATCAGACACTTCTTCATTTGAATAATGGCTTCTGATAACTCTGGTTAGCATGCTTTTGTCTTCTCCATAAAGAGTAATCCATAATATTATGTTTTCAATTATCTCTTGAGTCTTGTGTTTATCGATATCCCTGCCAAACAACCTCTGATTCTTAAAATCATTATATGAAACCAGGGAAGACTTAAAATTATCATCAAAACCTGATAAATCATCTTTTGTTACTTCATATCCCTCTGACAGTAAAAAGTTTAAAAGCCTTTTTCCAGTAACATTTTTATATTTTTGAAATAGCTCCTTATAGATATTAAGCTTTATTTTTTTGGTAGTTTTTGCTGCCTTATTTTTACATTATTCAGTTCATTCCAAACCATAAACTCTGAATATAAAAGCGAGTATTTCGGCACAACATCAGCAGTAAGTAAATAAGTACACTTATTAGTCATCCTTCTTTTAAATTCTTTAGCTGATGCATCGATATCAATTTTCTTTTCAAAGTTCCATGGTCTTACCGCTCCTGCTTCTTTTCTTATAGCCCAGCTATTTTCACCATGAGATGTATTGATAGGTCCTACATAATAAGGTATACGAAACTCAAATGTTTTTATAATTTTTTCTTTTACAGATACACCGTATTTGTCTTTGTCATTAAGAAAAGAAAGATATGATGAAGCATTGTCTAAAATCTCTATCAATTCCATTCCATGCACTTGGTAAGGTATAACACTATTATTAGTTGTGACTTGCAAAGGCATGAAAGTTTCCTGCTGGATATCTTCTACTATTGAATCGATGCGTTTGTCTTCTTTATCTATACTTCCTAGTACTCTTGTTACATATTTATAGAAATCTGTTTTTTCTTTACACCGCTTAACAGTTTTCTTTTTTCCATTTTTCTTTAAAGATCCTACATATGCACAATAATTATTATTGCTCTCAATTTCGGCATTAAACATCTGTTTATATTGCTCCGATGTACAGTATTTTTTCATAACACTCTTAAGTAGTTTAAGGTCATCACGATGTTTATTGTATTTTGCTACCTTTGCAACAGATAAATAAGCCTTTCCATCTTGGTCACCTCCTTCTAAAACTTCCGCCAAAATAGCCCAATCATATAATAATTTTATATTGTCAATAACAATATAGCGTTCATGCAATATGTCTTCTAAGACTGCTCGAGTTTCCTCATATGAACCTTCAGTAAATGATAACTTTGGCTTTTCTGACTCTTTTAAAGAATCATCAAAGAACAAATCAGATAAATTGACTTTTAAGCCAGAAACTAAACCAAATACCGCTGATAGTTGAGTATCCGACCTCTCAACATGAAATAGTTTCATTAGCTTTATCTTCTTATCGGAATTGCTTATCTTCTTATTTTTTAACGTTTCTTCCACTTCTAAAATTGATATACAATCAAGTTCAATATCAAGCTCATCTAATATACACTGTGAAAAAGTGCTGTATGCTGTTTGAAACGATGTAACAGTGCATATGTCATTACCTTCAAAAATAAAATGACCTCTGTACTTCAAAATATTGTGCACAACTAAATATACTAACCGCACATCAAAAGTTTTTCCTTTCTCTAATAATGCCTTCCTTAGGTGATGAATAGTAGGGTATTCTTTGTAGTATAAAAAATCGTTATATTCTTGTTTAGTAAATAAAGAATACTTCTGTTGATCTGTCTTGTCCCCAGGATATAGCGCACTGTCTTGTAATCTTTGAAAAAATCCTGGATCAACTTTACTAATCTCTTCTGCAAACAATTCCTGTAAAAGTTGGATTCTTTGCGACCTCCGTTGATATCGACGTCTTGTCGAACGTGATATTCTTCTGCTCTCCGCTGTTTGTGCTTCATCAAATAATCTTACTCCCCACATCGCTTTACCGTTAATTTTTAGAAGATTGTATGTCTCATTTGTTACAGCCCAACCTATTGAGTTAGTTCCAATATCCAGACCTAAATAGTAATCTTTTTCAAATACCTTTTGCACTATCGACCCCTCCTACACATCTTACGTTTATCATAATAAGCAATATAAAAACAAATTGCTTGTTTTACAATATTTTACTTGACATCTACTGATAAATCAATTAATATGTAATTAGCTCAAATGGCTGACCACCATATGAGATTACACTACAAGTTCAAATAAAAATTTATTCTAATCGCCATTTGGCTTCCACATGTGTGGATTTAACTTGCTCAAGCAAGTTTTTTGTGTATAAGCACATTGTATAGGGCTTATACTTTAACTTCAGTATCTCTTTCTTCCCTGGCTTTCACATACAACTCCCTCACGCCCGCCACTTCCTCTACAACCTGCTCCACCAGCTCCTGCGGCTTAATCACCTTGGCCAGTTTCCCATACCCCAATACCCACTTCTTTATTTCCTTAAGCCCGTCAACCCTTGCCTTGAAGATAATGGAATCGTCTTTTAATTGCAAGATTTTTTGACTGGGCAGCCATTGCTTTTCAGATACCCATACGGACGCCGGGTGGAAAAATTGTATTTCGACAACATATTCCTTACCTTTTATAAGAGTGAATGTATCTCTTAAATAGCTTTTTACTGAATAGTCCAGAGGATAGTGAAATGTTTCATCGATGGTTTTTATTGACTCTATCCTCATAAGCTTGAACATACGCACCTGATTCCTTAGATGGCATAGACCAATGACATACCAAGATGATTCGCGAAATATCAAATTATAAGGATCCAGCTTTCGTACAGTTTTTTGTTTTTTGATTGGATTATCGTAGATAATTTCAATACACTTACGATTTAAAATAGCTTGTTGGACAGAATATAAAACTACCTTCGTCTTCTGTGTTATGTCTGCTTTGCCTCTACTATCAGACATATTAGGTTTATCAATTAAATCCGATTCTCCCATTATTTCACCTTGAGCAGATTTAATTTTGGCAAAAGCTGTCTTAATCTCGTTTTCATAAATAAAACCATTCTTCTTGATTAAAAATTCTTCTGCTAATAATAAAGCGCTATATTCTATCTCATCCAGTTTGGGAGGCGACAGTGCATAAACCTCATTTAAAAAGTAGCCACCGGTCTTTCCACTCAAACCTTCTATGGGCACACCAGCCATACGCAAACTTTCTATATATGCTTTGATGTTTCTTGTTGATGTGTCTAATATCTGAGCTAATTCGCTAGCGCTAATAATGTATCTGGTTTGTAATAAGGAGACTATCTTAAACATCATAGATACTTTGCTCATTTAAATCCCCCCAGCTCTATATTAGCACAGGAATCAGACATTATAGGTGCCCCAAATACATGTTCCATACCGCATAGGAATCTCAGGAATTAAATATGTCTCAAATTTATGTTTTCTATGACTCTATGTTCTACATATTTTGTTAATTTCCTCTTTATTTTACAATTTATTTTACCATATTTTTCATTTGTCTAGTAGTTCAGTTTAGCCGTGATTGGACAATAAAAAACGACACCATGCAAAACAACATGGTGTCGTATATAGA
>ENA-UOOM01003827-UOOM01003827.1-fermentation-metagenome-genome-assembly--contig:-NODE-3827-length-10476-cov-4.888878_pt1 | contig 10476 bp, 11 predicted proteins | sample MGYA00245781_ERZ724031 | MGnify/ENA primary metagenome ERZ724031 (study PRJEB28704, sample SAMN03018317) | fermentation metagenome | biome: anthropogenic terrestrial biome; feature: soil; material... | reverse complement strand
AGCGACTCCACCGACGCTCCGCAGATATCGGAGCTTATAGAAATAGGCAGACTGACAAAACGCGCGTGGGAAAAGGGCGTGCAGGTCATGGTTGAAGGCCCCGGCCATATGGCCTTGGACGAGATAGCCGCCAACATGAAAATAGAAAAACGTATATGCCACGGTGCGCCGTTTTACGTTTTGGGGCCGCTGGTTACAGACACGGCTCCCGGGTACGACCACATAACCTCCGCCATAGGCGGCGCGGTGGCCGCGGCAAACGGGGCCGACTTTCTCTGTTACGTGACGCCCGCCGAGCACTTGCGCCTGCCTGATAAAAGCGACGTTAAAGAAGGCATTATAGCCGCGAAAATTGCCGCTCACGCCGCCGACATCGCAAAAGGCGTAAAGGGCGCCCGCGAAAAAGACTACAAGATGAGCGAAGCACGGAGAAACTTCGACTGGGAAACCATGTTCGGGCTTGCGATAGACGGCGGCAAAGCTAAAGAATATTATGAGAGCATTCCGCCTAAAGACAGGCGGCGCTGCACCATGTGCGGCAAGATGTGTGCCGTAAGGGTTACGGACAGCATTTTGAACGGTGAAAAAGTGACTTTCGAATAATTCTCTTAAAATATATAATTTACTAAATTAATAGGTGGGTTGTTAATCTTATGAAAGCTGACACAATACTCAGAGCAGCAAAACTTGTAAGGGAAAAAAAGCCGCTGGTACAGTGCATAACAAACGACGTAACAGTAAACGACTGTGCCAACATAGTCCTCGCTGCCGGTGCAAGCCCCATTATGGCGGACGAACAGCGTGAGGCGGCGGACGTTGCGCGCATAGCCGATGCTTTAGAAATAAACCTCGGCAAAAGCTCCGAAAGCTCTACCGCGGCCTCGCTTATTTCAGCCAAAATAGCCTCCGGACGCGGTATTCCGATAGTAATTGACCCTGTCGGCGCAGGCTGTATAAAACGCCGCCTCGACTTTGCGCTCTACCTCCTTTCGTCTTACCATATTGCCGCGGTCCGCGGGAATATGTCTGAGATAAAAGCACTCTGCGGCGCGGAAAGCCTTGAAAAAGGCGTAGACGCCTCGGCTTCTGATGCTGTTACCAAAACAAATGCCGCCGAAGCGGCGAAGGTTCCTGCGGCCCTTGCGCGGAAATACGGCTGCACCGTTGCCGCTACAGGCAAAACAGATATAGTTACCGATGGAAAAACCGTATACGCCCTCTCAAACGGCGACGGCATGATGGGCATGGTTACCGGCACAGGCTGTATGAGCTCCGCGCTCATGGGCGCGTACTGCGGCGCCGGCGATGATATCCTCCCAGCCTGTCTCGCTTCGACCGCTGTCATGGGCGTCTGCGGTGAACTTGCGGCCAAATACGCCAAAAGCCTCGGTAAAGGCACCGGCACGTTTAAAACCGCCCTTTTCGATGAAATTTCCACTCTTGCGGAAGATGCCCTGCAAGATACTTTAAAAGTAAGCGATATAACGGAATACGTTTTTAAGTAAAGTTTTCAACATACACGTCAAACAAAGTGGAAAGCCGGAGGGATTTATAATTGAAAAATATTGATTATACATTATACCTTGTAACAGACAGTTCCTGCGGCAGAGACAGGTTTTTCGGTATTGTCGAGGATGCGCTGAAAAACGGCGTCACCCTTTTGCAGCTGCGCGAAAAAAATATGGGCGGCGGGGAGTTCTACAATGAAGCGAAAAAACTCAAAGAGCTTGCCTCAAAGTACAAAGTGCCGCTTATAATCGACGACAGGGCCGACATCGCGCTGGCCTCCGGCGCCGACGGTGTCCACGTAGGGCAGAGCGACCTGCCTGTAAAAGAAGCAAGGCGGATTATGGGCAGCGGCAAAATTATCGGCGCAAGCGTGCAGACAGAAGATCAGGCAGTGAAAGCTATGGCAGACGGTGCCGATTACCTCGGCGCAGGCGCGGCTTTCCCCACGTCAACTAAGGAAAACGCCGGCTGCATAAGCATGGAGGCTCTTAAAGGGATATGCTCAAGCGTAAAAATTCCCGTCGTAGCCATAGGCGGTATAAATAAAGGGAATGCGGCCGCTTTAAGCGGCGTACCCATTGCCGGCATATCGGTTGTTTCAGCTATTATGGGCGCGCCCGCCCCCGGTGCGGCGGCGGCGGAACTGAAAAAGCGTTTTTTAAAGGCACGGCGCTTATAAATGTTATATAAAAAATATGCCTCCGGCACTGTTTTTCAGTCCGGAGGCATTCTTTTTATTATGTGCGGCTTTTTGGGACGTTTTTAAGCAACGATGTCAGCTTGTCCGCTTTTGCGCGTATTGTGTCAGCATCACCCGCGTTTCTGCTGTTTACAAGGCATGAGCCTATCCCAACGGCTGCCGCTCCGGCTTTGATATAATCCGCGGCGTTTTCCGCTGTCACGCCGCCGACAGGCAGCAGCTCAAGCTGCGGCAGAGGCCCTTTCATGCCCTTTATATACGACGGGCCTACGCTGCCTGCCGGAAATACCTTTATAAGGCGCGCGCCCGCCTGCCAGGCCGAAAGCGCCTCGGTCGGCGTAAAAACCCCCGGCACCGCAAGCACGTTGTACGTAAGGCACATCTTTATAAATTCAAACGAAAGCGTAGGCGAAAGGGCAAAGTCCGCCCCCGCTTCTATCGCAAGCCTTGCACCCGCGCCATCCAGGACCGTGCCCGCGCCTATGAGCATCCTTCCGCCGTAATCCTTTTTTGCTTTATCTATCATCTTAAGCGCGCCGTCAGAGTTGAGGGCTATCTCAACACAGCGCACGCCGCCGTCATAAAGGGCATCCATTACGCCGTGCAGCTGTTCCGCTCCGACACCGCGCAGGATTGAAATTACCTTTGTTTCACGTATTACATTTAACGCATCCATACTTTATCTCTCCCTTGTAACAGGCTACCTCTGTACCTCGGCTATATTGCCCATTGCCATGTCAAAGCGGCGCCTGTCGGGCAGGCTCTCCGTGTCGCCGTAAGACGATACGGCAAAAGTCCCCATAAGGCAGCCCATATCCCCGCATGCCTTTACGTCCCTGCCTTCGATTATACCTGTCAAAAAGCCGGCCGCGTAAGCGTCCCCTGCCCCCACGGTGTCAACTACGGGTATGTCTATCGGCTCTATCCTGTAACGCCCCGTACTGTCGGCGGCATAGGACCCGTCTTTCCCAAGCTTAACAGCTATTTTTTTAACGCCAAGTGAAAGCAGTTTATCTATTATCCCGTCCGGTTCCTTAATGCCAAAAAGTATTTCCGCTTCGTCTGTGCCGAGAAGGACTATATCGCACATACATAAAAGCGGAAGCATTACCTCCCTTGCTTTTTCCGCAGTACAAAGCTTAAGGCGTATATTAGGGTCAAAGCTCACAAGCGCGCCGGCTTTCCTTGCAGCGCCGAATGCCTTTACCGTCATGCCGTTGCAGCTTTGGCTTAGCACAGGCGTTATACCCGAAACGTGAAGCACCTTAGTACCGTTAAAAATGCCTTCAGGTATATCTTCAAACGTCATGCCGCACGCTGCGGAGTCTTTCCTGTAGTAAAACACCGACGACCCGCCTGCCGCCGCCAACTGCTTGAACATTACTCCCGTCGGGTGCTTAGCGTCACGCTTAACATGCGACACATCTACCCCCTCGCCGCGCAGTTCGCGCATGATATACTCCCCGAACTCGTCGTCACCGACGCGGCTGATCCACGCGCTTTTATGCCCCAGCTTTGCTATGCCTACCGCCACATTGCTTTCGGCGCCGGCGACAGCTTTCGCAAAACTGCCCACATACCTTAAGCTGCCGGTTTTTTGGGGCAGAAAAGCGGCCATTGTTTCACCTGCGGTGACGCAGTCGTATTTAGCCATATTTATCCCTTCCAACCTTCCGCACGGATATGTTATTACTTGCGTTAACGATAACATATAGATTATATTACGTATATACCCAAAAGTCAATCTTTCTTTCGCATTATATAAACTATTTTAATAAAAATGGCTATATATTTATATTAAATTATATTTATTATTCATTATTTTAATTGAAAATATAAAAATACATCGTATAATATGAATTGCGTTAACGTTAACAATATTATAAAATGGCAAGGAGGCACTTGCATGGAAAGGAAAACCGCGCTCGTAACAGGCTCGGCCAAGGGTATCGGCAGCGCTATAGCTGTCGAGCTTTCAATGCATGGTTACGACATAGGCGTAAACTATCTCAACGATAAGGAAAAGGCAGAAAAGACTGCCGCAAAGGTACGTGAAAACGGCGCAAAAGCCGTCTGCATACACGCGGATATTTCATCGGCCGACGGACGCAGGGAGCTGTTCGGCAGATTTTTTGAAGTTTTCGGGGGTATTGACCTTTTGGTGAACAATGCCGGCGTAAGCCGGTTCGCGCCATTTTTAGACGTTACGGAAGAAATGTGGGACAGCGTCTTTGCCACCGACTGCAAAGCCGCGTTTTTCTGCGCGCAGGCCGCGGCACGTAAAATGGCCGAGGAAAAAAAGCGCGGCCTTATAATAAATATATCTTCAAACCATGCCGACGGCTGCTGGCCAGACGCATCCGTTTACGGTTCCGCCAAGGCGGCGCTTACAAAGTTCGGCAGGAATGCCGCTATGGAGCTTGCAAAGTACGGTATAAGGATAATAACCGTGGAGCCAGGCTACACCGACGTAGGGTGGGACAAAAGCGGGCCTATCTTCGACGCCTGCCCGCGCATACCTCTGAAGCGTTTCGCAAAGCCCGAGGAAATAGCAAAGACCGTATGTTTCCTTGCTTCAGACGGCGCGGCATACATGACCGGCAGCTGCGTAACGGTTGACGGCGGGGCGCTTCTGCCCATAGTGCCTGAAAATTACCTTTACGGTACTGATGGAAACCTGTACGGTTCGGAGGGCTCAAAATGAAAATTAAAGCATGCGAGCTTTTTAAAGTACCGCCAAGGTGGCTGTTTCTGAGGCTTGAAACCGATGACGGATTCGTCGGCTGGGGCGAACCCATCGTTGAGGGGCGCGCTGATACCGTGGAGGCCGCCGTACATGAATTGGAGCCGTATTTTATGGGCAAAGACCCGCGCGATGTAGAAAGCATATGGCAGACTGTCTACCGCGGCGGGTTTTACAGGGGCGGGCCTGTACTTAACAGCGCGCTCTCAGGCATAGACCAGGCGCTCTGGGACATCAAAGGCAAAGACCTCGGAGTGCCGGTGTACCAGCTTATAGGCGGCAAAGTCCGCGACCGCATGCGCGTTTACAGCTGGATAAACTCCGACACGCCGGAGCAGGCCGCCGCGTGCGCCGCTGAAAAAAAAGCTGACGGCTTCAGTGCCGTAAAAATGATAGGCGTAGGCAAAACCGGCTTTATAACAAGCCACGACGAAATGGACAAACTGCTCGGAAAAATACAGGCCATAAGGGACAAAGTCGGCTTTAACCTTGAAATAGCCGTTGACTTCCACGGCAGGGTTCATAAAGCTATGGCGCGCGAACTTTTACGTGAGCTTGAGCCTTTCAAACTGCTATTTGTCGAGGAACCCGTACTTATAGAAAATGAAGAGGTCTTCGCGGAGCTGCACCGTTTTTCACCCATACCGCTTGCAACCGGCGAACGGTGCTTCAGCCGCTGGGACTTCAAGCGCCTTTTAACATCCGGTTCAGTCGATATAATCCAGCCGGACCTCTGCCACGCAGGCGGCATTTCAGAAGTGCGCAGGATAGCCTCCATGGCGGAAGCTTTTGACGTGGCGCTCGCGCCGCACTGCCCGTTAGGCCCCGTAGCCCTTGCCTCATGCCTGCAGGTTGACTTTGCCTCCATAAACGCGTGCATACAGGAGCAAAGCATCGGCATGGCCTACAACAAAGGTAAGGAAATCGGCGGATATATTAAAAATACCGACGTGTTCTTATATAAAGGCGGTTACGCCGGCCTGTTTACTCTGCCCGGCCTCGGTGTAGAAGTCGACGAAGATAGCGTAAGGGAAGCCGCAAAAGCAAGCCATCACTGGAAAAATCCGGTGTTTACTCTCGACGACGGAAGTGTTGCGGAATGGTAAGCACAACGCTAAAACCAAAAAGTATAAAAAACGCAGCGTGTACGCTCGGTGAAAACCCGCTTTGGAACCGAAAGCTGCAAAGGCTTTTTTGGGCTGACATTGTCGGCGGCCGCATTTTTTCATATTCTCCCGAAGTTCAAGACATTCGAACGGAAATAGAAATAAAAAGCCAAATAGGGGCTTTCGCATTTTCAACCGGCGGTGCGCTGGTACTCTGCACTGAGGGCGAAGTGCTTGAAGTCCCTTTCAGCTGCGGCGGGTTCGACCCTTCACACATTAAAAAAGTATTCGCCGTACCTTACATTGCCGGCGAGCGCTTTAACGATGCGATATGCGGCCCGCGCGGCAGGCTTATCTCCGGAAGCAAGCGTGAAAACAACGCCGAAGGCGTCCTTTACAGCTTCTGCAAAGGCAGCAGCCCGGTAAAATTAAAAGAGCACCTCGGCATATCAAACGGCATGGCGTTTACGGACGGCGGCAGGCGTTTTTACCACGTTGACTCCGCAGCGAAAGAAATCAGCGCATACGATTACGACGTACAGAGCGGCGCTATATCAAACGGTAAAATATTTTTCCGTATGCCGCCGGATTCAGGCGAGCCTGACGGCATGACGGCAGACAGTGAAGGACACCTTTGGGTTGCCTGCTGGAACGGCGGCGCCGTGCTGCGCCTCAGCCCCGGCGGTGAAGTTGAAGAAAAAATCGACGTGCCCGCGAAGCAGGTTTCAAGCGTATGTTTCGGCGGCAGGGATTTTTCCACCCTTTTCATAACTACGGCATCTATGGGCGGAGATGAAAAAGGTTTTGGGAAAAACGGTGAATATATCGGCGGTGAAATTTTTTACGCTGCGACAGGATATGAGGGAATCTGTGAATATGAGGCAGATATTTAGGTATTTACTATACTAATTGTAATTATTATATATAAATATACAAAAACCGTACCGGAAAATTAAACCGGCGCGGTTTTTTATGTGTAAAACCAATACATAACACGCATAAAAAAATGCCCTCTTTATGCTGTTTCCACATGACGTGCCAAAACGCGGCATATAAATAATATCAGGCACATTTTTGGCAAACCTAATGCAAAAGGGAGGAGCGAGATGAGGATTTTACGCTTAGGCTCTGCGGGAAGCGACGTTATGGAGGTGCAGTCCGCACTTAAAAAGGCCGGTTACAGCGTCGGTGGAGTTGACGGGATTTTTGGGGAACAGACAAAAAAAGCCGTCACTGAGTTCCAGCGGAGGTTCGGCCTTGAGGCGGACGGGGTTATCGGCGGAAGCACATGGCGGCCGCTGCACAGCTTTTTGCTCGGCTACGATGTTTATACGGTGCGTATGGGCGACACAGTGTACAAAATAGCGCGTAAATATAAAACGGACCCTGCCGCCATTATAGCGGCAAACCCTACGGAAAGCCCGGAAAATCTGATGGTCGGCAGCAGAATAAAAGTCCCTTACGACTATGACGTTGTATCTACTGATGTGAATTATACATACAGTATAATGATGAGAAATATAAGCGGCCTTAAAGCGCGGTACCCTTTCCTTCAGATAGGCACCGCCGGTTACAGCGTGCTTGGCAAGACGCTTTTTTACATTAAAATGGGCGCCGGCCCGCACCATGTGTTTTACAACGCGGCGCATCACGCGCTTGAGTGGATAACTTCAACGGTCCTTATGAAATTTACCGAGGAATACCTTAGGGCGCGTGCCTTCGGTAAACAGTTAAAAGGTCAGGATTTAAGCGGATTATGGAGTAAAACAATCATTTACATAGTACCGATGGTAAACCCCGACGGGGTAGACCTCGTCATAGACGGCCTTTCCTCCTCCAACCCCTACTACAGCAGCCTTATACGGTGGAACAACGGCAGTACTGATTTTTCGCACAACTGGGAGGCAAACATACGCGGCGTAGATATAAACCACAACTACGATGCCGCATGGGAAGAGTCAAAAGAAGCAGCAGAGGCGCTCGGCATAACCGGGCCGGGGCCTACGCGGTACTCCGGGCCTTACCCGGTTTCCGAACCGGAAACAAAGGCGATGGTGCGCCTTACGCGCAATAGCGGCTGCAGTCTCGCGCTTGCCTACCATTCACAGGGCGAAGTCATTTACCGTGACTTTATGGATATGGCTCCGCCCCAGGCTAAAACTATCGGGCTGCGCCTTTCAGAAATAAGCGGTTATGCGCTCGAAAAGGCAAGCGGCATATCTTCATACGCCGGTTATAAGGACTGGTTTACTAAAGAATTTCGCCGGCCAGGATATACCGTAGAAGTAGGCCGCGGTGTAAATCCGCTGCCCATTTCACAGCTCGCGCACATCTATAATGACAATACGGGCATGCTCCTTTATGCGGCCCAGGCCAGTTTAAAGTAAAATTAATATTTTTCTCATCTGGCCCCATCTGCGTATACTATAAATCGCACATATATATCTTCAATAATGATATATGTGTGCGATTACTTAGAATTTTAAAGATATATTATTAGTCTAAATATGGTTTTAAATGTTCTATAAAATGTTTTACAAGTTTATCACTCGATTCATTCGGGCGCCACATAAAATAATTGTATTTATATTTATCAAACCAAAAGGCAATTTCCCTTACTCTTTTCGGGTCACGGGTAATATCGCCTTCAAACACAACCCAAAATGGTAATATTTCTGTGCTTATAATCCCACCGACTTTTCTTAAAGCTTTTATCAACCCAGGCGTAAATAGTTTACACAATCGTTCATGTGCATTACCTCTCCCAGCGCTAGGCTTTTTCCCTTCTACCCAGCCATCTTGACGTTTTATTTCCCCAAACAATATTTTACCTGTACGAAGATTTTTTATGGCGAAATCGGGGGAAATCCCCCACTGCGTATGTTTTAAATCAATCGGAGGATTATATATGTTTTCTAAAACTTCTTTCGGTAAAATGACACTTGCATAAAGATTTTTAAGATGCGTTGGTTTCTCATAAAGTTTATACGATGTTCCATTAAATGCTTTTTTAAATACACTATAGAAATTCTGTTCTGCCGTAGATGCTTTTAACCCACTAACATCTTGCCAAATACCCCTACCGCTTAACTCTGCCTTTCCCATAAAATACTCCTTATAATCCCTTAAAAAGTTCCCCTACACTTACTTCTAATCCATCCGCAATTTTCTTTATATTGTCTATAGAGACATTTCTTTTCCCGGATTCAACTGAAGCATAATACGTCCTGTCCATATTTATCAGTAATGCGAATTTCTCTTGACTCAGGCCTTTTTTCCTCCGCATTGATTTTATGCGCTCTCCAAATTTCTGTCTTATCATACGCCATCTGCCTTTCAAATTATAATATACAATTAAGTGCTTATAAGGCAACGGACTATAAGTAACAATTCTGTTGACTTCTTTTTCTGCGTATGATATTGTATAAGTACGATAAAAAAATTATAAGGTGATGCAGTAATGAGTTCCAATATCTCTGGTTATTCTATTTACAGCGTTGAAGCAAAAAAACGTACCAAAGTAAGCACTCTTGACGGACTTTACCCTTCTCTTCCTGCAGAAAAAAAATATGAAATTATTTATGCTGATCCGCCATGGGACTATGGTGGAAAAATGCAGTATGATAAATCCAGCATTAAGACAGAAAATATCGGATTTAGTAAAAATATATTTATTAGTGCCGCAACATTTAAGTATCCAACACTTAAACTTAAAGAGCTTATGTCGTTAAATGTTCAGTCCATTGCAGCAAATAACTGTTTACTTTTTATGTGGACAACCGGCCCGCAATTATCTAATTCTATGAAGTTAGGGAGCGCATGGGGCTTTGATTATAAAACTGTCGCTTTCGTCTGGGATAAAATGATGCATAATCCTGGCCGGTACACTTTATCGCAAACGGAATTTTGTTTAGTGTTTAAAAAAGGATGTATTCCTTCTCCACGCGGGGCTAGAAATATTCGGCAATTAGTAAGGACGCCGCGGAGTAAACATAGTGAAAAGCCAGAGGAAGTAATTGATGGCATTACAAAAATGTTCCCCTATCAAAATAAAATTGAGCTTTTTGCCAGAAAGAATTATCTCGGGTGGGATAACTGGGGTCTTGAAGTTCCGAAAGCTAAAATTAAGATTATGGACCATGTTGATTGTCATTCTAACGAAAATTCAAGTCAAATGCAACCGTTATCCTGCGAATAAAATATGTTTTAGAGCAGTATTCAAGCCAATGCGGCCTGGTTTTTTTTAGTAGCTGCAACTAAATTACCGAAACAATCACAGTGTCTCGTCACTATGATTGTTTCGGCTTTTTGGGGTTGCTTTGTCCCAGCAGCCATATTTGCTGTAGCCGAATTCTTTGTCAAGTGTCAACGCCGGAAAAGAAATGATGGAAACGCCGGACGAAATTTGACCCAAACGC
>ENA-UOOM01003826-UOOM01003826.1-fermentation-metagenome-genome-assembly--contig:-NODE-3826-length-10478-cov-44.802264_pt1 | contig 10478 bp, 9 predicted proteins | sample MGYA00245781_ERZ724031 | MGnify/ENA primary metagenome ERZ724031 (study PRJEB28704, sample SAMN03018317) | fermentation metagenome | biome: anthropogenic terrestrial biome; feature: soil; material... | reverse complement strand
ACTTTAAAGCTAGTAAATAATAAAAAGAATTTTTATTTTAAACCCCTTTCTGATATACTAGCATGTGTGTCCAATGGGTCCTTAGTGTAATGGATCGCACGTAAGATTCCGGTTCTTAAAATCTGGGTTCGACTCCCAGGGGACCCATACTAAAAGCCAAGTTCGTTTGAACTTGGCTTTTTTGTTTTACTTTTTTTCTCGAATAATATAAATAGGCCTATTTTTAACTTGGATAAATATCTTTCCAACATACCTACCAATAATACCTATACACAAAAGTTGTAGCCCACCGATTAAAAGAATAATGCAAACCAGCGACGACCAGCCCAGTACGGCAGCCGACGGTTTAATTATATGCCTAATGATAACTGCGATTAACCCAATTATCGCCAAAATGAAGGAACAGCTGCCAATCCAAACCGCAATATTAAGCGGGGCTTGAGAAAAATTGACAATTCCTCTTAACGCATACTTAAATAACTTCCAAGTCGTCCAATCACTTTCTCCTGCCACACGCTGCACATTATGATAATCAAGATATTTAGTCCTAAAACCAACCCAACTAAAAATACCCTTTGAGAAACGACTGTATTCTTTCATTGATAAGAATGCATTAACCATTTGCCGTGTCATCATGCGGTAGTCACGTACACCAGGCACTATCTGCGTATTAGATATTTTATTGATAAATTTATAAAAAAGGTTACTAAGAAAAGATTTAACTTTGCTTTCACCTTTTCTATCAATTCTTCTGGTTCCAATACAATCATATTTACCAGTTTTAAGTAAAGCATACATTTTAGGTAAAAGAGCTGGGGGATCCTGTAAATCAGCATCCATATCAACTACATAATCTCCGCTTGAAGCTTGTAGTCCCGCATAAAGCGCAGCATCCTTACCAAAATTGCGTGAAAAGGAAATATAGTGTACTTCCTTATTATTTGTATGTAATTTGCGAAGCACACTTAAAGTATTATCTTCTGAACCATCGTCAACAAAACAATATTCTATCTTTAAAGCGGTTAACTTTTTAACTTCACTTGCAACTACCGAATAAAACAGAGGAATTGTTTTTTCTTCATTATAACAAGGAACAACGATTGATAACTTTTTCATCAAAAATCCTCTTAATGATAACTACATTTCTTTACTTAACCAAGTTAATTGTAACAATTAATAAATAAAAAATTTGCCCAGTAAGGGCAATTTTTTGTACTTCAATTTTATTACTTAGTCTTACCCACAGTTAATTCTGGACGTTTAGTAAACTCAACATAGAGTTTAGAACCAGATACGGATAAGCCTTCAATTTCACGCCGAACCTTTAGATGGCTTCTACTCTTATAACTACCATTTTCAGCAACTCTAAAAATATAATCATTAAAGGCAATATAGAACTGGTTATGGTTAGCATCATACGTGAAACCTTGAACCGGTGAACCATTACTAATAAAGTTAGTTTGGGTGGCACCAATTTCAGTTGGGGTCCAAGTATCGCCATTACGAGTTACCTTCCAGTATTCATAACGGCCATTGCCACCATTATGGAATAGAGCATACATAGTGTGATCATTAGCAAAGGTAGCGTTATGAATGTAACGCTGGTTAGCCGCATCCTTATTCCAAATCTTGAAAGTCCAGATTTTATCCATCTTCATATCACTCTTACGAATCCGCATAATTTCTTCAGAGGCACTTGAATTCTTAAATTTATCATTGTTGGCCAACACATAAATATACTTACCTGTAGAACTAATGGATTGACCGTGCCCTAATTTAATATACGGGCTTACCCTAATATGAGATGCATAATCCTTAAAAGTGGACCACTTCAAAGCAAGCAAATTTTGAGCAGCATACTTACTCTTTATGTGATTTAAATTATAAGAAACTAGGTGACCGTGCTGATCATTACCATCATAAAACATGGATACAGTAAAAATATTATCCTTAACGGTAATACCTTCTGGAACCACACCAACTTGCCCCATCTTATCGGCTGCTTGACCATACTGTAAACTAACAAACCTTGGTTGGAACAGTCTAGTTCGTAAAGTTAAACCTTTAGCCTTGAAAGTATTAGATGAAGTTTCAGGTCCAAAATCATGGGCCGCATTCCAATGTCTTGACGCAGATTTTGAACTGCCTTTCCAAGTTGAAACTTCTTTTGGTGCCTTCATAGCAAACTTATCAGCACTAGAAATTCCTTCTTTTTCATCTGCCCGAACAGTTACTATATTAGCCGCCTCGGCTTTGCCATAACTATATTTAACTTTACTTGTACCTGGAACAGAAGAATTAATGGAAGATTCAGAAACATGTACCTTTTGGGGATCTATTTCTGTCCCCTTACTATCAGTTGCGTAATTAATTGCATCCCTGGTTGGAAAACTATAATAACTATTCCTTACTAAACTAACATTCGCAGCCAAAGAAATTTTATTTCTTGCAAAAAAGTTTTGGTTTACCCAGCCAACATTTCTGCCATCAACGATAATGTACCAATACTTACCTTTCTTAGTGGTAGCATATTTCTTGGATTGGATCTGTCCGTGCTTGAAATATTTAGTCGATGTAAATTTACCCGCTGGTCCACCCTTCAAAACATGGTGGTAAACTGCATAATTTTTTGTACCAGCTATCTTAGTCACAGCCTTTTTGTAGCTCTTGGCATGAACACAATTATAACTAATGCCAACAACTAAAAAAGCAGCAATGGCCAATGTAATAACAGTTAGTGATATCTTAACCGATTTTTTCATTTTTACCCTTTCCCTGCTTTTTATGTTACATGAACATATTTTTACACACTCTTACTGTTTGAACAATGTTTGTTATCATTATTATTTTATGAGAGATTAATGAAGAAGAAGGCTTTTCTCTTTTATTTGCTATATAATGACATAGTTAAAATAAATATATTTAAGGGAGACTTTTTATTTATGATTGAATCACAAAACAATCCCAAGAAGATGATGTGGATCACCCTTGCAATGATGGCCTTTTCTACCGTATGGAGTTTTGGTAACGTTGTAAACGGGTTTGTCTACTTTGATGGAACAAAGGTTGTCTTCAGCTGGATTCTTATGTTCCTACTCTACTTTGTTCCCTATGCTCTAATGGTGGGTGAGCTTGGTTCTGTTTTCAAAAGTTCTGGAGGTGGTGTTTCATCTTGGGTTAACGCAACAATGGGACCAAAATGGGCCTATTACGCTGGATGGACCTATTGGGCCTGTCACGTGGTATACATTTCAAGTAAAGGTACTGGTGGCCTGAGAGCCATGGCTTGGGGTATCCTCACTAATACCAAATGGTATGATAGTTTACCAACCGCATGGACACAATTTGCTACATTAGCAGTCTTTTTATTCTTCTGTTGGGTAGCTAGTCGTGGTATTCCAGTATTAAAGAATTTAGCCACTGTTGCGGGAACATCAATGTTTATCATGTCAATTCTATTCATCGTTATGATGTTTGCTGCACCATTAATTAACCCACATGCTGGTTATTACAACATTAATTGGAACTGGAAGAGTTTCTTACCAACCTTCAACGTTAAATATTTAACATCACTTTCAATTTTAGTATTTGCTGTCGGTGGTTGCGAAAAGATCTCGCCTTATGTTAATAAGGTAAAAAATCCTTCAAAAAACTTTCCTAAAGCTATGATCACTTTAGCTATTATGATCATGGTTTCGGCTATCTTAGGTACCTTTGCAATGGCAATGATGTTTGATCCGAAAGTTGTTAACGCACATATGAACGAATACATTTCTAATGGTCCTTACATCGCCTTTCAAAGATTAGGTGATTACTACCACGTTAACAGTCTGTTCGTATATATTTACGCTTGGTGTAATGTAATCGGTCAATTTTCAACTTTGGTTCTTAGTATCGATGCACCCTTAAGGATGCTGCTTAGTAGTAAAGAAGCTAAAGATTATATCCCAAAGAAATTACTTAAAGTTAACAAACATGGTGCATTTATCAACGGTATCTGGATGGTTGTTATTCTTTCAGGTGCTTTGATTGTTGTTCAGGCATTATTACCCGATGCACAATCAGTAATGGCTCAATTGATTAAATTAAATTCAACAACTATGCCGTTGCGTTACTTATGGGTATTCATAGCCTTTATAGCTTTACGTAAACAAAAAGATAAGTTTGAAGATAAAAATAATTACCAAATGACTCATCATCAAGGTCTAGCTTACACCGCAGGCTGGTGGTGTTTTATCGTCACACTTGCTTGTTGTATTTTAGGTATCTACTCACCAGATCCATTGACGCTATTCTTAAACGTTGCTACACCAGTTATTTTAGTTGCTTTAGGTTTAATTTTACCTACTATTAAAAAACATCAAGATAAAAAATTAGCATAATTTTATTGGATAAAATGTGAAATAAAAGCGCCTCTAGAAGGCGTTTTTATTTTGAAAATGATACACTTTACATTGTATAAGTAACGTAATGGAGATGAGTATTTGTCAACTAAACTTGAAAAACAAGCTGAAGAACTTCTGCATGAACATCATTTAAAGGCAACTATGCCCCGCTTAAGGATTCTTCTATACTTGATGACACACCATAATCATCCAACCGCTGAAACAATTTATCAGGATATTGCCAGTGATAAGCCAACTTATCGGGCTACCATTTACAATACACTTAATACTTTAGTTAACGTAGGAGTTATCATTGAAATAAAAAATGGGGACAGTTCCTCTCATTATGACTACTTTGTTAAACCCCATTTTCACATCATCTGTACTAATTGTGGTAAAATTGCTGATGTCTTTTATCCCAATTTCAATACAATTGAAAATAAAATGTGTACAGAAGCCGAAAAGCAAACAGGTTTTATCACTTCTAAGAGTCACATAGAGATATATGGATTATGTCCTGATTGTCAGAAAAAATTACAAAAAAAATAAGAGGTTTTCAAACCTCTTATTTTTTTCTGCTTAAATTAATTACTTAATTTTCGTACTTTCAAGTAATTCAGCACGTTGAGCCAAGTTTACATATAGGCGACCGTTACTTACAGACAAGCCCTCAATCTCACGACCATTAGTATTAAATTGGTAAGTCTGTTTAATTGCACCCTTTCGACTTATCTTAAAGATTAAATCATTAAATGCAAGGTAGAAATTATCATTAACAGGGTCATAAGTAAAGCCTTGAACTGGAGCACCGTTACTTACAAAATTGCCATCAGTCTTACCAACTAACTTAGGATACCAATTATCACCCTTACGGGTTAATTCCCAGTATTCATAGCAATTATTCTTTATATCATGGTAGACAGTATACATATCAGTATCGGAAACGACTACACCATTGTGGAAGTAACGTGGATTACTTGCATCGTCAACCCAAGTCTTAATTGTCCACATCTTATTAATCTGCAAATCACTCTTACGGATTTGAACTAATTCTTCTGAATCAGGACTTTCTTTCAAAGTATGATCATTTACCAAAGTATAAATATATTTCTTGGTTGATCCCATTGCTTGACCGTGGCCAATTGGTATATATGGGCTTACCTTAATATGCTTAACATAGTTAGTAAACTTCTTTTGTGACATAGTTAGTAGATCTTGGGCATGAAATGGGTTGGTTAACTTATTTAAATCATAACCAACAACGTGTCCACTAAGTAAGTTAAGGTGACTGAGTAAACTCGTATAAGCCCAACCACCTGATACAGTTATACCTTCAGGAATATGACCCACTCTATTAATGTTATCGTCACTAGGATCTTGGACACTTAATAAGACTGGTTGATAAAATCTCGTCTTAAGAGTTAAGTCACCACTATTAAAGGTATGTCTCGTATTATCTGGTGTAAATTCAGTTGGACTAATGTAATTATCAGATGAACCATAGTGGGATTTCCACGGTTTATAATCATTAGTACCTGGCTGTGCGGTTACACCACTGGCACTAGCGATACCTTCTTTGGTACTCTTTCTAACCGTAACTTTTACGGTAGCGGTAGCATCACCGTAAGTATATTTTACGTTATAAGTTTTTGGTTTATTACATGCGATACTATCTTTAGATACATTAACTTCGGAATTATCAACTACTGTCCCCATATAATTAGTTGCGTAACTGATAGCATCCCTAGTGTTAAATTTATAATTATCGTTTCTTACCAAACTTACCGTTTTTGGAACAGCAATTTGGTTTCTTGCAAAGAATTTTTCATTAACATAACCTACTTTACGACCATCAACGTAAATTCTCCAATAACGAGCTTTTTTAGTCTGGACAGATTGATCAGACTGAATATGGTTATAACGGTAAGTTATTCCATCGGTTACCTTGGTATGAACATGGCCGCCAGAAACAGATTTCCATACTTTATAATTTTTGTTACCAGCAACTTTGGTCATCATCGCATAACCAGTAACGCGTTGAGTGCCAGCTTTTTGCTTTTTATTAGTCTTACTACCATCAGCCTTGGATGAACTAGACTTGGTTGATTTAGCAACTTTAGTACTACTTGTATCCACTGGCTTTGAATTACTTGCGGCAAAAGTCGTATTTGCATTAACCGCAAATAATCCTAAGCTAACAGCAAATGCTGATACAAACGTCAGTATTTTCTTAGAATATTTCAAAATTTTCCCTCCAGATTAAAGATTACATTCTCTATTGTAATATAAAATAGCTACACAAAAAAATACAAAATTGATACACTTTGTTTGACAGCCTTTATAGTAAGTGCTTTAATTAGCACTGTACTTATAAGAGTGCTAATTAAGAATTTTAGGAGGCAGATATATGCTTGTACCTACAGTTATTGAGCCTACTGCTCATGGCGAACGTGCATATGATATCTATTCACGTTTATTAAAAGACAGAATTATCATGTTAAGTGGTGAGATAAATGACCAAATGGCTAACTCAACCATCGCTCAGTTATTGTTCCTTGATGCACAAGACAATACAAAAGACATTTCACTTTACATCAATTCACCGGGTGGTGTAATTACTTCTGGCTTAGCAATCATGGATACTATGAACTTTATCAAGTCCGATGTTTCCACCATTGCTATTGGTATGGCAGCTTCAATGGCTTCCATCCTGTTGACCAGCGGAACAAAGGGTAAGCGTTTCGCGTTACCTAATTCCACTGTCCTTATTCACCAACCTTTGGGTGGTGCACAAGGTCAACAAACCGATATCCAAATTGCTGCAAATGAGATTATGAAGAGTCGTAAGAAGATTAACAATATCTTACACGAAACCACCGGTCAACCCATGGAAAAGATCCAAAAGGATACCGACCGTGATAACTACATGACCGCTCAAGAAGCTAAAGATTACGGCTTAATTGATGAAATCATGGTTAATAAGAAGAAGTAATAAATAGTAAAATATTTGTTGCAAAAAGGAGTTCACAAATGTGAACTCCTTTTTTATTTTCTTAAACTATCGGCCATTTCATGTAATTTTTTAAAGCGATGATTAACTCCAGATTTAGAAATCGGTCCATCAGGTACTTGCTGGGCCATCTCTTTAAGCGATAATTCTGGATTATCTAACCGAAGTTGAGCAACTCCGCGCAGTTTTTCAGGTAAATTACCTAAACCATTCTTCTTTTTAATCAACCGAATATCTTCAACTTGTTTAGCAGCTGCGGTTGCAGTCTTTTTCAAATTTGCAGTATCACAATTAACTAGGCGATTAACAGAATTACGCATATCCCGCATAATCCGCAAATCTTCAAAGGACAACATTGCATTAAGTGCACCAACAACGTGCAGAAAGTCGCCAATTTTCTCTGCTTCCTTCAGATAAACAATGTAACCATGGCGGCGCCTCGTAGTTTTAGCATTTAAATAAAAATAATGATTCATCAGCTTAAGTAAATCATCATTATGATCTTTGTACACTGAATAAATTTCCAAGTGATAGCGACTCGTTTGGGGGTTATTCACACTCCCACCTGCTAAAAAAGCACCACGTAAATAAGACATTGCCCCTTCACGCGATCTCATAATTCGATTAGGAACCCTTGTAACTACATCATCATTTTTATCTAAAATTTCTAAATTTCGTAAAATTCCTTTTACATTAGTTTGCAGCCGAACCAAATATTGATTGTTCTTCTTCAATTTCATTTTTCTTGAAACTATCAATAATGGTTCAACTGCATAAGCACTTTTAATTAATGTGAAGATTCGACGAGCAATCGCAGGATTCTCAGTTGTAATATCCAAACTAAATTGGTGATCGTGAAAATTTAAAACCCCATTCATGCGCAAAAAAGCGGCTAATTCCGCTTTGGCATGTTCAGGATGTACTTTTAGTGAGGTTAATTCTTTTTTAACCGCACTAGCATAACTTGCCATTATTCATCAGTCATCCTTCTGCGTGACATTGCCTCAAGAGCCAAATTAATTATTTCTCTAGCAACTTTTTTACCATCATGAAAGACCAGCCCACTATGCTGGTCAATAAAATCATCGGTAATAACCCGGCAATCTTGCTTGCGTAAGCCTGCAAAATCATTCCTTACGGGTTCCAAATAAGCATCATAATCTTCTGGATGAAACTTACTCATATCAATTTTGGCACCATTAACAAGCGCCGTATTAATATAATGACCACCAAGATGATTATTAATCACCTGAACGTGTTCTGCATCACTAAAATGATCGGTTTCACCGCGCTGGGTCATAATATTACAAATATAAATTACTTCAGCGCTAGTTTTACGGACGGCTTCACCCAAATTGGGAATCATTAAGTTAGGCAAAATTGACGTGAATAAACTACCTGGCCCTAAAACAACGGCATCAGCCTGCATAATAGCAGCTAATACTGGCAAAACGGCTGTTGGTTTAGCACCAGAATTTGTATCTGTTACCCAAACACGCTTTATTCGCTTATCTTTAGAAGTAATTTCCGTTTCACCAACCTCGGTAGTACCATCAACAAATTCAGCGTTCAAAGTTAACGGTTCGTTAGATGCTGGGAAAACATGACCATCAACACGCATCATTTTTGACAATGATTGGACAGCATCAAAAATATTTCCGTGCATTTCATTTAAAGCAGCAATGATTAAATTACCAATCGCGTGCCCTGAAAAAAATGAATCAGAGGAATCAAAACGATATTGAAAAACATTTTTTTCTTCCTGTGAAATATCGCTTAATGAGACCAAGACATTCCGAATATCACCAGGTGGAACAACGTTAATAAAATTTCGAATCGAACCAGATGACCCACCATCATCCGAAACGGTAACTATGGCCGTAATTTCTGCATTTTTATCTTTTAAAGCATTTAAAATAACCGGTAATCCGGTTCCGCCACCGATAACGACCACTTTGGGTCTCCTACTTTTGATGACCCGAATTATCTTTGATTCTCCGTATGCCATGTTTTCCACCTATTTCCTAGTATACCGACTGACTTCACGGTGTGTGATATCAACCGGATATTTCTTCGATAAATCACGTGCTAACTGCTGAGCTATTGCAACGCTTCGGTGCTGGCCACCGGTACAACCAATTGCCACCGTCAATTTCTCTTTTCCTTCTTTAATGTAACCTGGTATAGCCGTTTCTAAGAGATCTAGTAATTTTTTATAAAAAACCTGCGTTTCTTTCTTGTCCATAACATAGTCAAAAACTCGTTTATCCAATCCCGTAAAAGGCCTAAGTTCAGGAATATAAAACGGATTAGGCAAGAAACGAACATCAATTACATCATCGGCATCGATTGGCATACCATATTTAAAGCCAAAAGACATCACTTCAATGGAAAACGGCTGCTTCTTTCGATCACTAAATTCATCAAGCAATTTTTGCTTTAATTGTTTAGGGGTCAACTTAGAAGTATCGATAACATAATTAGAATGATTCTTGATGGGCGTTAAAATCCGTCTTTCTTCTAAAATTCCATCAAGAAGTCGGCCATTAGTGGCAAGTGGTGGAAGCCGTCTAGTTTCCTTATAACGAGCAACCAAAGTATCATTTGATGCATCCAAAAACACAATCGTTGCTTGAACTTGGCCATTATCTTCAAGTGAATTAACTTCATTTAATAAATCTTTATAAAAGTTTCTTACACGCAGATCAATTACAACCGCAACTTTTTTAAAATCATCAGAATTAACCATTAAATCCCAAAAACCGCTTAACAGTTTCGGTGGCAAATTATCAACAACAAAATAACCTATATCTTCTAATGCATGGGCAGCAACGGTTTTACCTGCACCACTCATACCTGTTATGATCAATAATTGTTTTTTTTCGTCAGCCATAAAAGACCCCTCCTACTAGTTAGATTATAGCATACCGGGTGTTTCTTCTTAATTTCTTTGACCAAGAAAAAAAGGCCTTTCGGCCTTAATTAATCTCTTTAATTTAACGATGTGCAAAAGCCACAACGATTTGATCGATTCCAAATATTATTAACCAAACAGCGATAAGCATTACCAAAGTTAAAGCAGA
>ENA-UOOM01003825-UOOM01003825.1-fermentation-metagenome-genome-assembly--contig:-NODE-3825-length-10480-cov-5.509257_pt1 | contig 10480 bp, 10 predicted proteins | sample MGYA00245781_ERZ724031 | MGnify/ENA primary metagenome ERZ724031 (study PRJEB28704, sample SAMN03018317) | fermentation metagenome | biome: anthropogenic terrestrial biome; feature: soil; material... | reverse complement strand
CACGGAGGTTATATGCTTTAAATCGCTCCCATTTATCAATATCGTGTTTTGGCAGATTACGAACTCGTCCCCCGTTTGATTTAGTAGGGGAGCAAGGTGTACAGAAATATTTGATGAGGTCTTTACCCTCTGTTAGCTTTTGTTTCTCCAAACCTAGAACCGCCCCAACTCCCTCCAAAGAAAGTGGTAACCCCATATATGCCGACCATATCATGGAGCATTTCCAGGATGCGGGGTCAAGATATTCTGTAAGGTTAAGCCATTTTGATAGACACACACGCTCAAACATTGCATTAAAAGCCCATTTGGTAACGGAATCATCCAAAAGTGCGTTTATAATTTCATCGGGGATTTCCTCCCCGCAAGCAAGGTCAACCACCTGTACTTCACCGCCATCCACCGAGTAGCCAAATAGTAGAATTTCAAAGTCATCACTCTCGGCATAACGGTAAACCCCAGATTTTTGAAGATTGGCGCCACTAAATGTTTCAATGTCAATAGAAATAGAGTTCATGTATTACCACCCTTTCCAATGCAAACGAGGTGGCAGAAGAACAACCTCCACCACCTCATCTGTATTTATTCCTTATGCTAGAAAATCATCATCTTCAATAGTTGTGAAATCATCAGCTGCATTGGTTCTTCCACCTAAAGGCTCCCCATCTCTTATCTTTTGGATGTTGCCAAGACCACAAGCTACACCCTTATTGCCATTAGAGTTAAAAGCGTAGAAATTTAGGGATACTCTTGCATAACAACCACTGTACACCTCGTTGCGATCCAAGATAGGTCTGACTGCTTTATCTACTATTTGGGGTGGAGTCTTGCTGTTGGCATTTACAAAATAATGCCCTTTATAAGCCTCATCATCACGTTCTATGTCACCATCTCGAAGTGGCAGTTTGATAGCCGCCTTATTCGGCTTTTTACCACCAAACTTTGCAATGCCCTCTTCAATGGCTGCATCTACCGCTGCATTGATAGCATCGATGGTTTCCTTATCTGTTTTGGGAATCAATACGGATACACTGTACTTTTCCGCTCCGCCATTGATGGATACGGGCTCCCAGCCGTGAAAGTAGCTAAGACGTGTGTTGACGCTTGTAACAACCTTCGTTCTGTTTTGATTATTCATATTCCAATTCCTCCGTTATTTCGTTAAATTCATTTTTTACGTTTGATATATTCATAGCTGGCCGCTTATCGGAAAGTGGAACCAGCGTTGGCTTGCCCGGTGGTTTATGTATGAGACCACCGAGAATTTGCTCAAATTTTTTTTTGCCCATCAGCTTCTGCATTTCTGTAAGGGTTATGAGACTCTGGCGGTAGATGTCCTTATATCCGTTTGCCTTGGCCGCTTCAGCCACAGCCCCTTCGTCCTTATATTTCCGAACTGATCTGCCCTCGACTACCTTAAAACCGTGCCACTCTTTCCCGTGATTAACGGCAGCATCCGTGGCATAAGCAATGATTTCATTTGCCCACTTTGTAAGATCGGACAATTTAGAGAGAACTTCCTCAATTTCAGAATCCGTAAGCAGGGGTGGCAGTTTAAATTCCATCTGTGCTAATTTCAGCTTTTCTTCTGCTCTTGCACGGCATTTAACAGCCGCTCGACAGAAAGTACACCATTCACCTGGAAGATAGTCACCTTCGCCTTCATAGGCCTTTTTTGCCTTTGGCTTCAGTTCATTTTCTGCCCAGTCTTTTAATTCCTTTACCGGGATTGTCCATGTACTGACATTTTCCCTGCGGGGTTGGAAGATGGTCATGGAAACCTCCTCGATATCATACAGGCTATCGTAGATTTCCAAAGCACCAAGGGCATATAATTTCATCTGCGGATTATCCACCGCATCTACCAACACACCCATGCCATACTTAAAATCGATGATATGAAGCTTTTTATCCCCAATAATGATGCAGTCACCAGTTCCAAACCCCTGAGGTACATAGCAGGAAAAATCAAGACGTTGTTCAATAAGTATTAGCGCATCCGTACAGCTTTGTCTTGCCAATTCAAGCTGCTCCATTACAAATTCCACATAGGCATCACTGTGTTCTTCCATCTCATCCGTGTTATAAGCCGAGATTGGACGTTTACTTCTCATGTGAAGTGCTTTTTTAAGTTTATGTTCACAGAGAGCATGGGCGGCGGTACCTTCAGCGGCTGCATTGGATTCACTATTTTCAAATTCCAGCTCCAATCTTGCAGACGGAAGGCATTTAAGCCATCTATGGGACCCCGATGCGGAAAGTACTGCGTGATCACTCATTACCTAAAACCTCCGCATCTTTCAACATATCTGCATAATGTTTTGGGTCAACTTCACTTAATTTAGAGCCACCGTATTTTTTGATGATTTCTCTCACTTGGGCAGTAAGACCGGCTTGGCTCTTCTCAGCGAGTTTTGCTCTTACTTCCTCTAGAGTAATTTCCTTTTTCTTTGCAGCAGGCTCTTTTACAGTCGTAGTCGGTTCTTTTGTTTCGACAGGTTCATTGCCCGCCATTGCATCAGCAACTGCTTGTATGCTGTCTGCCAAAGAACGCATATCAGAAACCACATCAAGAAGTAGTTTGATTTTGCTCATGGTTTGATCCTCCCTCCTTAATCTCACTAATGGCGAGTTCTTGTACGGTGTCACCCGGAACAAGAATAGTCAGTTTCTGCTTATCACCAAGTAAGAAACGAAGGAAACGCTCCCTTATGGTAACATTACGACAGGAAACAATCCCGCCAGACTGTGGAGTTTTTGAAACACTGATTTTCAAGTTGTGTTTCATGTTCTTCACCTCTTTCTTGAGAGCGTTTATGTACTGCCCTCTATCTATTAGCCGTGGCAAGAGGGGAAAGTTGAGGATTCTGGAAAAACTTTTTTTAATTTCTTCTTAGCGGTAGCCAAGCGATGTGAAATAGCACTTTTACTAACACCTTCTTGCTCTGCATACTCGGTCATTGTCATGCCATCAAGATATACAGCTATAAAAGGTTCTGAATGTTTCGGCTTAAGAATGGAACGAATAATCTCACAGTAATATTCATAATCTTCCTTTTTATTCCGAGCCACTTCATCGGTGTTATCGGGAAGATAGTCCATATGATCCGTTGCATCCTCTGATTCGTCGTCCTTACGGAAAGGCTTTTTCGGCATCCCTTTGTGTCTGTCAAATTTATGCCAGTTATTGTAGTCGGGCTTGTTAAAACGCTCGTCCATAATCTCCTGTGGCGAACGGCGAGTCACAGCTTCCTTATCTTCGGCACAAGATAGCCTGTCCTCGTAATCTGCATCAATCATTAAGGTAAAGTCCTCGTCTGGTACCTCCAAATAGGTAGGTTTGTTGTCATACATGATTCTAATTTTCATTTTGTATCCTTTCCGCCGGACTGCATTGGCGGCAAAGGATACAAAAATAGGTCTGTGCCTCGAAGTACACAGACCCTTTGTCCTGAAAATGAGCGCAACAAGGTAAGGTACTTCTATTGCAACGCATAACAATCCTTAACGGACTGAAACGTAACAATATGTATCCTTTGCCCTTATTGCAAATCAGGCATTTGATATTTTTTTGTAGACGAGGAATGGTCTAATTCTTGCTAACTACGAAGGACCTTTCCTTCGTCTATCATTATTGTAAGAGAGAATTGGACAGCCTTGGCGGACACCTCATGCCCGTTAATTTCAGGCTCAAAATTACGCTTTTTATTGCAGAAACGCCTAAAAACAAAAATAAAAAAAAGCCATACACAAACCCTTAAAAGGATTCATGTATGGCTCATATATTTAATAACTAAAAAACGGACATCCTGTGTCCGCTTTTTCAAAAATATTTTGATTTTTTATAATGGCTCTGCGCCATGTTCCTGTAAAAATGTTCTAATCTCATCCATCGATTTTGGATATAGGTGAGTCAATGCAAAATCATACCAAATATGACTATTGTTATTGAAGTTCAACGAAAATGGAGAATTGCTAATTATATGGTTGCTAATTTTAGGTGGCAGATGAAGTCCAAGGCAAATTAAAACTATGGAATTAATAGAGCCTGGTTCTTCACCATTAACTATTCTTCTAATGGTACGCTCATTGACCATTATTTCCTCTGCTAATTCGTTATAAGTTACTTTTCTCCACTTACGAACTATTTTAAGAGAGCTGGTATAACTATTTGGCAATTCATTATAGATTCGCATTTCTTCAGCTATTGTTTCGGCTAGTAATTGGGCCTTCTTTTCTGGAGCCGCATACTCAAAACCATTACAATATTTTATATCAAAATCAATATTCGATGTCTTATCACGATTGAGAAAACATTCAGTATAATATCTTTCCTTATACTCGGATTTGACTGATAACTCAAATACCAAGCAACACTCATCCATATGGGTTCGTGCATAATCAGTAAGTACAGTCTGTCCAAATATATCCTGCGTTATATATTTGGGATGGTTTAAGACAAAGTGGGAGTCTACATATATATAACTTCCGTCCCTAACTAAAGCGGCCATTTCTGGATTGGTAATGCTTTGGATGGCAGCATCCTCTGCACCTATAGAAAAGGTCTGATTTCTTTCAAGCGTGCCCTTCTTAAATCTATGTGGCTTGACGTAGCGACCATCTATGTAAGTAAAGGTACCGATTGCCTCCTCATATCCAGCATCAATCATTCGGATTTTAGCTGCTGTCCGAGATACACTGAAGAACGTTGCTAATGCATCAATAACTGGCTCCATTACATCTATAAGTTCAGATGTTCCCAGTTCTGAACGGAATTGCTTAATAAAATTGAACGCTTTGGTTTTAAACATAGCAAGTGGCATTTGTATCTTTGGAGCGAGGGCATTCGCCTGCCACTCCATCCAGTCAGTTGCATCTCTGGTATTGTCTTTTATACCCCCGACCACCTGACACTTGATTCGCGTGGCACTGCTGTTATACAACCGCTCCAATTCAAATGCTTTTCTATGTTGATCCCAATGAACACACTCATGCACAATAGTATTATTGACTGATCCCAGATTACGAAGGAAGTAAGCTTTAGGGTCCACGATTATTGTACGGCCACTCACACGGGTCTGTACCATTTCATCGATGTCTACATTATAAAATTCTGCATCACAGTCGTGAAAGTATATCTGCCCAAAAACAGAGAAATCCTTTGTAATCTCCCTCATTTCTACTGTAAGGCCCATTTTTTCTGCCAACACCTGTGGCTCAACTGCCATTGGGGTTTTTAATGCTTCAGGGTAATGTCTTCTAAGGAAGTCTGTGGCAACAGATTCTAGTTGTTCCTTATGAATGATAGGGACAAGGGAGTCTGACATAGGTTTCGGCTGCTTATTTTTGCTAGTATACTCAGTTATACTAGAGATTGAAAAATCATCCAAATTGCAATCCAAATCACCTGAGCATTCCAGCATAAACCATTGCCGGCAATTTTCTGATTCATCATAACGATGATTTGATTCACGGACTTCGAATTCCGCTTCAACAGCAACATCAAATTCTATTTTCATGTCCGGTAAGTCATTAACAGATACGAACTTTACTTCTATATCTGATAACTCAATGCCGCCAATGTTTTGAACTCTGTATAACCGTAAGTCTAAATCTTCACAATTATCCGTTGCATAGGTTTGTATGGCAGAAAATATCTCATTATAGAATCTATCAGCCACGTAATCTTTAAAAGAACGATTACCCGCCAAGGCACTCCCTCCCCACCCCATATGAAATTAATATCTTTAAGAAATTTTACTATTCAAACATTAGTTCATAGGTAAATTATAGCATATATTATGGATACCTCAATATTTATTTTGTGTTCGTGAATTTTAATTGTACCAATACTGATTTTGTGATACACTTTTATTTATAAAGGACTTAAGAGAAGCCGCTGGTATTAGTACTGCTTCGATGGCTAAACTCGGAAAAAATAAAAATGTTAATACTGAAATTTTAGTAAAAATATGTAAGGCTCTAAATTGTGATATTTCAGATATAATGGAAATTGTTGATGAGAATAACTAATTTAATTAAAGTGACGAATTGCCATTCTTATCATCACAGTTTTTCATGAAGGGAGTGATACATCTTTATGTCTAATGTTATTACTTTAGATGACAGTGCTGAATCAGTAAAACACCTGTGTCAAAAAGACAAACGATTAGCAAAAGTGATTTCCATGATTGGCAGTATTACATATAAACCACATGAAGACTCCTATCGATTCCTTGTAGAAACAATTCTCGGTCAAATGCTTTCTAATAAAGTGACGAGTATCATCAGCCGTAGATTAGAGGAATTATGTAGCGGCTCAATTACAGCTTTAGCAATTAATAGTTTAACTGATAATCAGTTAAAGAGTATTGGAATATCAAGTTCAAAAGTGACTTACATACGAAATCTGACTACTGCAGTAGAATCTGGAGAGATTGATTTTTCATCATTCCCCAACATGAGTGATTCTGAAGTGATAAAAAAGTTGACTTCAATCCGAGGTATAGGAAACTGGACTGCAAAAATGTATTTGATTTTTGTCATGAATCGTATAAATGTACTTCCGTTTGAGGATGTTGCATTTCGCCAAGCATTCAATTGGGTATATAATACAAAAAAACTAGTTCAGCTGTTGTAATTGCTAAATGTAAAAGGTGGGAACCTTACTCTTCTATCGCTGCACGTTTTTTATATCGTGCGTTGGATAGCGGATTAACAAAGGAACCGTTTCACTTATATAAATAGCGTTTTCAACGCAGAAAGAAGGTTAATTATGAAGGATATACGACAAGTATTAGATAATTTAGTAAAAACTACCGAATCATTTGACAAGAGTAAAGTTCCATCTGATTTACTCTCAAATCTCAACAAATGGCGATGGGGTAGTTATGGATGGGTTTCTCCTGCAAGTTTAATTTTTACAGCAACTTGGAGAAAACACTTTTATCCAAATGAAGATTGCTGTAAAATATGGGCAAAAGACGAATCTAATAATCCAATTGAAGGGGGCTACAGTATTCGATCTGAGGATGAGTCTATTACCATACCCGTCCTTGCAAAATATGATCTCTGTAGCGGATTTTGCTCCCCTAATTCTGGAATGCAAGGAAGTCGTGCAATTGAAAAAATGCGTTCTTTAAAACGTCTCAATACCGACTTTAACACTTCTCAAAGAACAGTGTTCGACCTGAAACTTTTTGCTTTAATATTAAATCAAATCAATGATTTGAACTCAGAGCAGGCTTTAGAAGCGCTTAAATATCAGATTATGATTGCAAAAAGTATAAGAGAAAAACGTTATAAAACCAATGCTGCACTTCAAAAAGCTCCTTCTAAAGATTTTAAGCTACTCCAATTTTTACAGACTACCGCCGATCCTGAATTAACAAAATGCATTGTTGCAGCTTGTTTTGATGTTATTCTTTCAAAGAATAATATAGTAATAGAAGGTGTGACAGATTATAAAACTGCCGCAGATGCCCGTGCTCAAAAGCCAGGTGATTTATCACTTATAAAAGATGATAAGACAATAATCGCTATTGAGGTTAAAGATAAGACACAGACAATTGATTGGAATAACATCGACAGAGCAAAGAAAATTATTAATGCTAATCCAGAATTGATTAACTTTATCTTTGTTCTAGAAAATAGAAAAGCCACAGTCTCTAATGTGATACAAGAAATGGTTGCTTCAGATCAATTCCAATCTGGTCCTTGCTTTAAAATTACATTTTTATCTCTACATGACTTATATTTATTAGCTTTGGCAACAGCTTCAGAAAATAAAATTGCTGCTAAGACAGGCTATTATTTATCAATTGCTCCAGCTGTTAAGCCTGAAACAAAAAAATCATGGTTAACTTTAGCAAGATAATAAATAGACGGGATGCAATTCACAATCGGCTGCATCCCGTCTATTTATTTAATATCTTTCCAAACTATATTTCTTATTAAAGTATCTGGCATTGTGAACGGATAGCAAATTCTAAAATAGCCTTCAGGTATGGTTGAATTAGTATTATTTGTACGTATATCAAATCCAACATCTCTTATTCGTTTAAAAACTTCATTTGCAACAGCATGGTCACTTGATACAATATCGTATGCCAACAATTTGTTTAACATTTTATCATCTAACGACATTTTTTGAAATCTGATTGTTTCAGAATCATAATCTGTTTTGAACTCAATACTGAATTTAGGATATGGTTCGGTAAAATGACCATATAGAGGCATTAGTGAGTCGTAAGTTGACAAATCTGCTACTGCACTATGTACCTCATCCCACATTAATTTTATCATCATCTCATCCCAAGTATCGGAAAATAGGTTAACTGTTATTGTTTTAAAGGATGATACAATACTTCCGAAGAAAACTAGTTTCAAGGTTGCTGCTTTCTTTCTAGCTTTGCCAACTGAAATCCTAACCACTAAATCGCCTTCTTTGAAATTCCATATTATTTTGCAGTTGTCCGAACTTCTTTCTCTCTTAAAATTTTTATATTCAATTACATTTTTCGAGTCCAAATCAAACAAACTAATTTGCTGTAGTTCTTCATACTGTTTAATCTTTTTTGCCCTTGTTTTTTTTGCTTTTATTCCCTTTCTCTTATCGAAAGAAAGCTTCTGACCGTTTTCTATCAAAGGAACTTTGTATTCATCTAACCCTTCTATTTGATACCTAATGGCCTTTCCAATTTGTTCAGCAACTAATGGGCAAACGGAATTACCAATTTGCTTAACTCCTTCTGCGTAGGTTTGTTCAATAACAAATTCTTTTGGGAATCCTTGCATTCTCTTTAATTCTTCCAAAGTACATTTTCTATTTTTCCAATGGAAAGGACCATCATATTTTCCTTGATATGCAATAATTGTTCTGCAAACATCATCAGGATCCATTTTATATAAAAAGTTTGAGAATTTAGATCTCCATGCAAATAGTGGATTAGGATGTCCCATTTCTTCAGTATAAAACCTATAATTCTCACCAGGAGGAATATCAGGAATAAGATGTCCGTATTTGCCCCCATAAGGCTCAACTACCTCATCATCATCCTGCACATCAGCAATTGCTTCTCCTACAGTTATATACCTCTTTTTGTCTGGAGAATCTGGCCCATATGTTGGTAGAGGAAACTTAAATTCCACATTTATGTCATCCCTAATACCTACAAGAAAAACCCGCTCTCTAAGCTGTGGAGCACCATAGTCTGCTGCATTTAATATTCTCCAATATAGCCTGTACCCAACACTTTTAAAGGACTCCATTATCAATTTAAAATCTGCACCCTTATTGGACGATAATATTCCTCTAACATTTTCAAAGACAAAAGCTTTGGGTTTAAAATGATTTACATATTTGCAATAATACTCAAAAAGCGTCCCCCTTATATCACTTGTTCCTGCAACTCCTCCTGCTCTTCTTCCAGCAGCAGAAAAACTCTGACATGGTGGACCGCCTACAATATAATCAACAGTACCTTTATAGAATTCCTCTGGTTCCATTTTTGTAATATCAATAGGTTCAATTTTGTCTTCCACTGTTCCTAAAAGATTCTTATTTGCGTTTAATGTTTCACAGCATTTTTCATCCCACTCCAATGTTTTCACAAACGTAAAACCACAACGAGCCATCCCTACTTCAAATCCACCAATGCCGGAGAACAGGCTGAGTGCTCTAATATCATTTTTTCTTTGCATAGCTTCTCTTGTCCTCCAAATCATTAATTTTCAAGATTAAACTATTATCCTCTCTGTCTAAGAATATTGCAAACCTTGTTTTTCCTTTTTCTACACCTAAGTTTTCTAAAATGCACTTAGGCATCCGTATTCTCATATCTTGTTGTAGCACATATGTATCTAGATAAATTAGATTGTCATTCATTACTTCTCCTCCAGACTGAATTTAGTCTAATTTTAGCATTATTTTAGTCTAAAATCAACTTTATATTTAGACGATATTATACTTGTCTACTAGACTTTATGTTAGTAATTCTATCTCCTCAACCCCAATAAAAAATCTAATCTGTCAACTCAACCCTACACACATTTTTTATAGTTGACCTATTTCCTCATAAACAAAAATAAGGATTTCCAAGGTTAAAAGGCACTGCCAGACATCAAGCAGAAAATCTTCCAACCTTGAAAACCCTTTATTTATCAGTGTTTTGAATACTCCTATTTCTCTATCCTTGACATCAATACGACACACTCAACATGGGTCGAGAGGATAGAATGAATGTCACTTGAGTGTGTCCGTTCTCGGAAACATATCCACGGCTATCGGTAGACGGAAACATATCAATATACCTCATGGATTATTATTTTCACTCCTTGGTGTGGAGTTATTTTCAGATAGCATCATATCGCACTCCTTTGCTGTTTATGTTGCGGGTGTTTCAATTTTATCTTTTCTCTTTTTTGTTGGCCGATACAATCAGCATCATGGGACGGCGCATTTCATCCTGCATCCCCGGAATAT
>ENA-UOOM01003824-UOOM01003824.1-fermentation-metagenome-genome-assembly--contig:-NODE-3824-length-10485-cov-4.232311_pt1 | contig 10485 bp, 8 predicted proteins | sample MGYA00245781_ERZ724031 | MGnify/ENA primary metagenome ERZ724031 (study PRJEB28704, sample SAMN03018317) | fermentation metagenome | biome: anthropogenic terrestrial biome; feature: soil; material... | reverse complement strand
CAGCGCTCTGCCGAACGGCTGGAAAATGTGATCAGGGAAATCTCCGAACTGAAGGAGAAGTCCAAATCCATGACAGCGCAGTGGGAGTCGGAGAAAAAATCCATCAAAAAGGTCAATCATATAAAGGAACAGATCGAACAGACCAAGGCAGAGATCGAACGGATGGAGAGGGAATACAACCTGAACCGGATGGCAGAGCTCAAATACGGGATCCTGCCCGGCCTGGAAAAACAGCTGGAGGAGCTGAAGAACAAGGCGGAGTCTTCCGATCATACCAAGCGTCTCCTGCGGGAAGAGGTCACGGAAGAGGAAATCAGCGATATCGTATCCAAATGGACGGGAATCCCTGTTTCTAGCCTGGTGGAATCCGAACGGGACAAGCTTCTCCGTCTGGGAGACATCATGCATGAACGGGTCGTAGGGCAGGACGAAGCAGTAAACTCCGTTGTCAATGCCGTAATCCGTGCCCGGTCCGGAATGAAGGATCCCAGGCGGCCCATCGGCTCTTTCATCTTTATGGGACCCACCGGTGTCGGCAAGACGGAAGTGGCCAAAACCCTGGCAAGGGTATTGTTTGATACGGAGGACAATGTCGTGCGTCTGGATATGTCAGAGTACATGGAGAAATTTTCCGTATCCCGTCTGGTCGGCGCACCTCCGGGATACGTAGGATATGAGGAAGGCGGCCAGCTGACAGAAGCAGTGCGCAGGAAACCATACTCCGTGGTGCTGTTCGACGAAATTGAAAAGGCTCACAGGGATGTATTCAACATCCTGCTGCAGCTGCTGGATGACGGTCGGCTGACCGACAGCCAGGGCCATGTGGTGGACTTCAAGAATACCGTAATCATCATGACGTCCAATATCGGCAGCGATATTCTGATGGATCGCCTGTCCGGCAAGGGCCAGATTGATGAACAGACCCGAAATCTGGTCATGAATGAGCTGAAGGGCCATTTCCGCCCCGAGTTCCTGAACCGTGTGGACGATATTGTGCTGTTCAAGCCTCTCCGGAAGGATGAGATCCGAAAAATCGTGGACATCCAGCTAAGGGGCCTGCAGAAACGCCTGGAGGATCAGGAAATCAAGCTTATCGTCAGCGACGAAGCAAAGGATCAGATCGTGGAGAAAGGATTCGATCCGGTATATGGCGCCCGTCCCATCAAACGCTTTATCGAACGTTATATTGAGACCACTCTTGGCAGGGGAATCATAAAGGGTGAGATTGGCCCGCGCAATACCGTGGAGCTGACGACAGACAATGATCAGTTTACCTGCCGGGTGCTGAATGTGGCGCAGGCTGCAAAGGAAGTATAGATGCATGAAAAGCGGGATGGCCAAGGCCGACTCATGGAGCTGATCCAATTAAGAACAGTCCCATGAAAGAACCCGGAATCCCGAAAAATGAACAAACAGGGAAGACACAGAAAAGAAGGCCGGTGTGGTACGATACTGCACCGGTCTTCTCTCCTCCTTTTTAACACGCTCATAGTCTCTTCTGCAAACAGAACGGATGCCAGTCGTAAAAAGCTCGCTGAAAGCCTTTATGAACTTAGCATTTCTCAACATCGATTACTTTTTCAATCCAGTCCCGATAAAATATTTCTTCATGGGAAACAAGCAGAACGGTACCCGAAAATTCACACAGAGCCGTTTTCAGGGAATCCTTCGCCGAAACATCCAGGTGATTGGTCGGCTCGTCCAGAATCAGAAAATTGCAGGGAGAAAGGGTAAGCAGAGCCATCTTCACCTTGACCTGTTCACCCCCGCTCAATGTTCTAATGGGCTGCATGGCGTGCTTGCCGGAAATCCCGCACTGCGCAAGATGTTTTCGTATGTCTTTCACGATCCGGTCAGGATAAGCATCGGAAACAATCTGTATCGGCGTCCGTGTGTCGTCCGGCCATCCCAGTTCCTGCTCAAAATATCCGGTTGTCACCTGGGGCGAAAAGTTGTAATGCCCTTCCATGGATGGAATCTGTCCCATTAAGGTCTTCAGCAATGTGGATTTCCCAATTCCGTTGAATCCTGTCATGACAACCTTCTGCCCGCCTTTGATGCGAAAGCTGATATGTTTCAAAATAGGATAGTAATATCCTACCGCCAGATTTTTCACCGTCAGGTGTTCAGCATCGGTCAGGGGCAGCTCCGGGAAATGAAAATACGGCTTGATTTCTTTTTGATCCAACGCTTCCATTTTCTCCATATGATTCAACTGCTTTCGCCGGCCCTTTGCCATTTTGGACTTTCGCCCGGCAATATTCTTCCGGATAAACTCTTCGGTCCGTTTGATTTCTTTTTGCTGGGCAGAATACTGTCGGATGTAGTCCTCCCTTAAGAGCGTCTTCTTTTTCAAAAACTCCGTATAGCTTCCGTAGTATTTTGTGATCGTGACATTATCAATATCACATATCCTGTTAGATATTTTATCCAAAAACGAAAAATCATGGGATATCACCATATAGGCATTTTCCAGAGAGGAAAGATAGTCCGCAAGCCATGCGATGTGTTCCCGATCCAGAAAATTCGTCGGTTCATCCAGAAGCAGAATACCCGGCTTCTCCAGCAGCAGCTTTGCCAGGATCACTTTTGTACGCTGCCCGCTGCTCATTTGCTCCATCCTGCGGTCCAAACCAATGGAATGCAGTCCCAGCCCATTTGCCACCTGTTCAATTCGTGTATCAATGGAATAAAAATCCCGAACCTCCAGTTCCTCCTGATATCGGGCTGCAGTATGGAGGGAAGCTTCGTCCCCGTCCGCTGCCTTTTCATACCGCCGGATCATTTCCCTTTCCATTTGATACAGTTCGGAAAAGGCCGACTTCAGGAAGTTTTGCATGGTCACCTGTCCGTCTGTTTTTGCATATTGATCCAGATATCCAATGGAGGCCCCGGGCTGCAGAAGGATTCTTCCTGCATCGGGTATCACCTGCTCCGTGCAGATCCGGATCAAGGTTGTCTTTCCTGTGCCGTTCTGTCCGACGATCCCAATATGCTCTCCCTTTTCCAAGGTCAGTCCGGCATTTCTATAAAGAAGATTCTCGCCAAAGGAATGCGTTAATCCCCTGATTTCCAGTAAGCTCATATTTCATCAAATCCTTTCCCAAAACAAAAGAAGCAGAAGGCATTCTTTCTTCCTGTATTCTGCCTTCTGCTTCTGAACTTTAAGGGGTTCATAAAAAACAAAAGGCTATGGATAAAACATTGTCCATAGCCTTACAGATGCTGATTTTTGCACACGAAAACAAACAATCCTGCACCAATCGTCCGGTACATACTGTTATGTTTCCGATGAAATCCTGTCACGTTCATCTATACGCTATACTCTGCACAATGTTTCATCGGAATGGATTGTACAGAGCTGAGTTTCCTTGTAAGACGATCGGTAAAGTACATATCGATTCTCCTTAAATATTCCTAAAAGTATATTACCCTATCTCAACGCCGTTGTCAAATCTGACTTTTCAAAATAGGATCTTTTGAGGCCATTACAACATCTTTTCCGCCGTTGCGGCAGAGGTCAGTTTCTTGTTTTTCTCCGCCGTTTTTCCCATCCGGCTGAAAAATTCCGTATAGATGACATCCAGGGTAAACATCTGGGACAGCTTTGCTGCAATGGAACCGCCCTGAAAAGGTCCTTCCTGCGCTCCGCAGAGCAGGAGGACATCCGCATACTGCAGGGCCGGCGTCTTTGCAAACTGGGTAATGAACACAACGGAAGCATGCGCTTCCTTTGCCAGCCGTGCAATCTGGATACAATCCTTCGTGATCCCGGAATTGGAGAGGATAATGGCAAGATCCTTTTCTCCAAGCAGTGCAGCGGCCGTCAGCTGTAAATGGCTGTCGCTGTTGAACACCACATTGGGCGTGATTTTCAATAATTTATTCTGCGCCTCCAGTGCAGAACTTCCGGAACCTCCAAAACCAAAAAAATGAATCATGCTGGCCTTCAGCATAAGATCCACTGTTTTCCGGACAGCCTCCAGATCAATTTTGTGATAGGCCTCATCCAGGCCCCCTCGATAGGCACTGTAAACATTCTCGCACAAATCATTGGATGTATTCGACGGATCCGTCGGTTCGGTTTCCCCGGTATCCAACAGCTCGTTGGAATTTAGAGTCAGTGCCAGAGAAAGCCGGAAATCCTGATATCCTCCCAAATGCAGGGAACGGCAAAACCGGAAGACGGTCGTATCTCCCACGCCGCACATATTGGCAAAGTCGCTTATTGTTGTGTTCAGAACTTCTTTGGGAGAGGAGAGCACAAAATCTGCGACTTTACGCTCTGACCTGGTCAGCTTCGGATAAAATGTGGATATCTGATTCAGCAAATCGCTGCTTGGCATTGTCCATCTCTTCCTTTGTATCTTTTATAAGTCCCTGTTTTCTACCTTTTTCTCTTCTTTTACGTTTTTTGATCTTCTTCTTTTTTGCCCTGGATATTTTCAAATATATTTTGAAATATATATTAACGATATACCCGTATATATCCCTTTACGGCTGTTTTTCCGAAAGCAAAGACATGGCATTGTGATAAGCGCCATAAAGGCCGGCGGTATTTCCCAGCTTTGCCCGGCATACTGCAATATCGGTAAACCCGCCGATGGTTCTGCCATTCAGCCGCTTTCCGATTTCCTGGATCAGGTTTTCCTGCTCCATGACTCCTCCGCCCAAAATAAAGGCAGAGGGATCAAAAATATTTGCCAGAGAAATCAGGCCAGCCGTTACCTCGTCAATCCAAAGATCAATTTCCCTGCGGATCCTTTTATCCCCGCTGTGGGCAAATGCCTCCCGCCCGTTCATGGCAACTCCGGTCCGATCCTCAATGGAAGACAGCAGGGCATTGGTGGAAGCATACCTCTCATAACAGCCCCGCCTTCCGCAGGTACACTCCAGGCCATCCGCATGAACGGTCATATGACCCAGCGCTCCCGCCAGTCCATGGCTACCGTGATGTATCGCACCGTTTAAGGCAATGGCTCCGCCAATTCCCGTTCCATAGGAAAGAAACAAAAAATGATTGTATTTCATTCCGTTTCCCTCCTGCATCTCGCCGATGGCCGCACATTTTGCGTCATTTTCCACGGCAACGGGAAGACCCGTCTTCTGCTCAAGAATCTTCCCAATGGGAACCCCGGTATAACCGGGTACAGCATCTGTGGCAAACACAATCCTTTTGTCCCATGGATCCACATAGCCGCAGGTACTGATCCCCAGGCAGGAAACATCTTCAAACTGAGCAGTGATCTCACAGACCAGGTCAATGATATGCTTTGCGCCTTTTTTTGCATCCGTCGGCCGTTCATAGGACGCAGGCAGTACCCCGTCCGTAAACAAGCCGTATTTTGTTATCGTTCCCCCTAAGTCAATTGTCAGTATTTTCATTCTGGCCTCCATGATTCAGTGCCTGAACAAATCGCCTGGTAATTTCCTGCGGCCGGGTAATGGCGGAGCCAATCACTGCCGCATGCAGCCCCCTGATCCCAGATATCCCAGCAAGAACCTCCGGACTCCATATGCCGCCTTCTGCAATGACCGGCACTTTCAGGTCCTGGCAAAATCGCTGTACCAATGCGATGTCCGGCAGGACATTCCCACGGGTTTCGCCGGTATATCCGCTGAGTGTTGTACTGACAATATCAAAGCCAAGCTTTTCTGCAAGGCAGCCTTCTTCGTATGTGGCGCAGTCCGCCATGAAAAGCTGATTCGGATATTTCCTTCTTACTTCCGTAAAAAAATCGGTCAGGATCCGTCCGCCGGGACGCACCCGGTTGGTGGCATCCATGGAAATCACATCCACCCCTGTTTTCATCAGGGCATCCACCTCGTCCACGGTAGGTGTAATATAAACTTCCGAGTCCGGATAATCTTTCTTGATGATGCCGATCATGGGAACGGAAACGGCCTTCTGAATCTCCCGGATATCTTCCGTCGAATTCGCCCGGATTCCACAGGCACCTCCCGATACCGCCGCATAAGCCATACGGGACATGATACAGGAACTGTGAAGCGGTTCCCCTTCCAATGCCTGACAGGACACAATCAGCCCGCCTTTCGTCGCAGTCAAAAAATCACGTTGCAAAAACCAAACATCTCCTCTTCAAATGCAGGAACAATCAAACAAACCCCGGTTCTTCTGCTTTTCCTTCTATCTGCTATCTGTTATCTTTTCTCCTGTATGCACGTTCCGCCTGCCGGTTCATACGTTCCTTTTGTAAAGCGGTATATTTTGTCATAGATCTGCCCTTCCATCGGATCCGGATTCCTATACAGGCGATAAATGGCCCTTCCACCATCAAACCACGCGCAGGCAGAATCCTTCATATATCCAAATTCGACACCACCGGACAAATACCTTTCAAATCTCCGCAAACGTTCCTTTTTTACTTCCGCCGGCTCATTCCGGGCAGCGTAAAACTCCATCTCAATGCCTGCATTCCGCTGCCTGGCAGCCTGAGCTGCCTCCTTCACATCCGTTATATTCTGATAGAACATATAGTTCGGCTGCAAAAAGGCACAATCAAAGTAGTAATTCTGATAATCGTCCAGTAAATGCACATTATAGGAGCTCCAGAAGGGGATCCAGAAAAACTTCATGTTCCTCTTTCCCAGTTCCCGGTGCAGTTCCCTGAGAAGCCAGTGATCATCCATATCCCAGCTTCGGTAAACCGTCTCGAAAGTCCAGTAAAATCCAAGAAGATTCAGATGCCGGAAGTTCTCCTGCTGAAAGCGCCGGATCACTTCCTCCACAAACCAGACACAGGCCGTCAGACGCTGCCTTGTAGCCTGGTCCAGATTCTGACCTTTTGTCGTGAAGTTCAAATTTTGCCCGCCGATTTCCCCGAACTGTGTCTGAAGAGGGCCCGGATAGGGTATGGTAATCACCAGGTTCACCTTGTGATCCCGTTTCCCGAGTTTTTGCTCCGCCTGGTCGATTACCTCATCCAGCGCATGGGCAAAGACATCCGGTGCAAAATACCAGTCCAGGACAGAAAGCCAGTCTTCCCGGTTCCCGGGGTTCGGCACCGGGACGGCAAAAAAGTTGCCTTCCCCGGTCCGGGTGGTTCCGATATTGATATCGGAATACAGGGATCCTCCACGGGGGGATTGGTTATGCCAGAAGGCAAAGGTGTCAAACATCCAGTCATCGGTCTGACCGTCTGCATCCAGGTGGGTGACATACCGCGAAAAGGCATCTTTCCCCCAGGTATCTTTGGCCTTGCCGCCTACCAGAATAAATTGCTTCATATAATTATAATCTTTTCTGCCAGGTTGAAAATATGTCATTTTATAACTCCCTCTCTGCCGTCCATTCCCTGGTTCGGCTGCCTGCCTGTCTTTCTCTCTTTCGGCCGGCTCCGGACGGTTTCTTTATTCGTTCTCAGCCCTTGATCACGCTGGAATAAGCCGCATCAATAAAGTATTTCTGGAAGAAAATAAATACCGCCAGAATCGGCACCAATGCTATGATGGCACCTGCTGCGATCATTCTCGTATTAGCCACAAAGGTTCCCTGCAGTTTATACAGCCCAAGGGTCAGGGGATAGGTATTGGGATCCTCCAGTATCAAAAGCGGCCACAGGAAGTTATTCCAGGCACCGATAAAATTCAGGATGGACATGGTGGCCAGTGTGGGCTTTACCATGGGAAGCATAATATGCAGAAATATCTGCCATACCTTTGCTCCGTCAATAATTGCGGACTCCTCCATCTCCTTCGGAATGCCAAGAAGTCCCTGACGCATTAAAAAGACACTCATGGCAGGGACCGCAGCCGGCAGGATAATGCCCGCATAGTTCCCCATCAGGCCCAGCTTGTTGATGATCAGGTAAACCGGGATCATGGTTACTTCTCCGGGAATCATCATGGTCCCCATGATGATCATGAAAATAAAATTCTTCCCCCTGAAATTCATGCGCGCCAGCGGGAAAGCCGCCATGGAGCACAAAATCACGGGCAGGCCAACCCCAAAGACAGCCAGAACAAGGCTGTTAACAAGGTATCTGCCGATGGGCAGTGTGTTCCACACAACCTTATAATTATCAAATGTAGGATGTCCGGGGATAAACTGAGGGGGAAAAGAGAACACTGTCTCATTCTGCCCCTTCAACGAAGTCGAAAGGGTCCAGATAAAGGGTACCACCATGATCAGGGCGATGAATATCAACAGAATGTGATATCCGGTATTCACCCGGGTAGTCCGTTTGACCGCAAATGATTTTTCGTTCTTATCGCTCATCTTCTCACCTCAATTATGCTTGATTGTCCTTATCAAGAAACTTTTGATTGATAAGGGTCAGGACCAGAATAATCAGAAACAGTGCAAAGGAAATGGCACTTGCATATCCCATGTCAAGCTGTTCAAAAGCCTTTTCATAAATCATGTACACAACCGTCTTGGAAGAACCGATGGGACCGCCCTTTGTCATAGTCAGCATCATTGTAAATTCCTTGAACGCTGACATGGTGGAGACGACAACCACAAAGAAGATAACCGGCCGCAGCAGCGGAAAGGTAATGTAAAACTGCTTTTTCCAGAAGCCGGCTCCTTCCAGGTCTGCAGCTTCGTATAGTTCCTCCGAAATCGACTGCAGCCCGGCCAGATAAAACAGCATATAATACCCCAGCCCCTGCCATATGGTAACGATCGCCAGGCTTGGCATTACCATGGATTTGCTGGTCAGCCATTTTGCCGGGGCAATGTTGAAAATACTCAAAAGGTAGTTCATGATTCCGTCTTCCTGGAACATCCATTTCCACAGCATTGCGGTGACAACCACGGAAACAAGGACCGGGAAGTAATAGATAAGCCGATACACGGAAACGCCTTTCATTTTTCGATTCACCAGTACGGCAAGAAAAATGGAAAGGATCGTAAGTGCCGGTGTAACCAGCACCCAATACGTCAGGGTGTTTTTCATAGCACTCCAGAAATTGGAGTCGTGTATCAATTGTTTGTAATTTGCAAGCCCGACCCAATCAACCGGTGAAAATACATTATAGTTCGTAAAGCTCAGGAACAATGCAGCCACGGTTGGGATGACGGTAAATACCAATAACAGAATACCGGGGATTGCAAGAAATAACCATGCATGATGTGCTTTATACATGATAGCCTCCTAACGCAAAGTCATGGATGGATCGGTCTGTGATAAAACAGGATACTGATCGCAGTTTCCTGCAACCAGTATCCCCCACACCATCCCTGCTTACTGTAACAATTTGTTGACCTCTGCTTCGGCATCGTCCAATGCTTTCTGCGGGTCCTTGTCCTCCAGCAGCACCTTCCGGAACTCTTCGTTAATCGCATCGTTTACCTGCGTCACATTTTCCACAGGCGCGAGCATATCATACGAGGTTTCCAGCTGCTTTACGGAATAATACCTGCCTTTTTCCGCCACGTCATCCGAATCAGCTCCCTTTGTGAAGAACTCATCCTTCGTTGCTTCCACAATGGAAGGCAGTACCGGAGTTGTCTTGGAAAAATTCAGCTGATTATCCGCATTGGTAATGAATTTGGCAAATTCCACTGCCTCGTCCTGATGCTTGCTCTTGGAGGAAACAGCGATATTCATGATGGACATATGACGTCTGCCTTCGGATCCCACTATGGCAGCAAACGCATCGGACTTGTCATAAACTTCGGGGGATAAATCCTTTACCTGTCGGAACAGCTGAGGTCCCGTGCTCCACCAGGCCAGTTTTTCCTGCGCATACCATTCCGGCATGTTCACCTGATCCAGCACCACTTCATCCGGAATCAGGCCCTTGTCGTATTCCTGCTTGAGAAACTTGAAAATTTCCAATGCCCTCGGGGTGTTGAATGCTGCTTTTTTTCCGTCTTTCGCTACAATGGGCACCCCATTGGAAGGAAGATAAATGTGTACCGAGGAAAGCGTGGATCCATACGCTCCGGTTTTCTCATGGATGGCTTCGGACATCTTCCATGCTTCCTCATCGGTCTTCGGAGGAGCATCAAATCCGGCTTTCTTTAATATCTCCGGGTTATAGATCAGAGCTCCGCTTGTCAGATACCAGGGAAGCGCATAGGCGGTATCGCCGACTTTTCCTGCCTGCCATGCGCCCTCAAAATAATCATCCTTCACATCTGCGGCAGCCTTGTCCATATCCACCAGGGCTCCCTTTGCAGCAAGCTTTTTCATAAAGTCCGTGTTCAGATTGATCACATCCGCCAGATTTCCTCCGGATGCGGCAGTCAGTGTCCTCTGCTCTGCCTGATCAAACGGGACATCCTGCCAGTTTACCTTTACTCCGGCATGCTGGCTCTCAAAGTCCTTGATCACCCCGTGCAGATAATCATCAAATGTGGGGCTGAGAGACAATGTCCAGAACGTAATTTTGCCGCCTTTCGCACTCCCGTTGCCTTTTCCGGATTTCGTGCCGCTGCCGCAGGCTGCGAAAAGACCGACAATCATCACAAGACTCAGCAATAAAGCTATCTTCTTCTTCATTTTGCTACCTCAC
>ENA-UOOM01003823-UOOM01003823.1-fermentation-metagenome-genome-assembly--contig:-NODE-3823-length-10486-cov-43.689579_pt1 | contig 10486 bp, 11 predicted proteins | sample MGYA00245781_ERZ724031 | MGnify/ENA primary metagenome ERZ724031 (study PRJEB28704, sample SAMN03018317) | fermentation metagenome | biome: anthropogenic terrestrial biome; feature: soil... | reverse complement strand
AAACCCAGGAAGTTGTAAAGAACATGAAGGCATCTGAGGGTAGGTTTAGAACCTAGAGAATGTATTTTAACGATGGGTTTTTATAGTATTAAGATATAAAATTAATTATGGAAAAATTATTTAAAATCCTCAATAACCATCTCACCATGCATTTTCTGCGTTTTCATCCAATTTTCTTTGCTTATTTCTAGTGGGAGCAGCTGTGCATTATCATGTCCACATTCTTCACATTTTACTGTTATACACATTGCTTTATAGTTACCCATAATATCACATTAATATAATAATAAGTAATACTATATAAATATGTAATACTTAATTCAAATTTTTTATATCATAATTTGTATATTTCCATGAAAGTTTGAATATAGATTATGGCTATTTTTTTGGTTTTTTATAGAATTAAGCATTTTAAACAGGTTTATTCAATAAAAGAAAGTGTTATATTTGTGTGTTTCATAAGATAATAAAAAATGAACATAAAAAATTTTATAATTTAGTATTTTATATGTGATCTGAATACAAATCAATTTATTAAAAATATGGTGATTACACGATAGGAAAGGATATTTATGGGGGAAAACTTAGTGAAAACTTTAATAATTTATAAATCTGTTCATCATGGAAATACATTAAAAATTGCTAAAGTTATGGCAGATGTTCTTGAAGCCGAATTAATGGATTTAAAAGATGCCAGTGTAAATTTTATTGAAGAATATGATTTAATCGGTTTTGGTTCTGGAATATACAAGGCCAGACCACATAAAGAGTTAATAAAATTCATCGACGATTTAAATAAGGTGAAAAGCAAAAAAGCATTTGTATTTACGACAAGTGGTATAGGATATAGTAGATATAATTCTTTTTTGAAAAATAAATTATCAGAAAAATATTTCGAAATAGTTGGAGAATTCAGTTGTAAAGGTTTTGATACCTGGGGCCCATTTAAATATATTGGTGGCATTAGTAAAGGAAAACCTGATAAAGACGACCTTAAAAATGCCGAAAACTTCGCAAACGATCTAAAAAAGAAATTTTAACCGAAATAAAGTAGAAAAAAATCTTTTATTTTATAGTAACAATATTTAGAGTTTAAAAAAAGAATAAATTTCATAAAATGGTTATTGCCTGAACACTTATACAATCTGGTAAGTTTTTTATACTTAAATGGATACAAAAATTAATATGAATATTAAAAAAATGAGGGAAATTGTTTCAAAAGATAAACATTTTCAGCGCTGGATAGACGGTTTAGGAGAAGGGACCCAAAGAAGTTATTTGTATAGTATGGCTGGATTTTGTTTAGTAACAGGGAAATTACCCACTGAATTGTTAGAAATCTGTAAAGAAGATTATTCTAAGCCACCATGGGAGAGGGAAATCAATGATTGGTTCAGTAAATATGATAAATACTGTGAGGATGAAGGTAATTCCTTAGATACCTATAGAAGGAGAAAAACAAATGTAAGAGGTTTTTTTAGATTTAATGGGATAGAAACACCCATTTCACTTCGTAGAAGAAGAAGAGATAGTTTTAGTAAAGCTAATGATCGTAAATTACCAAAAAAAGAGGAAATCATTGATTTATTAAATGCAACCAATAGTTTAAAAGAAAAAGCTATTATTTTAACCCAGTTTTCCAGTGGTTTAAGCAATAGTGATGTTGTAAGATTAACTGTTGGCCAATTCTGGGATGGGCTTGATGATAACGATATCTGTAAAATTAGAATGAGAAGACATAAAAATTCTAATGAATTTGTTACTTTTATATCCCCAGAAGCCGTACAGGTAATAAAATCTTATCTACAAATAGAAAGAGATAACTTAAATGAAACACAACCATTATTTACTAAATTTAAAACTTCTAATGCGCCTCTTGAGACTATTGCAGTCGTACATACCTACGCACGATTAAATGATGCGTTAGGGTGGAGTAAGGATGGAAATGCTTTTAGGAAAATTACGGGACATATGGGCAGGAAATGGTTGAAAACAAATTTAACAAATGCTGGAATGCCAAGAGAACCATTAGAGACATTGTTAGGTCATCAATTAAGAAATGGAACTGACGATAATTATTATATTATGAATGAGGAACATTTAAAATCAATTTATCTTAAATACTTGCCAAATATTACTATAGAACCTGTCGAAACATTAACCCTTGAATCTGATGAATTTAAAGAAGTTAAGAAACAATTAACTAATAATAGAATAGAATTAGAACAAAAAGATGATAAAATCAGATATTTAGAGCAAAAATTGGTTGAATTTGATAAACGGTTAAAAAAATCAGAAGGATTCTTTGAAGAAATATCTAAAAAACAAAAAATTAGTAGTGAATCACTAAGGGAAGCATACTATGAATGAACTATATTTTGTATCTTAATTTTTTCTTTTACTTTTTTATGGTATATTATTTTTATTTTTTAAGTTATTAAATAAATTATTTTCTCTTTTTACCGGCCCATAAATTATATAGTAGAATAAAAGGCTCTTATAAGGTTTTAATACCAAATATATATATACATCATCCCCCTATTATTATTTTGTACATTATATGTACAGATTAATTATACAGGAGGTGAGAAAATGCCGCAAATCGAAGCAGAAGAAGAGGACACCTTACGACCTATCATAATTTCTGGTAATCACCTGGATTTGTTATTGTATAAAATGCATCAAGAAGATGAAGCATTTGACTATTATCTGGTTGAATTAGAAAACCGGGCCTCAGACGATATTGATAGTCTAATCGATGATCCTTCAAACGACTGGGATAATGCTAAGGATGTTTACGACTATATTAAATCTGGCCAGCGTGATTTGAGTGTTAGATACTCCACCATACAGCGGATAGAAGATGCCATAGAAAAAGACTGGTCTTCCGAACTTAGAATAATATATAAGTAATAATTTGTATTCCTTCTTTTTTTTGAAATATTGATCTCATTTATAATTCTTATTTTTTTGATTATATAGTAGAATGAGCTTATTTATCGATTATAAGAATTTATTAGCAGTTATATTTATATTAAAGTATATACAATGTACATTTATAAACAATTGGAGGAATGATACAATATTTTTGAATAAGACAATCTCGATAGATGCTGCGGACGCGGTTGAAATCGACAAGGCAATAAAAAAAGGTGAAGCAGATAGTATATCGGATTTTATTAGAAAATCCGTCCGGTTCTATCTTAAAAATAAAAAGTGAGGTATTAAAATGGTTTATAATAAAGAAATGATTGAAAAAATGGATGCAAAGAAATTTGTCTTGAGAATGCTTAAAAATCCGGTGCACTGTGATGAAACTGGTGGGATATACCCCGATTACATAGCGGATAACCTTGAAGTATATTTAAATTGGGATAATACTAAATTTAAAAGTCTATTATCCATGCTTGAAAACGAAGGTTCTATCGTTATGGCTGATGATGGTCATATTTACTTTAATTTTGATTTAAATTACCCAGTCGATTGTAAAAAGTATCCCGATATATGTGCAAGTGTAATGTTTAATAAACACAAATATAAATGTATTGAATACCGTTTAAAAATAAAAGAAGAGAAATTAACTTTTTTAAATGGTATAGAGGACAATACGCTTCAAAGAATAATAAATAAAATGCTTGGCTATTTAGAAGAAGATTACACCCGTGATATTGAGTTGGTATACCCAGTGAACCACTTGAATGGATTCAATGAATTATCGCAGGCTTCAGGGATTATAGGGCATGAATATACAATCATAAAGAAGATAATATGGTATAGTATATTATCAACTTTAATAGCAGACACTGAGCTACGATTAGGTAGAATAAAAACTGATGGTAGATTCTCTATACTAATAGCATTGGGTTCAGGTAAGGGCAAGAGTGAATTTAAATCATTGATAAAGGATATTCTTCTAAGGATGGATGTTAAATGTAAAGAATTATCCTCCTATCACCCGGATCAGTTTGTTGGAAAGGTTAAAATCCATTATGTTAAGGGAAATAGAGAAGCAGAGAAAATTAAAGGCTTTTTATCCTTGGATTATCTTATTTTAGATGAAGCCTTAGACCTGCTTACACTCAAAGAGCCAGTATATAAAGAATCTCGAAGGGCTTTAAGATTAGGGGCAGACGGAAAGGAGATTTATAAAAAGAATGTCGATGCTAAGATAAGTGAAGGGTTATCATACGAAACTAAGTGTGTATTCTGTTTATTAGCCCAGCCAAAAGCATTAGATTCTGATTTCGTGTTGGAAGGTGACGCAAGGAGGTTTGCCATTGCATATGTGAATCTCCACGGTGTTAATCAGGATGAAGCAAGGCTCAGGAACATAACTGATGAGGAAATAGATGAATACGGGTGTATAGTAACTTTTACTGATTTTATGACGGATTTAAATGTTCCTAAAAATTTCACAGTATCAAAGGTTGCCAAGGAAAAATTTAAAGAGCTCTATGAACTCTTGTACCAAAGGGGAATGAATTATTCACCTAAAATTGCGGATTACACTGAAATTAACAGTTTTACCATGCCAAATATATTTTTAAAAATGTGTGCAATCCAGGCACTACAAGAGAACAGTTCCATAATTAACAAGAAGCATGTAGAACTGGCCTTTATTGATTACTGTGAAGTGCTGGAACACTCCTACGAGTATATAGAGAATAGAATTACAGGTGTTTTGAATTACGAGGAAAATTGGAAGGGGGCTGGAAATAAAGACCAAACTATTTTAACATGGCTTTATACTGAAGGAGCTACTTCCTCTGAAACATCAAATATCTCTATTGCAGATTACAAGGAAAAAATTAAGGATGTGTACGGCGTAAAGGATAGGAGAGCGAATGATATACTTAGTAATCATAGAAATAAAGGCTGGGTGGAAAGCATTCAAGAACAATATAATTCGAAAATATGGATTACCTTTACCCCAGACCAGAGGGTTGCACCGGTTGCAGGGTCGCAACCAGAACTTAATGAAAAATTACAGAAAGAATATTACAAAATTGTTAATAAATATGATATTATATCCGATAATAAAGGTTTTTCTAACCTGCAACCCTGCAACCACTGCATCCCAGAGGATGATGAGATTCTAAATATGAATCAAGATATCGTAAAAGAAATATACAAACAAAAAAAAGACAAGAAAAACACCAAATACCTAATAAAAGCATATAAAAACGATTTAGAGAGTATAAACCATGAATTAGATAACAGTGATGACCATAAGCTTATCAACGAATTATTAAAGACAAAAGGACTATATGAAAAACAAATTAAAAAATTAAAGGAAACCCTAAAAAACCCAACAACAATAGTAAATCAACCATTTACACTAATAATACAAAGTGAATTAAGGGGGCATAAGATTAAATGTATGATCTAAATAAAAGTCCTTGGGAACGCCTGCCCAATGAGCCAACTAAACAATATCTGGCGTTTTGCATATACAGGGATATAGGCCTCAACCGCTCCATACTAAAAGTGGCCAAGGAATGGTCTGAAGGTGGACATGCATCCAAGCTGAAAGAATGGAGCAGCAAGTATCACTGGGTGGAACGAGCTGCATCTTACGATGAACACATAGACAAAATAAAGCGTGATAATTATGAAGATATCGTCCAAGAAACAATTCGAGAAACAGTTGCCAGACATACCATGGAATCTAAATTATTCCAAACTAAGGTTCACGAGCGCTTGGAAACTATAGACCCAGATGAATTGAAACCTAACGAACTAATTAAATGGTATGAAACCGCCGTGAAGATAGAAAGATTAAGTCTGGGCATACCAACAGAAAACATTAAACGGGAAGAAATAAAGGAGGTGGAAAGAGATGAAATCACACCAGAAAAGCTCAAAAACGAAAAAATTAGAAAAACAGCAAACCAATTCATTAAAGCAATCGCAGGTAGCCAGAGCAGCTCCAATGGGATTAGCTCTGATAGCCAGTGATTATAAATACCAAGTACCACCCCATATCGAATTAATAAATGAAAAACTACAAGCAGTGGCTCTCGGAGAGATAAAACAGTTGATGATATTTTTACCTCCGCGACATGGAAAATCATTTTTAGTATCTCAATACTTTTCTGCATGGTATTTAGGCATGTTCCCTGACAAGCGGGTTATACTAACTGCTTACGAAGCAGATTTTGCTGCTTCTTGGGGTAGAAAATCAAGGGATTTATTAAATGAGCATGGAAAGCAATTATTCAATGTTGAATTAAATAATAAATCCTCAGCTGCAAACCGGTGGGACATTAAAGGACATGATGGTGGTATGATAACTGCAGGTGTCGGGGGGCCCATTACTGGTAAAGGTGCGGATATATTAATCATAGACGACCCAATAAAGAATTCTGAGGAGGCGAACAGCCAAACATACCGGGATAAGACATGGGAGTGGTACCAGTCAACAGCATACACCAGATTAGAACCCAATGGGGCAGTGATACTAATAATGACCAGATGGCACGAGGATGACCTCGCAGGCAGGCTCTTAAAGGCAATGAATAACAACGGTGAACAGTGGGAAGTCGTTAACTTACCCGCAATCGCAGAGGATAATGATATGTTAGGTAGGAAATCTGGAGAGGCACTGTGGCCCGGGAGGTATAGTCTAAATGAACTTAATAGAATCAAAGGTACTACTGGCTCATATTATTGGAGTGCCCTATATCAACAGCGACCGCAGCCACCTGGCGGTGGTTTACTTAAGAGTTCTTGGTTAGATTATTATAATCCCGGTGATTTATCAAATACAGATGAGATGGATATATATCAAGCATGGGATTTAGCAATCAGTACACGCGAAACTGCTGATTATACGGTATGTACAACCTTGGGAGTTTCAGGAGAAAATAAAATTAATGTTTTAGATTGGTACAGGGGTAGGATAGATTTCCCGACACAGATTAAAATGGTTGAGAAATTAGCCCAGAAATGGAATCCGTTACAGATAGCGATAGAATCTAATGCTTACCAAAAAGCGCTCCCACAACAACTAAAAGATACCAGCATGCTACCAATAAAAGAGGTTAATAGAACCAAGGATAAGGTGACCCGTATATCGTCTGGATTTGTACAATTTGAAAATGGAAAAGTTTTATTACCAAAAAAGCATCCAGAATTAGAGAATTTCATCAACGAATATGTATATTTTCCGCATGGAAAGCATGATGACATGTTAGACAGTATGGAATTAGCATTGCAGCTTAATAAATATCCTTATATCGATATGGACCCGTATTTGATTGTAGGTAGTAACGATTATATTGATTTTTATTAAATATTATAACATAAATTTTTTTTGAGGGATTATATGGGTTATTTTATTTGTACTAAATGCAAAAGTTATTATAAACTTCGTAATGGTGAATCTCAACATGATTTCGTTAATAAATGTGTTTGCGGCCGAGAATTAAGATATGTAAAAAATATAGACATTGTTGAGCCAAATTGGAAGCAATGTACAATAGAAAAATATAATAAAACAACAAAAAAAGAAATAAAGACTGTTGTTGATTTTGAAATTCCTTTTCCAATATATGTTGATAATCAGCCCTTTGAATTTGAAATTAATGGAATTAAACACATTTTATCAGCTGAGATATTTAAAAATCCTTCTGGAATGGTTGAAAGTTTTGGTGGAGGACAGATAGAGTTATTAGAGGATAAATATGGGATGATCAACAAAACAAAAGTTAATATGACTATTTTTAATTATATTGACCCTAATGATAAAGTGGAAATTAAAATTTATTCACAAAAAACTAAGATATCAAAAATAATTTTCGAGGCAGTAAATGCTTTAAATTATTTTATTAATCATTATAGGATTATTTCTGGTAATTACTGGATTGAAAATGTTTCAACTAAGATGATCAAAAAATTTTCATTTATAATTACAGAAGGGAAAAAGGTTTTACATGAATCTATTTTGAATATTGATCATATTATTAAATATTCATCAGAGGGATTTTCTTTATTAAATGATAAAGAAATATCTGATTTAAGCTATAATTTAAATAAGTATGAGATTCCACTTTGGAATATCTTATTACTTGATGCAAAGGACTTTTTACTACGGAGAAACTTTCGTGAGGCCATATTTGCCATTAATGGGGCTTTCGAAAATTTCCTTAACATTCAGGCCCGAAAAAAATTAATTAAATATTGGGATAGGAGCAGTGTTGATGACTACTTAAATGGTATACCAATTTATGAATATCATGATTTAAAGGATTATCTTGATGAAAAAAAGTTTTATGAAGCTGTAAAAAATAATAAAATTAGACCGCATGTACCAACTGTGTATCGAATAATAAAACAATGCTATAAGCTTGAGTCTTCAAAAATTAGTCTTAAAGAATTAAACGGTTTGGTTAATAAAATAAGAAAAAATAGAAATGAAATTATGCATGGTACCCAACAGTCTGAAGATTTGGAAAAAATTGTTTATGAAGCAATTGAAAGCTTCCAAATATTTATTGATTCATTTTAGGAGTTATGTAGTGAAAGAAAAAAAAGTAAAAAAAAAATTTTCTACATTTATTTTGGATTTTTATAATAGCCATGGTAGAGATTTCCCTTGGAGACAGACTAAGAATCCTTATAAAATCCTTTTAACTGAAATACTCCTGAGGAGAACAACATCCATCCAAGTTAATTCTATTTATAAAGAGTTCTTTGATCAATATCCTACAATTAAATCTCTATCTTTAGCAAAAAAAGAGGATTTAGAAACAGTTATTAAATGTTTAGGTCTTTCAAAGCAGAGATCAGTGCAAATGATTAGGCTTGCCAATGTAATAATGGAACAGCATGGTGGTGTAATCCCTAAGAGTTATGATGAATTAATTGAATTACCAGCGGTGGGTATGTATACAGCTGGGGGTTTCTTGTGTTTAGCTGGAGGTGAAAATGTCTCGATGGTTGATACAAATGTGGTCAGGGTTGTATCCCGGTATTTTAACTTTAAATCAACTAAGACAGAAAGCTGGACCGATAAGAAGCTCTGGAAATTTGTAAAAGACCTAATACCAAAAGGTAAATGTAGGGAGTTTAATTTGGGCATAATAGATTTTGCAAATGCAATTTGTATACCCAAAAAGCCCCGCTGTGATGTATGCAAATTAAATAATGAATGTTATTATTTTAAAAATTCTAAGATATTGGGAAACAATAATTAAATATACTTATACGAATATTATTTTTACTGAGGTGTCTTAATGCTTAAAGCATTTGATTTTGATTTAGAACCATTTATACCAATATTTTCAAAATTAGAATTGGATGTTGCATTTTTAACACCGACTGAAACTGCTTATAATAAAGCTATTATAGACGCAATTATCCCTGTTCGTGATTTTTTAAAGAGAAATAATCTGCATGACTATGAAAAGCAGGGTCAGGGCCCTGAAAATAAAAAAAAACTTCCTGCATTCTTTGTAACTGATGAAGAATTAATTGAAACAAAAGCATCATTATATCGCCCCAAAACTAAAAAGGGTGATCCGAGGATTTGGTTCTCAAAATTAACAAGGTACTGCAATGCAGAGGATACACTTGCTTTAGTAACTGATGGTAAAATGATTTATGTCATAGACCTTTCATTAAAAAGCATTTCTAATTCTCTATTATCTAAAAGTTATGTTTTTAAAATATTAAAAGAACTTTCTGAAAGAGAAAAAGCCATATCTAAAGAGTTATTATCAAAAATTCAGGAAATCCACAACAAAGGATTTATTAGCACAGTAACTGTTGGGGACACTGGGGTTGGGATGACCTTAGAGAACCAATTAGGTATTCTACCAAACCCTTCAAAAAGCCCGGATTACAAGGGCATCGAAATCAAAGCAAAGAGGTCAGGTTTTAGGTACACAAACCGTGTTAACTTGTTTAGCCAAGTTCCGGACTGGGACAATAGCCGGGGGATGACTGCAGAAAAATTATTAAATGAGTATGGTTATTGGGGAGTTGATTATAAAGGGAATCAAAGATTCCAACTCTACTGTACCGTCACTGCCAATAGACCAAATACGCAAGGTTTATATTTTAGTGTAAGGGAAGAGGAAGACATTCTTGAGAATAGAAGCCTTGTTAACAAAATAGATAAATATGTTCTGCAGTGGAGCTTTGAAAAGCTAAGGAATAACCTCCAGAAAAAACATCGTGAAACATTCTGGGTGGGGGCAGAATCAAAAGTAATCAGTGGAGTAGAACATTTTCAGTATAATACTGTTGTGCATACTAAGAAGCCAAATATTAGCTTATTCCCGTATCTCGTTGATTCAGAAGTGATTACGATGGATTATACCATGCACAGAAAACCTAATGGAAAGGTGAGAGATCATGGTTATCTATTCAAAATAAGACCAGAAAAAATAAATTTATTATTTCCTGAGCCCTTAGAATATAATCTTAAAAACAAAATACAGCAATCTTTAGATAACTTTTAAAATTTCTGATGCGATCGCTT
>ENA-UOOM01003822-UOOM01003822.1-fermentation-metagenome-genome-assembly--contig:-NODE-3822-length-10487-cov-145.160564_pt1 | contig 10487 bp, 13 predicted proteins | sample MGYA00245781_ERZ724031 | MGnify/ENA primary metagenome ERZ724031 (study PRJEB28704, sample SAMN03018317) | fermentation metagenome | biome: anthropogenic terrestrial biome; feature: soil... | reverse complement strand
AGCCCTTGTGCGATCTTCTGCTCTAAGTCTTTTCTGTTCTGGGCGCGGTGTTCTTCGTTGGTATATGCGTCTCTTACTAAGGTGTAATAGTAAACGTGAGTAGTATCTGCCACTTCGTAGTCGTCCATTGTTACTTTTTCCATGTCCTGCTGTCCTTTGTTGATTTTTAATGACATTTTTTATTTTTATCTGGTCAATGACATTTTATTTTGACATTATCTGTCATTGACCCTAAAAACGCTTCGCTCTAAGCCTAGAAGCTTTTTTTGCCACCTCATGACATTTTTAATGACATTTATTTTTTAAAACTGTCATTGCGTAATCACTTGTCGCTCTAAGTGTTTACCATGTTTAATGACAAATAATGACGTTTTTTAAAAAAGTTAGTAGTCCCTTAGGTATATATAGGAGTATTACCTTATATATTATTTACATATAACTAACTTATATTTAAGTAATATTTTGTCATTAAACATATGCTTATCCTTAGAGTATTAAGGCTTTTCGATAATGACAAAATTTAAAATAAATGTCATTTAGCGTTTTTAAAAATAGAGCAAACCCTTAGAGCATTAAGGGCTTGCTCTAATGACATAAATAATGACATTCTTTTGTCATTAGAAATATTTGTCATTACTTTAATGAATTATTAGTATCAGTTTTTAATTTCAGTCCTAGCCAGTAGCGGAACGTCTCCCCTTTAGTAGTGGTTCTACCATCTTTAAAACCTTTATCTCTTAGTTGACTATTAAATTTATATTTACCTAAAGGCTTTACTCCACTCTGCTTCGTCCAGGTAACATAAGCATTATAAGTATCATCGATTTTTCTCTTGTAGTCGCTAGGTGCTTTACTTTTTGGATAAGTTCTTTCGTCTAGGAATTGTTGTACCTGGTCATTGTCTATCGACCATATGTGAGAATTCTCGATGGTTTGCTCGTCTCGATAGAGCTGCCACTCTTTGATGTTTATTCTCTGCTTCTGATCTTTGACCTGGCTACAAAATGCTTTGATACACTCGATTACAAATGCTCCACGCTCTTTTAAAATTTCATCAAAGTTGTATTTCTTGCTGAACCCCTCAATCCCTTTTGTGGTTATGATGTAAGCACGTCTAGTAAAGCCTTTTGAAATGTCGCGATACTCTGGTAGGCTGTTGCAAGCAAACATCAACTTAGCATGGTTGATGAAACTAGTATCTTCATGAAATTTGACACTAGCATAAATAGGGTCATTACCTGTGAGTGTCTTAATCATACTTGCATCCTGGATAAAGTCGTCAGTAATATCATTTCGAGTGTTAAGTCGCTTATTTCTTAATCCAGCTAAACTAAAGTTTTTGCTGTTCTTTTCACTAGCGGTTAAGGCTTGCAATGAAATGTGGCTTACTTCGTTAGGTGGTAGTAAACTATTAATAAAGTTAAGAGTGGTACTCTTTCCATCTCCTCCAGAAGCTAACAAAATGATGTAGACCTGGAAATATTGGTAAGTTGGAAAGAACATATACCCTATATATTGCTTTAAAGTTAATGCGCTCGTGCTGAAAGTCTCGTTAAACCATTTATCAGTTTGTGAGGCTTTTTTTGGTGCGTCCTGTACTGAGAATGTAGCAAAGTCAGTGAAGAAATATTTAGGACTGTTAGGTTCGATATGAATATTTCCTGCCAGGTCAAAACATAGCACACCATCAACTGTTAAAATCTTGTGAGGTTGAACACTTTCGACAGTGTCAGCTTTATCTTTGATATTATTGAGAAGCTCACCATTGATATAAGTAAATGTGTCTTTTTCTATCCTGGCTGTCCATAGATTGTATATTTTTAACTGATTATGAATAGCAGCTTTAATGGTATCTGGGCTGGATAGCTGCCATACTTTCTGCTTAACAGTTTCTCCACTGGTCTCTGTGATCTTGTTTTCCTTATAGCGATATGTCCAAAACTCGTTGTCTTTACCGTCTCGAACAAGTAACCATTCTTCTTTGTGCTGCTTATAAATATACTCGCCTAGTTTTGCGATTGAGACTGATTTCTTCTTTTTTTCTGGGTCATATTCAATCCAATCTGGACGAGCATTTTTGTGTTTCATCTGCTCTCTTTGAATTTGAATGACATTTTTTACTTCTTCGGGATTGCTGTCTTTATCAGTTGTGGTCATGCTTTGACACCTCACTTCTCAAAATGCTACTAAAGGTTTTTGAAATTTCATCAAATGTAAGTGGCGCTGGTACTCGTTTGCCACTACTAAGCGTTCTAAAAAATCTACGGTTTACATCTTGCAAGATAATTAAAATTGCTTCTGGGTCAGCTCCAGCCCTTAGCAGCTTGCCAGTTAAGTAAGCGATGGTGTTATTTCGATTACCTGCTTCATACGACTGTGCAACTTCATTAATTAACTTGCCAGTCCAGGAGCTCGCCATGAAGTTGCTATTAGCTAATGGTGCTTTATAGTTACTTGTTGTTTGAAGTCCCTTGCTCTGATTGTAGATTTTTTGAAGATGATCTATAAGTCCATATGGTGCGATAACCATAGGCTCGTCTTTATATATGGTGTAATTGCCCTTACCTTTTTTGCTAGGTGCTACTAATGCGTAGTTATTAGGGTGAGCTTTAATATCAATTCCTGGTAGTAGGTCCAGCATTTGAAGTGGGTGTAAGTCGAAGTTTTTAGGCTTGTAATAATAAAGGTGCATACCTCCAGAAGCGGTCCATTCTGAGTAGGTAGGTAAAAGAAGCTCGTGAGGTATAGTTTTTAATGATTTAAAGCCGTCAATCTCTTTGCTGCCTGTGTGTGCTGGGCTATCAATGTCAATAACAAAATGGTTAACCGTACGTAGTGCAATGTTGTAGTTAGGATTCTTAGTCCATAGTTCTTTGATTTCGTCCCTGTTTAGTGCTGGCTTGTCCTTAAATGGAATAGCTGGATTTTTTGCTCCAGGTTCAATAGGGACGACATAGAAGCCGCGCTGCTGCCAGTCGAGGGCGGCTTGTAGCATTTTATTAGTCATGATTGCTGCCCTTCGCTTCCTGGGATAGTTCACTAATAACATTCATGATTTTGTCATGCTCCGCCTTGTCTAGTGGTGTTCTTAAATGAAATGTCAGTGTATTAGAACTGATTCCTAGTTTGGCTGCTACTTCGTATGCGAAGACGGGACTTTCTCTGATTGCGTCTCTGATGTCCTGGTTAGGCTTCTGGCGGTCAATAGATTTAAATGATTGGATCATTTTATCTGCCTCTACTTTCTATGATCCAGTGCATAAAAAAAGCAATGGAAGCTTGTACATAATGTCTCAAGTATCCACTGCCTTGCCTTTTGATCCTATTTAAATGCACTTATCATGTTATAAGCCTAGTATCGAGAGATAACTCCAAAAATAGCTTTTTTGCTTACAAAAACAAATATTTTACGTATATTTATACAGATTTTCTGTAAATTTTTACTGTTTTTTTGAAAAGTTTATCACGATTTGTGATAACATAATAAGTGCATAAAGGTATCGCCAGGCAGAGGAGAAGATACTGAGTATTACTTATGCGTATCCAAGTTTTTAGAGTTGCCGCTCTGAAAACTTTTTATTTTTATGCGCTTTATTGTATTTGCTAGACCAGTTGTTGTTGCTGGTCTTTTTTTATTGTAGAACACTTTCACAGAGAATGACACACCTATTTGTGAAAATAATTAATCCCAAATTTTTAAGCAAAAAAATAGCATCCCAACCTAGAGGGATGCGCTTTTTGCAATATGAGTAATTTACTTATATACTACTACATATATACATTTTTCACAAAGTCTAAAAATTGACTATGAGCGCTTATGATCGCTTTTGACCATTGCTGACACATCGAAAGCGAGCATAAGCGTAAAAACCTGGCTTGTGATTTTTTTAACCTTGAATTAGTATGTTTTTCTTCTTGAGTTTGAATGATCTTTCAAATAGTCTCGTCTTTCATCATCAGTCATGAAATATAGCTGGAATGAAATGTCGGGATTATTTTTTTAACCTCTGCCAGTACGTCACACGGTACGCAAAAAGGTTTATATACTGGGTCATCTGCTGGTGGTGTTTGACTAGCGATCTTTCTTAGGTCGGTTCTGCTGGTCTTAGAGATTAAATAGCGTGATTGATCCACCTTAATCTTCTAGTACCTTTAGTGGTACTGTTATCATTTCAAAGTTTACTTCTGGGTGTTGCTTTTGAGATGCTGCCAGTTCTGGGCACGGTGTGAAGATGATTTTGCAATATTTCTGGCGTGTTAGTTCGTCTTTCTCGTTGTCTTTATCATCTGAGCCGAATACACGCTCAATTTCTCTTAAATCGTCCATTGGCAAACTGTCTATTACCTGCCGTACCTGGTCAATGTTGATAGTATCAAAATTGTATTTTCCTTGAGCATAAGTGATAGCTTCCTCCAGCGTATCAAATTGCTTACCATCTCTTAGCACTATCCAGGTATTCCAGGCGCTAACGATCTTAATTTTGCCAGTGGCTTTGCGTCCATGATTCTCTAAACGGTTGATGCGGTTGTTAATTGACTTAAGATTCATTTTGTTCTGCTGCCTCTTTTTCAAGTTCGTCTAAACGGTCCAATATATCTTGCTGGCTTGCCACCTGGAATGCGCTATCTAATACGATCTTTGCGGCTCTGGTCTGTTCGGTTGGTGTTGCTTCTTCACTGTCCATGATGCGTGCTAGTGTCTCAACTGCTTTGCTAGATAATTGGCGTAAACGATTGCCCGTGAACTCCATTATCTTCTGCCGTCTTTGTTGATACATCTTTTTGAACTCTGGATCATTGTCGAAGCGGTTTGCAGTGGCACGTGAAATATGCGCTGCCTGGTAAGCCTCTTTTTTTGTGCTACTAGTCATAAGTGCATTAAGGTATTTTTCCTTCTTCATGTTGTTGGAACTATTGCTCAAATTGCTCACCTCGCTTCGATGTCTCAGAATGTCTCATAACATCTCAATCAAATATCATCGATGATTAACACCGCTGCTTCATCATGTGACTTGCTAAAATGATTGCCTAGCCCCTGCTATACACCATTTACCGCTGTCATGATTGATGTATAACAATCCAGTTCCGTTTGTTGGTGCTTTTAATTTCTTTTCCAGTTTGTTAAGTCGCTGCCGTATTACTTTGAAATCAGTATTCATTGCGTATTCCATTGACCTTTATCTCTGTTTCAACTTCCGCTAACACATATTTGTAGAAGTTAAAACTTTTACCCTGAATCAGGGTAGAGGTTCTGTCCAATTTTGGACATATCTTTTCACTGCGCAATTTTGCGCAATGAACTTTTTGCTTCATAGTCCATCCCTACAAAGGGGATGTTGGACTAAGCTAGTTGCTTAGCTTACTCACCAATTCTTTAATAGTGGCGTTTTTCATTTGATTCTTTAAATACTTGTTAACTGCTTCGTTAATAATTTCGTTTTGGCTAGTTCCCTTAATTCTTGCTACCAAGTTTAATTGCTTGTCAGTTTCGGGCGTAATAAGAATTTGCTTACGCTTAGAGCGCAATTCTGCGGGCGTTTTCGTTTGTTTAGCCTTACGATTGGTGGAAGTTGATCTCTTACGCTTCGTAGCTGCTGCGCTTTTTTCTGCCTTTTCAGCATTTGTTGCATTTGCACGGCTAGCCATGTTAATACCGTCCATTAAGCTATTAGCTGCGTTTGTTACGTCAATTTTCTTAGTCATTGCTAATTCCCCTGTAAAAATTCATCTATAAAATTATTAACGTCTTCTGTAACTTTGCCGCGTGGGTCATATTCATAAATTGATTCAAAGGCGTTTTGGCTTTCTTTTACTGCCGTAGCTTCCCTTATACGGGACTTAAAGACTTTAGTGTGTAATTGCTCTGCTGCACTTTCCAATACTTTAGAAATGCTTTTAGCAAATACTGTGCGCTTGTTGAATCTACCAATAAGAATACCCGCTATCTCTAAATCTGGGTTTGATCTATTCTTGATAGCTGCAATGGTTTGAGCTAATTCACCAAGTCCTTTAAGTGAGTAAATGTCTGCTTGTGTTGGAACTAATACAGTATTTGAAGCTGTAAGGGCGTTTAATACTGCTTCGCTTAAAGCAGGCGGGGTATCTATAACAATGTAATCATAGTTAACCTTTGAGTTTTTAATAGTGTCTTTAAGAATGTATTGCGGATCGATTCTAACCTTTTGAGTTAGCACTACGTCAAGTTCTGCAAGTTTGCTGCTTGCAGGTGCTAGGTCGATATTGTCGTTAACTTTAACAATAATATCCTTTAATGCTGCGTCACCAGTTAACACTTCAAATGTTGTCTTATTTTGGTCATAGTCTACGTGCATTGAAAAACTAGCGTCTGCCTGTTGGTCAAGGTCGATAAGTAATACCTTTTTGCCTCTGTGTGCTAGTCCATACGTTAAAAATAAAGCTGTACTGGTTTTCCCAGTACCCCCTTTTTGATTAGTTACTGTTATTACTTTCATCGCTGTTTTTCCTTTACTTAATTAATCAAAAATAGCCTTGTCCACGTCGCTAGAAGCTGGGTTCTTTGCTACGTCTAAGTTGTGGGCGTATATTTCCGTTGTTTGCATATTTTTATGTCTTAATAGCTGCTGCGTTTGCTGCAAAGTAGCACCATGAAGCAAAGACAAAGTAGCTGCTGTGTGTCTTGTACTGTGGGCGGTTAATCTTGGTGAGTTATAACCTGCCGCAATAAAAGAATGCTTGACAATACCGCTTATGCTTCGCGTTGTCATACGCTTCCCTGCGTTGTTGTGACTGGTGCTTGTAAAGAGTGGTTGATCTTCTTTTAGGTTCTTACGGGCGCTAAGATACTCGCGTACTGCGTCTTCTACGTGCGTTGGCATTTTAACAGCCGCGTCTTTTTCAACATGTCCTTTGCCTTGCACATATAACACGGTAGCGTCTCCACTCGTTCTTAAGTCACCAACGTTACTACGGCTTATTTCAATAGTTCTTAAGCCCATAGTTAGCATAATTGCTAACATAGCGTAGTTGCGTTTTCCAATAAGTGTGCTGCGATCTATGGTATCTAATACATGCTTAGCTTGCTTACTAGTTAAATAGTCTTTCTTGAAATTCTTTCCAATTTTTGCACCTTTAACATATTTAGCAATGTTTGGATATAGTCTTTCTGCTTCTGTCCATTTAAAGAACTGTTTAACCGCAATAATGTAATTTTGTATTGTTGTTGGTCGCTTGCCGCTATCCTTTAGATACTCGCGATACTCGCGCACTGTGTCCATTGTCGGGTGTCCATTGTTCGTATCCTTTAGATATTTAAACCATTGGCGCAATGATGTCTTATAAGTTCTTACGGTGTTTGGAGTAGCGTCGATAAATGCTACAAAGCGTTCGAACAACATTGATAAATTGCTGCTGCTTAGGCTAAGTTCGTGGGTTTGACTTTTAGTAGCACGTCTTATTGTGGGCTTTATATTAATACCTTCGTTCATCGTTTTTCGCCTCTTTACATACTCTATTATACACACTTTGTGTATGTTGTGTACCCTGTGTAAGCGATGTATAGTAGAAATGTCGATAATATTAGCTTTACGATACCGCCCTATGCTTAGCAACTCCCCTGTAGCTTCAGTAATTTAATTATACTACAAACATATACACCTTACACATCTTGTGTATATGTGTATCTTGTGTAATCTGTGTTAGCAATGTATGTTGTGTAACTTGAATACCTTGTACACCTTACACAACATACACCAACTGTGTACCAATAAGAGTGCGTTACCACGCCTCGTTTGCTGCTTCATAATTAGCCCGCATCGCGTTTATATCACTAATTAAGTAAAGCATGTTAGTCTTGTAAAAATACTTTAAAAAACGAATTTATCGTGCATTATGGACTTGCACCGCTCCTATGCTGAAAACCTTCCAATTTTGTTGGGTAGGGGGATGCACCAATATCAACCCAATAAAAAAAGGCTAGCTCTGAAGCTAACCTCATTCATTAAACTTTAAAAGTAAATTTATATAGGGGAAGGTTCGCACTATTGGGATTAATCGTTCCCGTTGCACTTGCCTTTACGCTATCAAATAAATCTTTGTATTTTGGATCATCTAAGGAATATTCAATCGGATCCGTACCATTTAAGCCAATAAATAATTTAGAATGGTTATTCTGCTTTAAGTTTGAAATTATATTTAGGAACTCTTTATTTACTTTGATAATTCTGACTGAATTGGTATTTTTGGTAGATTTGTCAGCTTCACTACTATCATAATTTTCGATTTTATTTTTATCATGATTAAATGACTTATTTATATTAATAGTTTCATGCTTAAAGTCGATATCTTTCCAGGTTAATACATCAATTTCTCCTGGACGCATTCCTGTATATATAGCAGTTATAAGCATATAACGGCTAATGTATGATGGCTTTATATTTTTTAAAAGCGAATCCTTAAGCTCTTGAAGTTCTTTATAGTTTAAATAATCAATCTTACGTGTTCGTTCACTATTCCAGATCAAATTAATTCTGTTAGTAAAATTAATATGAATAATTCCATCAGAGACTGCATCAGACACACAGGTGCGAATTGTCCCGTTGGTCTTATATACTGTGTCTTTAGCATGGGTTTTGCCGTATTTATTCATAAATGCTTGATAAGAATGTCTATTTATTTTAGATAACTTGGTTGAGCCAAATTCTTTTGATATTTTTTTGTAAATAGTATTGTATCTAACTTTGGTGTTTCTCGATTTATTTGGAGTTTTGTAGGTCGTATACTAGTCTCTAAAATATTCAGCAAAGATAGGGTCCTTATTTGATATTGCATTCTCGGACTTTGCCACCTCCATTTTATTGGCCCATTCTTGAGCTTGGCGCTTGGTTAGAAAACCGCCTTTAGTTTTTATTTACGTTCGTTATGCAAGTCGTACCAAGACACTTGAGCTTGCCAAGTCTTGCCACGTTTCTTAAAGTAAGCCATAATAACACCAACATATGTTCTGATTAAACATTAAATAATGCCGTCTGCCTTAAAGGGTAGACGGCTTATTTTTATTTCAAATTAAATTTAGTAGTCCAAACGAAACTCTTAACAGTTTGACCGTTTTTAGTTGCCTTGACCGGGACATGCAAAGTGACGGTTTTGTCTTTATAGTTTCTGTTGCCAAAGAGATATTCAGCATTAGCATATTCGGCTGTTTGACCTGGCGTATTAAATTCATTTTCACCAGTGTATGACTTAACTGGTCCGCCTTTAACATCTAATGTTGGGCTACCTAATTTAGCATCACAATCTGCTGGAACTTGAACCTTTACCCAAATACGGTACAAACAATTAGTTTCAAATTTTGCACTATGGTTCTTGTCATAAGCAAAACCGGTTGAATCCTTCAATGGCAACTGTTCCGCTTTAACGATCGTACATTGACAGCCATTAGTATTTACAGTCTTGTTTGACATTAAAGAAATCTTCTTTGCTACTTCGAAATATTGACTATAAAGAGAAATATTTAAGTTAGACTTCTTGCGCTTATGTTTCTTTTCAACTTTGTGTGTTTTCGGTTGGTTGTTTCCACCACCAAAAAGATTATGAGAGCAGCTACTAATTCCTGAAAAAATCAAGCCTATAATCACTGCACCAGCGATTACCCCACAGCAACCACCATTATCATTTTTATTCTTTGCCATAATTCTTATCCTCCATGTATTGCCGTAGGTTTAGCGTCACTGGTGTTATGGACTTATGATTGACTGACTTCTATTGCATAAAAAAGCCCTGCTTTTTATGAAATGAGACCTAAAAGTTAGACAACTTTTAGGTCTTTTTTATGTCTAAATTATCTAAACAACAAAAATTAGAATTATATCGTAAATGGAAACATGAAGGATATTCTTTTAATGAATTATCATGTCAAGAGAATTTGAGTCGTTCTACTCTCACGTATCTTTTAAAATTAATTGATAAGTATGGTGCTAAAATATTGGATCAACCAAATAAAAAATATTCAAAAGAGTTTAAAGAAGCGGCCATTGCCAGAGTATTGAAACATCAAGAATCAGGCATTCAGATATCATTAGAACTTGGTTTAAGAAGTCGAGGTATGTTAGTTAATTGGGTGCGAGAATATAAAGAAAATGGGTATAATGTCGTTATCAGAAAGAAAGGACGACCTTCTTTTTGATCGAATAACTTTTCACCACTTCTATAACTTGCTCCAGCAATTGCGCTTCTTCCTTTTCCAGCACTAATATTACTAAAGCTCATGTGAAAAATTGCCATGTCGGTCACCACCTTTCTTTTGGTTTATGGGTTTGCTTTTGTTGTCGCCAACGGCGACTTCTAATACAGGTTTTTATGGTCTTAGCACAACTCCAATTTATTTGGAGTGTAAGTGCGCCATCTAAGGCATCACGGCAAGTCTCGCCACAATAAAGCTTATCAAGAAAAGCGAGGCAAGATTGCACCCAATTTGATCAAACGCAACTTCTTTGCCATTCGGCCTAACA
>ENA-UOOM01003820-UOOM01003820.1-fermentation-metagenome-genome-assembly--contig:-NODE-3820-length-10490-cov-12.548922_pt1 | contig 10490 bp, 10 predicted proteins | sample MGYA00245781_ERZ724031 | MGnify/ENA primary metagenome ERZ724031 (study PRJEB28704, sample SAMN03018317) | fermentation metagenome | biome: anthropogenic terrestrial biome; feature: soil... | reverse complement strand
CCTGGGGCTTGTTTGCGTCGCCCAGGTAGAAGCGGTTGCCATCGCGTGTGAACATCCGTGCGTTCCCCCATTCATGTACTTGTATAATGGCATTGTACTATGAGGGGGCAGCCCAGCGCAACACGCGGCCCTGTCTTTGTCAGGCGAGGGCGCGCAGCAGGGCGCGCAGGTAGGCATCCATCCGCGCCACGGAGGATAGGGATACGTGCTCCCGCGGGGTATGCACATCGTATAGATCGGGCCCCATGGACAGCATGGGCATGTCCGGGTAGCGGGCCTTGATGAGGCCGCACTCCAGCCCCGCGTGCACGGCGGTCAGCTTTGGCTTTTGCCCAAACTGATCCTGCCAGACGCGCACGGCGGTATCGCGCAGGGCGCTCTCCTTTTCATAGGCCCAGCCGGGGTACTTGCCGGTTATCTCGATGGTGCCGCCCGCCCGGTCGCACAGGGCGCGCATGGCGTCCTCCAGCTCCTGCATGCGCGCGGGCGCGCTGGAGCGGATGGAGGCGGTGATGGTCAGGGTGTCGCCCTGCTGCTCAATCAGCCCCAGGTTGGCCGAGCTTTCCACCAGGCCGGGCAAATCCTCGCTCATGGTGTGTACGCCATTCGGCCAGGCAGCCAGCAGCGCCAGCAGCGCGTCGGACGCGGGCCTGGTCATTGGCTGCGCGGGGTCGGCCGCCGCGATATTCAGCACGGCCTCCGGCTCCTGCTTGCGCCAGGCCGCCAGCGCCTGCTCCGCCCGGTCTATCAGCGTCCCCTCGTCCTGCACCGCGACCACGGCCTCCGCCTGGCGGCTGATGGCGTTAAACTTGCCCGGCGCGGTCAGGCTGACCAGCTGCGCGCCGTTTTGCCGCAGCAGCGCAGCCAGCTCCTTGATGGCGTTGAGGCGGCCCTTGTCAATCTCCAGCCCCGAGTGGCCGCCCCGGAAGCCGCCCAGCGCGATGCGCAGCGTGGGGCATGCCGTCCCTTCCCGCTGGGGGGTGAAGCGCGCGTGCACGGTCTCTCCGCCCGCGCAGCTGGTAAGGAACGCGCCCTCCTCCTCCGCGTCCAGGTTGATGAGGGCGCGGCCCCGCAGCATGTCACCCGTCAGCCGGTTGGCGCCAATCAACCCCACCTCTTCACCGGTGGTGATCAGGGCTTCCAATGGCGGCAGCGTATCATCCTGCTCCTCCATCAGGCTCAGCATTACGGCCACCGCCATGCCGTTGTCGGCCCCCAAGGTGGTGCCGTCGGCGTACAGCATATCACCCTTTTCCACCAGTTGGATGGGGTCGCTGGCAAAGTCGTGGCCGCTGCCCGCCTCCTTCTCGCCCACCATGTCCATGTGCCCCTGCAGGGTGATGGGTGTGCCCTGCCCCTTGCGGATGACGACGTTGAGCGCCTCATCCTGCCGGGCCTCCAGCCCCATGCCGCGGGCTGTCTGCACCAGCCAGTCGCTGATGGCGCGCTCGTTGCCTGACACACGGGGAATCTGCGCGATGCGGCGGAACCACTTGATGGTATTGGATGCTTGCATACCGGCCTCCTTGTCCATGCTTGCAGCAAAATGGGGCCCGGCTTGCGTAGGCCGGGCCCCCGGGTCAATCAGCCCAGCACTTCTTCCATGGGCTTGTAGGGGATATCCTTGAAACCGTAGTGGATGGGGCCCAGCACCTTGATGCCCTCCTCGCTGCGGTACAGCGGGTTGGCAATGGCCACCACGGCCACCTGGTCGCCTTCCTTGATGTCGGTGTTGGTGATGGGGTCGCCGCCATCCTCGTACACGCATTGCAGCAGGTCCGGGCTCATGATGTAGGGCTTGCCGTCCAGCCAGCTCATATGGTTCTCGTTCTTGGCCCATAGCTTAAGCTCGTGGCCGGCAAAACCTTCCTTGCCCTTGATGTAGAGATCCACGAACATGTAGCCGCCGCGGCTCTCCCATTCCTTCTTGGTGACCTCCCCGCGGAAGACCACCTGGCCGCCCGCCGCCTTGGCAAAGGCGTCCGCCGGGTCGCGGCCTGCCTCATGCGCCTCGCGCACCGCGCGGCCGGTCTCCAGGTTGCGGGTCATGGTGCCCTTGACGATGGCCTTGCGGGCATCCTTCACCTTCATGGCAAAGCAGGCCATGCCAATGGGCTCGTATGCCGGGATGCTGACCATCTTGCCCAGCTGCTCGGCGAAGTCGTAGCCGTGGGTCTCGCGGATGATAATCACGTTGCCCCAGGCATCGCAGCAGGTGAGCGGCGCGATGGGCAGCTTGTGGATGCGCGGCAGCGTCTGCGCCACCTCGGGCACGGCACGGCCGGCCAGGTCTGCGTCCAGCACCTTCTTGCCCATCTGGGCGGCGGCGTCCACCGGCGCCGGGCTGTTGATGCCGCCCAGCTCCACCGGTACGATGGCCGCGAAGGTGACGCCCAGCTCCTTCTCCAGTTCCTTGACCGCGCGCACCAGCACGCGGGGCTCCACCCGCTCCTTGAGGCCCAGCAGCGCCATGTTTTCCTTGTCCTTGTCGGTCAGCGGCGCGATGGAGCCCATGTAGAACGCGGTGCAAATCCAATCGTCGTCTTTGAGCTGGTCGATGTCAATCCAGGAGATATCCTTGCCCTCTTCAAAGCTGCCCAGCAGCAGCTTGCGCCCCATCACCTGGGGGCCGCCGCCGCCCGTGCCGTAGAGGGTTGAGCCGCGTACAAAATCGTCCAGATCCGTCATGGTCTTAATCATCGGTCTATTTGCTCCCTTCCGTTGATTGCCCGAACCGGTTGATGCGGGCGGTTTCCTGCTCCACTTTGGAGTACTTGCCGCTTTCATCCTTGACCAGGCGGAAGACAAAGCTTCCCTTGGTCTGCATCATGGGCACGATTTTGCCGTACCAGTCTGACAGGATGTCGCGGATGCCGGTGTAGGCCGAGCCGCAGGCCAGGATCATGACGGTGTCATGCCCCGGCAGGGCGACCAGTATGTTTTCCCGTTCGGTGTCAAACATCTCGCAGGGGAAGACCACGCTGAGGTGGTCCACCCGTTTGCCCATGGCGCGCAGCATCTCCTCCCAGCGGGTTCTGACCAGGTTGACCGCCACGGCGGAGCTGTCCATGTCCTTGCCCTGCTCCAGCAGGCGGTTGGGCAGCCCTTCGCCGAAGGAGAGGCTTTCGCAGGCGCAGCCGGGGCAGCTGATGATCAGGATATCCTGCCCGTCGCCCACCATATCGCGGATGCGCTGCTCATCGAGCATGATGCTGTATAAACCCATGTTGCCTCCTGTGGTTATGGAATGATGGGCAGCCCGTGCTTTTTAACCGCTTCGTAGAGGGTATAGCAGCCCATCAGGATGATGACCGCCGCCAGAATCACCTGCACAAAGCCCATGGACGGCAGGCTGTAGAAGCTGCTGAAGGCCAGCGACAGGATGGACAGCCCGCTGATGATGTTGTACCAGCTGAAGCTGCGCAGGCTCTCCGGCGTCTTGGCGCTCAAGTAGCGCAGGGCGCCCAGGGCGGCCAGCACCGCCAGGAATACCGCGGCGACAATCAGATACCACTTGCCGCCGATGAGGCCCAGCACCGCGTTGACCGCGGCCAGAACGATGGTCAGCTGGGCAATTTGTTTGCTTTGCATGGTCCCCTCCTTATTTGGTGGTCGCGGAGCCAATGGTGTACTTGACGCCCGCCTTGGTGAGGATGGATGCGACCAGCGCATACACGATGAAGGCGATAACCAGGCTCATGAAGCTGGCCATGAACATGTTTTTCAGCGGCGCGCTGGTCAGCCAGGCTGTGGCCACCACCACGAGTACCGACAGCCAGTTGAGCTGCGGATAGGTGGTGTGCGGGGCGAAGGAGTACTCCTCCTTCTTGACCAGCTTGTGCACGACGTAGTAGTCGGCCAGCATCACGCCGCCCACCGGCGGCAGCGCCGTGCCCATGGCGACGAGGAACGGGATGAAAATCTCATACACATTGAATACCGCCATCAGCGTGCCGATGATGCCCATGATGGCCACCGTGTACTTCTGCGGCACATTGAGGAAAGAGCCGATGCCCAGCGAGGCGGAGTAGAGGTTGGCGGTGTTGGTGGTCCACTGTGCCAGCACCAGGATAATCAGCGCGCCCACGCCCAGGCCCAGCGTCACCATGACCAGGGGCAGGTTGGGGGTGGAGCCAACACCCGGCACATTGGCCACATAGGCCATGGCCAGGCCGCAGATGATGGTGAACACGCCGCCCACCAGGTAGCCCGCGGAGGCCGCCACCGCGCCGGTCTTGGCGTTTTTGGCGTAGCGGGAGACATCCGACAGGATGATGGAGCCCAGCACCGCGTTGCCCACGACCATGGCGATGCCCGACGAGATGCTGATGCCATCCGCCATGGGCTGCGCCGCAACCAGCGCACCGATGCCGCCGCCCACCTCGACGGCCGCGATGCCGCCAAAGGCGCTGAGGATGATGATCAGCGGTACGGCCAGGAAGCTGAGGATGGCGATGCCCTTATAGCCGTACAAGGCCGTCAGCGTCATGAAGAAGCCGCCGATGATGGAGCCGATGACCAGGTTGTCCAGGAATGAGCCCGGGAACAGCTGCTGCATCGTCAGCGCGAAGAAGGCCGCCTGAAAGGCAAACCAGCCGATGCCGTTGAGGATGGCGACAATCAGGCCGAAGATTTTGGAGCCGAACAGCCCGAACACTGGGCGGGTAATCATGGTGGTGGAAACGCCGAACTTGCCGCCCAGCGCGGCCAGGGGTGCGGAAATGACCGTCAGGATGGCCATGCCTACCAAGGTGGCCAGCAGGGCCGACTTAAAGTCCAGCCCCATGGCCAGGGCGCCGCCCGTTAGCATGGTGGACAGGCAGATGATCCATCCCGCCACCGTGGCGAAGATGTTGGCGGAGCTTTTGCGCTCATCCTGGGGAATGGCTGTGGTGACATAATCGCCGGATACGTCCCGGGCGACCTGTTTTTCTTCCGTATTCATCCGGTTCTCCTTTTCAGTGATCTCCCGGCGCTGTGCCGGGGACGGGTGCCCGTCCTGTGCCGCCCTTTCCGGGCCCGGAAAGCGGCGGATGCCAGGCATCCCGCGTGAGGAATGGTGCGATGCCGCGTATCCCGCGGCGGCTGCCGGTGATGCCCGCCTGCCGCACTGCCGGACCGGGCTTTGCGGCAAACGCCGGATCACCGCGCCATAGGCCGGTCCGGCAAGGGGTGCAACGGGAATGGATAGGCGCTCCTCTGACGCCTTCTTCATTGGTACCATCATAGGGGCTTCGTTGAAAAGAAAACATGTTTGTGAAACCAAAAAGATGTACCTTTTTTGTCATTTTAAACAAAAAAGGTACATGAGTGCCGTCTGCGCTATGCCTTTTCCTGCAGGCGCAGCAGGGCCAGGGCGCGGTAGAGCAGCAGCTGCTCGGGGTAGCGCGACAGCGGAAAGCCCAGCATGTCCTCCGCCTTTTGCAGGCGGTATTTCACGGTATTGCGGTGCAGGTACAGCTGCTCCGCCGTTTGGTCGGCGTTGGCGCCGCAGTCGATAAAGTAGGCGCCCAGCGTCTCCAGCAGGTCGTCGGCCTTGCCCTTGCCCAGCAGCGGGGCCAGTATGTGCAGGCCATCGGCCGCCATGGCGGATGCCGGCGGGCAGCATGTCAGCAAATCCTCCAGAAACTGTACCTCGCTGGCGGCAATCGGGTGCCGCCTGGCGTACAGGCGCAGCGCGGGCTCCATCACCGCCATGGCCCGGGCGTAGGCGCGGTGAAAATCCGCCACCGCATTGAGGCGCGGCAGCTGAATGCCAAAGAAGCCCTCGCCGCTGAGCTCGGCCAGCAGCGCCAGCCCATCCTGGGGGGCGCATTGCAGGATGACCGCGATACGCTCGTCCAGTATCGCCGCGTGCCCGCGGATGCCCCGCTCCTCCAGCGCGGCGCGCATGGCCTTCAGCTGGGCCGCCAGCAGCACCGTGCGCTTCTTGTACTCCTCGGGCATCTGGCGCGGGGCCAGTAGCCACAGGGTGTCGTAGGGAAATTCGGCCTGCCCGCGGCGGCGCAGCAGACGGCGCACCTCGCTCAACTCCTCATTGATGACGGCGGCAATCAAATCCACGCTGTAAGTGTCAAACTCATAACTCTTCCACAGCTTGGCGGCCAGCTCGACCACCTGGGCGGCCTGGGCCACCCGGTCGGCCTCCGCCGGGGTATCCTGGGGCGTGATGGCCAGCAGCTGCGCGCCGCGCCACTTGGTATTATCCACCGGCTGACAGCCGGACACGCTGTAGCCCTGCGCCCCCTCCTGATCCTGGGTGTAGGCATCCATCACCCCGCGCACCGATACCGCCAGCGACCGGGGCCAGGTGGCTGATATATACTCGCCAAACTGGCTGTCGCACAGCACCAGCGTCATCTGCAAATGGTCGCTGAGCAGGCGCAGCACGGTGGATACGCTGCGGTGCATCTCGGGCACAGAAGCCAGGCGCTCCAGTATGAAGTGGGCAAAGTCCGGCTCCCGCGCGCGGCTGGACTGTATCTGCTCGCTCACCTCGCGGATCGCCTCGGAGTAGCGCAGGTTCATTTGCCCCGGCGGCATCATGATGATGGGAAACTCCAACTCGTCCGCCAGCCGGATGAGCCGCGGGTCCACCTGGGGCAATATGAGCCCCACATAGTACAGTATCATGCCCACCTCGCCCGACTCGCGCAGGCGGCGCACGGCCAGCAATTGGGCATCCACATCGTGGCGGAACGAATAAAATGAGGTGATGACCACCTCATTTTGCAAAAAGAACTGCGTCTGGACGGAGCGCAGGTCCATCCACTCCAGCACCGAAATGCTGTCCACAGGCCGGTCCAGGCCGCGATGCCCCGCGACAACCTGAGCCATGCTCAAAGAGGGCAGAGCGCAACAGTCACGGATGGTCAGCGCCATATGGGTCTCCTTCCATTGCGGGCAATTGCGGACAGAACGGGCTATGCAGGATGTGTCAAAAGTATAGCAAGCGCAGGGGGCGGCGTCAATGAACGCTTTCACCTGGCCTGTCGATATCGGTTTTCGGCGCCAATTTCGGCCCTCCGTTGTCCCGGCGGCGGATTTCGGGTATAATCTGCCCATCACGTTTCAAGGAGTGTGGTTTGTTCGTGGATGACCCTGGTAGTTCTTCGTTGCTTGGTTCCATTATTCTGATTCTGATTTTGACGCTGATTAACGCCCTTCTGGCTGGGGCCGAGATGGCCTTCGTATCGCTCAACCCCGCAAAAATCAAAGACATGGCCGACCGCGGCGACAAAAAGGCAAAGCGTGTGCAACGGCTGCTGAAGGATTCGGATTCCTTCATTTCCGCCATTCAGGTGGGCATCACCTTTGGCGGCTTCTTCAACTCCGCCTCGGCCTCCCAGGCCTTTGTGGGCAGGCTGGCGCCCGTGCTGGGCATGGGCCAGGGAGCGGAGACGGCGGCGACGGTTATCGTGACCTTGCTTATCAGCTATATCACGCTGGTACTGGGCGAGCTGTACCCCAAGCAGGTGGCTTTGCAGGTGCCCGAGCAATATGCCCGGGGCGTGGCCGGCATCATACTGGTGCTGAAGACCATCTTCCGGCCGTTCATCTGGTTCCTCAACGCGTCCACGGGCGTGCTCAAGCGGCTGACGCCCATCGACTTTACCAAGAAAGAAGAAAAGCTGACCCGCCACGAGATCAAGGCGTTGCTCAACTCCAGCCACAACGACGGCGCCATCGACATGGAGGAGTTCAACATGATGCGGGGCGTGCTGTCGCTGGACAGCCGCATCGTGCGCGAAATCATGGTGCCCCGGGTGGATACCGACATGATTGACGCCGACGACCCCGAGGAAGAGAACCTGCGCTACATGCTGCAGCAAAAGCACTCGCGCGTGCCCGTCTACCGCGAGGAGAAGGATCAGATATTGGGCATCGTACACCTGAAGGACGTGTTCCTTCATCAGGATGCCCTGCGCCTGGGGCGGGAGACGCTGGAAAGCATCGCCCGGCCGGCGCTGTTTGTGCCCGACACCCTGTCCACCGACGAGATGCTGCTCAAGTTCCAGAAGTCCAAGCAGCACATGGCCGTGCTGGTGGATGAGTTTGGCGGCGTGGCCGGCATTGTCACCCTAAACGACCTCATCAGCGAGATTGTGGGCGAGATACATGACGAGCACGACGAGGACGCGGGCGACTACCAGATGATTGACGACACCGAGGTGATGCTCAAGGGCTCCATGCCCGTCAGCGACCTCAACCGCGTGTTCAACCTGGATATTGAGACCGAGGATGCCGACACCGTGGCCGGCTATATCATCGAGCAGCTGGGCTATATCCCCCAGCAGACCGCCCAGGAGGTCGTGACCAGCGAGCGCTATTCCTTCACGGTGGTGGAAGCCACGGGCACGCGCATCGAGACCATTCTGATGAAACTGTTCCCGCCCCAGAAGGAACCGCAGGATGGCGAGGATGGGGCCGAGGGGCTGGATGACTGACCTCGCTTCACCCTGAGGCGCGGGCGGATGGCGACCATCCGCAAGGAGAACCCATGAGCATCTATACCATCCCCATTGACGACGCGCAGGGACAGGCCACCACGCTGATGCCCTGGCGCGGCCAGGTGCTGCTGATTGTGAACACCGCCACCGGCTGCGGCTTTACCCCGCAGTACGAGGGCCTGCAGAAACTGTATGACGACTACCGCGAGCGGGGCTTCGCGGTGCTGGATTTCCCCTGCAACCAGTTCGGCGGCCAGGCCCCAGGCACGGCGGAGGAAATTGACTCCTTTTGCACGCTGCATTACGCGACCACCTTCCCCCGCTTTGCCAAGGTGAAGGTCAACGGCAAGGAGGCTTCGCCGCTGTTTGAGCATCTCAAGCAGGAGCAGCCGGGCGCCCTGGGCGGCCGCATCAAGTGGAACTTCACCAAGTTTCTGGTGGACCGGGAGGGAAATGTGGTACGCCGCTACGCGCCCCAGGACAAGCCCGAAAACATCGTCAAAGACATCGAGGCGCTGCTGTGAGCCCGTGTGAAGGGTGCAGCTGCGGGGGCGGCAGCTGCCACAACCCACAGGAGAAGGGCCGCAAGCCCGGCCGCGTGCCGTGGCTGATGCTGGTGCTGCTTTGCTTCATCGGCTTCGCGGTGCTGTTCGCCCAGCTGTTTGGCAAAAAGGCCCAGGCAGCCCCCACCCCAACCCCCACACAAGGAGTACAAGAGATGAGCCAGCAGATAAACCCGGACCCCGCCCAGCGCTTCCCCGTCAAAAGCCAGGAAGAATTGAAGCAGCAATTGACGCCGCTGCAATACGCCGTCACCCAGCAGGGCGACACCGAGCGCCCCTTCATGAACGAGTATGACGCCCACTTTGAGCCGGGCATCTATGTGGACATCACCACGGGCGAGCCCCTGTTCCTGTCCACGGACAAGTTCAACAGCGGCTGCGGCTGGCCTGCGTTTTCAAAGCCCATCGACCCCAAGCTGATTGAGGAAATCCGCGACACCAGCCACGGCATGATCCGCACCGAAGTGCGCAGCGCCCTGGGCGACGTCCACCTGGGCCATGTGTTCACCGATGGCCCGCAGGAGCTGGGCGGCCTGCGGTACTGCATCAACTCGGCCTCCCTGCGCTTCATCCCCCAGGCGGAGATGGACAAAGAGGGATATGGGGATTATCTAAAACTGCTTGACTGACGCTGAGCAAAACCGCAAACCGCCATCGCCGCATCCCGGCCTGGCGGTTTTTTGTTGCCTTGCATTCGTGCTTTGAAATGGATTAGAATAATCGGAGAAAACCAAGGAGGACGGCCATGATTGCGCTGGGAAACGACCATACGGGCCTGGATATGAAGCGGTGGGTCATCGAGGTGTTGGACGAACTGGGCATGGACTATGAGGACATGGGCACCAACGATACCGCCAGCTGCGACTACCCGGTGGCGGGCGAGCGCGTGGCGCGCGCCGTGGCCGAGGGCCGCTGCGAGCTGGGCATCGCCATCTGCGGCACGGGCATCGGCATAGGCCTGGCGGCCAACAAGGTGCGGGGCATCCGCTGCGCCATGGTATCAGAGCCCTACAGTGCCATGATGGCCCGCCGGCATAACGACGCCAACATGATTTCCATCGGCGCGCGGGTGCTGGGCGAGGAAGTGGCCAAGATGATTGTGCGCGCCTTCCTGACCGGCAGCTTCGAGGGCGGGCGTCACCAGCGCCGGGTGGATTTGATTGGCGATATCGAGCAGCGGGAGCGCGGCCAATGAACCGGTCGGCCCCCACCGCCTACCCCTGGGCATACGGCCTGCCCGTCGCGGTATACTATGCCGCGCTGGGCATCTTCCAGGGCTATAACGCCAAATATTATCAGGCGATGGGCATCGCGGCCGACAGCACGCAGATGATGCTGCTGATGGTATCCCTGCCTCTGATTGCGCTGGCGGCGCAGCCGGTGTGGGGCATGGTGGGCGACCGCATGAAGTGGCGCAATACATCGCTGGCCATCATGATTGTGGTATCGGGCGCGCTGGTTGCCCTGCTCCCGGCGC
>ENA-UOOM01003819-UOOM01003819.1-fermentation-metagenome-genome-assembly--contig:-NODE-3819-length-10492-cov-6.148510_pt1 | contig 10492 bp, 8 predicted proteins | sample MGYA00245781_ERZ724031 | MGnify/ENA primary metagenome ERZ724031 (study PRJEB28704, sample SAMN03018317) | fermentation metagenome | biome: anthropogenic terrestrial biome; feature: soil; material... | reverse complement strand
ACTCTTCCAGCGTTTTGATGTACGCAATACCAAGGTGATCGATATCATCAAAACGCTGGAAGAGTACAATGCCAAAGTAACCATTCACGACCCATGGGCCAATCCCGCCATTGCAAAACATGAATATGGTGTTGAATTGCACAATGAGCTTCCTGAGAAACATTATGATGCAATTATCCTTGCAGTGGCACACAATGAATTTAAGAATCTTGACATTGCCCACATTTCCAATGGGAATAGCGTGGTGTATGATGTGAAGGGAATTTTGAGTGAAGAGGTGATTGATGGGAAGTTATAATGTTTGATATCAAGAAGAACTTTAATCGAATTCAAAAGAGTAAGGACGGCCGAACATTAGCTGCCAACTTTGGTTATCTTTCTCTACTTCAAATTGCAGGTTACATATTTCCTTTAATTACAATGCCATACCTGGCAAGGGTAATTGGTGTTGAAGGGTTTGGAAAAATTGCATTTGCATCTGCAATAGTAGTATGGTTTCAAACAGTAGCAGATTGGGGATTTAATTACACAGCAACCCGAGATGTAGCCAAGAATAGAGATGATAAAGAAAAAGTATCTGAAATATTCAGCAATGTTTTATGGGCACGATGCCTTTTAATGATTTTATCATTCTTGCTATTGGTGCTAGTCATTTCCATAGTGTCAACTTTTAGAGAAAACTATGCAGTAATATTAGTGACATTTCTTCTTGTTCCCGGACATATAATGTTTCCAGACTGGTTCTTCCAGGCAATGGAAAGAATGAAATATATCACAATACTAAACCTCTTATCTAAATTATTTTTCACAATTTTAGTCTTTGTTTTTATTAAAGAGAAAAATGACTTTATATTGCAGCCTCTATTTACTACGTTAGGTTTTATTGTTTCAGGTATAATTTCTATGTATGTTATTTTATATAAATGGCAGATAAAGATTAAACGACCTGTACTTACTTCTATATTGTCCACTATTAATGGTAGCACAGATGTTTTCATAAACAACATTATGCCAAATCTATATAATAGCTTTTCAGTTATGCTATTGGGTTTTTTTGGTGGTCCTGTTTCTAATGGATTGCTGGATGCGGGGAATAGGTTTGTTAGTATTTCACAGCAATTTATGAATATAATTTCACGTACATTTTTTCCGTTTTTATCAAGGAGAATTGATAAGCATAGTTCATTTGCAAAGTTAAGCATATATACATCTTTAATTATTACAATATTATTATTTATTACTGCACCTTGGTTGATAAGACTCTTTTTTACTAATGAATTTAAGGGCTCTATTTTATTATTACAGATTTTGTCAATTTCTGTGTTTTTTATAACAACAAGAAATGTATACGGAATAAATTTCATGATTATCGAAGGTTTTGAAAAGCAGCTAAGAAACCTCATAACAATTGGTTCAATTATTGGATTTATGTCATCTTTCCCTTTGATTTATTATTTTAATCACTTAGGTGCGGCAATAAATATTGTATTAACTCAAGCTGTAATGTGTTTATTAGTAACTTACAGAGCAAAGAAAATAATAAAATCCAAAAATCAAATCAACTATAGTCAAGAAATATGAGAATACTAATTGTAGGTGATCTATTTGTTTCAGATCAATATTACGACAATGACCTAATTGATAAATCTATTCAAGATATGTTTTCTAGTGCTGACTATCGTATTGTTAATCTGGAAGCACCCATCACTGAGGATAATCCAAAAAATAAAATAATAAAGACCGGTCCTCACCTTAGAATGTCATCAGACACTATTATGCCTTATTTGCATCAATTGAAGATTGATGCTGTGACAATGGCTAACAACCACATCTTGGATTATGGAGATAAGGGAGTTACTGATACTTTTAAAGAGCTGGATAATCATAAAATAAAGTATATTGGTGCGGGTAATGATTTAACTGAAGCAAGAAAGCCATTGTCCCTTCACAAAGATGGATTGAAAATCGCCATCCTTAACTTTTGCGAGAATGAGTGGTCTATTGCAGAAGAGGATTCACCCGGTGCCAATCCGATGGATATTATCGATAACACGAATCAGATCAGAGAAGCTAAAGCATCTCACGATAAAGTGATTGTGATTGTACATGGTGGGCATGAATATTATAATCTACCCAGCCCTCGCATGCAAAAGCAGTATCGATTCTATGCAGATCAAGGTGCTGATATTGTAGTTGGTCATCATACACATTGTATCAGTGGTAATGAGGTCTATAATGGAGTGCCGATTTATTATAGTCTTGGGAACTTTTTATTTACCAAGAATAACATCAACGATGAGTGGTACACAGGTCTGATCTTAGAGGTTGAAATAACTAGTGAGGGAATTGATTGCCAAATTCATTCAGTGAGACAGGAGAAAGAGAGTTTTGAACTCTCCTTCCTTAAAGACATAGATAAAGAAGAAGTATTAGGTAGATTCAAGACTTATTCAAATGTAATTAATAACCCTGACGAATTGCTGAACAACTGGAAAATGTATATAGAGAAACAATCAAAAGAATATTTAAATTATTGGTCGCCCCTATCCTTTATTAATAACAGATATGTTGCTGGTTTATTTAGGAGACTGGGTATTAATTTCTTTAATAAGAAGGGTTCATCACTATATCTGAACCTTATGAGATGTGAAGCACACAGGGATTTATCGTTTGGGATACTTAAAAAACAAATTAAATTATGAATAATGTTAGTTTTAAGCATTATCAACACTTAGGTTTTAACAATCCATATTATTTAAAGGATAAATTACCTTTTATTATTCGCAAAGGATTTTCAGAAATTATTAATGAGTTTGATGATGAATTGGAAATTGATCCAGTATCAGTCATAGAATTACTGAATAAAAATTATATTTTTGGTGACAGGACTATGATTAAAGGTATTCATAGGACTCCTTGGCAGGCTAAACCAAATGATAACTATACTAAATGGCAATTTGCATTTCCACCCCGCCATGATAAAAAGTCAGTTAATGAGGAAGAAATTGCTATTGTACTGTTTCAAAAGATTTGTGATGAAATTGAAGGTTATATTAATTATAAAAAAAAGGTTGGTGTTCTTTTGAGTGGTGGTATGGATAGTAGAATGGTGGCAGGAGCTATTGACTACTTGATAAAATCTGGACGATTAAAAAATATTGACGTTACCGGTCTCACATGGGGTAATGACAACAGTCGGGATGTAGTGTATGCAAAAGAGATTGCTACTCGACTTGGGTGGAAATGGAAACATTACATAGTGGGTGCCGATCAACTTAAAAATAATATATACGAAACAGCAATTCATGGATGCGAGTATTCACCTGTGCATCTTCATGCTTTACCTCAAATTAGAGATGATAATGACCTAGATGTTATACTTGCAGGTAGTTATGGTGATAGTGTAGGTCGTGCTGAATATTCAGGAAAAAAAGTTACTTCTCTTTCCCCCATAAACAAATCAATCAGAAATGTTGCTGGTTTAGTTAATTATAATGTTTACAAATCGTCATTAAAGACAATCCATAAAGATATTCAAGATTATCATTTACTCTTTCCTGCAGAAGAGACTTATATGCAGCATGAAATGGATTACGAATTACATTATATGCGAAGAATGTTGAATCCATGTATGGAATTGTTGACAGAGAAATCTCAATTTCATCAGGTTTTCACACATCCAGATGTATTTGGTTTTATGTGGTCAATTGATCCCGCCAAACGGAATGATATGGTGTATAAGCATATGATGAATAATTTTATGACAGATCTTTCTGATATACCATGGGCTCGTACAGGATTCCTTTATGGCGAACTTAGTGGCACACCTGATTCATACTCGAAGAAACATCATTCTTACAACAATATGATTCATAGTGAGTTATTAGAAGAGTTGAACAAAATGATAAATACTGGGCACCTTAAACACCTAGGTTTATTTGATATGAACAATATAAATCTTCTTATTAAATTGATGAAAAAATATCCAATAGGTAATTTATATTATAGCGAAAAAGTTATCTGGTTAGCGAGTCTTTCTTTGTTTTTGGAAAAATATACAATAACTTCATTATCTAATCAAAATTCTTCAATGAAAAAAGATAAAATATTCAATAGACTACTATTGAATATAGAATATGCTAGCTCAAAAGTTAAATCAATAATCCGATAGCTTCAAATCTTTATATACAAGATGAATTTTATTTATTTAATATTATCATTCTTTTTATTTTTGTTTGCCCCAACACATTATGTAGCCTTCCCTATTTGATGATAAAGTTGGACAAAAATTTTGCTCGAAAGTATTGGTGCGCCACTTGTTCATTCTTATGTATTTTATACAAAGAAGGATGCTTTGAATTGGATTGATAAGACTACATTCCCAAAAGTGTTTAAACTAAGAGGCGGCGCAGGAGCAACGAACGTGAAGTTGGTTAAAACTAAAAGTGAAGCTCGTAAACTTGCTAAAAGAGCTTTCAGTAGAGGCTTTTCTCAGTTTAATAGATGGAACAATCTAAGTGAGCGAATTAGGAGATTCAAAGAAGGAAAAGATAATATCACAGGAATTGTTAAAGGAATTGGACGATTATTTATTCCTACAGAATTTGCTAAAATGTATTCACGTGAAAAAGGATATGTATATTTTCAAGAGTTTATACCGAATAATAACTTTGATATACGAATTATTGTAGTAGGGGATAAGGCATTTGCTATTAAGCGTTTTACTAGGAAAAATGATTTTAGAGCTTCAGGTAGTGGGAATATTGTATATGATAAAAATCAAATTGATGAACGATGTGTACAAATAGCATTTGAAGTGAATATTAAGCTCAAAAGTCAAAGTATAGCCTTTGATTTTGTTTTCGATGAAAATAATAATCCTTTGATCATTGAGGTTAGTTACGGTTTTTCTGCTTTGCCATATGATCAATGTCCAGGCTATTGGGACACATCACTTGAGTGGCATGAAGGAAAGTTTAAGCCGCAGGAATGGATGGTACAAGATTTGATTAATAAACTAATAATGAGCTATTAGAATATTAAAAAATAAATTATATATACAGGTGATCTCCCCCCTAAAAACCGTACTAATAAGAAATAGAGTTTCAAAAAAAAACAATAGTATAATTTAACTTTGCTTGACGACATTTTCGTTAGATATTCACAGATGTAATAAACTCACATTTATCGTGTATAGAAAGCAATCTACAAAAAAATTAAATCCAGCTAACTGAGCAAAAATTCTTATGCTTCAAAAAGTTCTATATCCCTTATTAATATTGCTACTTTTATCATCATACATTTATCTCCCTAATACAATGGATAAAGGAGTGATGATATTATTATTAAGTATTGTGGCATTGGTTCTTGTTTTATTCTTCATACATAAGGAGGGGTTGTTTGTATTGAGGAAAAATTATTTTAGGAACTCAATTCTGTTTATAATCGGATATGTTATTGTTCATTTTCAGTATCCGCTTGATTATGTTTTAGGGAATGTTTCAGCAGATAATTTTTTCATATGGATTAACAGGACTATTGTCGTTAAATCGATGTTTTTCTCAACAATTGGATTAGTTAGTTTTTTGTGGGGTTATACACTATATAGTACAAGTAAAAAAAGCGAATTAAAACATGTTGTGGTGAAAGAACGGGTTCTAACAACTAAAACGTTGTTATGGTTAGCAACAGCCTTTCTTGCTCTTTATTTTTATACTGTAAATCCACTATATCTCAGTGGATATTATGGCTCAGTTGGGATGGGTGCAACAGCTACCTATGTGGTTCTTTTATTTAAAGTGTTTATATTCGCTGTTCTGATTCAAAACGTAAGGAATATGCGGATAAAGCAGTATGTTCCGTCTTCTTTTTTAGATTATGTACGACAACAGGGATATTTTCTCCTTGTCTTGATTGCTATTTACTTGCTATCGGTTATGTTTAGTGGTGATCGGGGGCCAATAATTTCCTTCTCAATTGCATATGTTGCCGGATATTATTTTGTTTCAAAGAAAAAACTGTCATTTTCAAGAGCAGGTATCCTATTAATGGCTGCGGCACTTTTTATTACAATACTTGGTATTACTCGTAGCCTGGATAAAGATATGAGTTTTGTAGATCGCGTGAAAGAAAGTGTAACACATAGTAAATTTGAAGAACCATCCATATTACCTCAGACTTCTGAATTGGCTGGCTCTGTACGTACATTGCATGCTGTTGTTGATTATGTTCCGAAGAATCACCCTCATACATATGGGAGATTTCAGTTACAACTGCTTACTAGTTCTATTCCTTTTTCTAGTGGTTTGTTATCTTTTTTACCTGAATCAGGGCATATTCGTTTTAAAGGCCCGGCTTCATTTGCAACCTGGTTAATTCAGGGCGAAAATCCAAACTCTGGCGTAGGTACAACTTGTATTGCCGATTTATATGTTGAGTTTGGTTTGTTTGGAGTGTTGTTTGGGATGCTTTTATTTGGTTTTTTTATCAGATATGCCGAAGTGAATTTTTATAAAATAGGTTTGCCTGCTCTTTTTCCTCACATTTTATCATTTGTCTATTTGAGTGATGCAATTTATATCTCAAGATCATCCATTCTTTTTGGGTTTAGAACAGCTCTGTGGATATATATTGTTTTAATAATTAATAGATATTTACTCAACCGACGATGAAAAAGGTTTGTTTTTTTGTGACTTCATTGAATTCTGGTGGTATTGAAAACTATCTATTGCGCTTTTTAAGACACTATGAGGCTGATATTGATGCAACTGTCTATTGTAAAGGAGATGTTTTTGGGGAATTAGAAAGCCAATATCGAAAGCTTTCAAATGTTCGACTTATCAAATCCAAGATTGGTTATTTTAATTTTAAAGCATATTACGAGCTTTATCACTTTCTGAAAAAAGAGAACTTTCATTCTGTATGTGATTTCACAGGAAACTTTGCAGGTTTTATTCTTTTTATCGCATATTTGGCTAAGATAAAAACAAGAATTGTTTTTTATCGCGGTTCTAGTAATCGTTATAATGTTACATTCTTGCGTAATTTTTACAATGAACTAGTTAAAATCTTTGTTTTGAAATTTGCCACAAGTATATTATCAAATTCTAAAGCGGCATATGATTTCTTTTTTAGCAGAATTGATAAACGATTCAAAGTAATCTATAATGGAATTGATAGCAAGGTGTTTAATATTAATGAAAGTAAGGATCAAATAAGAAATGATTTAGGTATTCCATCAGCATCATATGTTATTGGCCACACAGGAAGAGTACATTACTCTAAGAACCACGAAGCAATAATTAAAGTGGCAAACCTACTATGTAATAAGTACTCTGATATTCATTTTGTTCTTTGTGGTAAAAATACAGATATTGAACTCGTAAATTCAGTAGATATTGCAGTTAAAGAACAGGTACATTTATTGGGTTATAGATCTGATATACCCAGAATATTAAAAGCTTTTGACATCTATTTCTTCCCATCTGTTACTGAGGGTCAGCCAAATGCACTCATTGAGGCTATGATTGTTGGTTTACCAATTGTTGCATCAGATATTGAACCAATTAAAGAAACAGTTCCTGAAGAATTGATTAATAGTTTGATTCATCCTTTGAATGTTGATGATTTTGTAAAACAATTGGAAGAACATTATTTAAGTAAAAATTGTTCGAATTCGACACATCATAAGGAATGGGCAATTGAACATTTTAATTCTGATAATCAATTTAAGAAATTCTTTAACGAATTGGTAGAATGAGATTAATTTTCGCAACAGAAGCCCGATTTGTCAAAGATGCAGAAGGGAAAATTTATGGTAATGCTGCCTTTGATGAGAAACTCTGGGAAAGGTATCTTAATGTTTTTACTGAAGTATTTGTGGTCGCACGTGTTTTGTTTGTCCACAATTACACTGGTAATCTAAAGTATATCTCTTTAAACAAAAATGTTAAAGTTGTAGAGCTACCTTATTTTATTGGTCTGAAAGAATTCATTTTGAAATTTTTCCAGACAAGAAATTTAATAAAACAACTTGTTATTGATAATATGGAGGCTCGATTTATTTGTCGAGTTCCAGGTAATATTGGGAGTATTGTTGCATCAGAATTGAATAAAGTAAAAAAAACTTATGCAATTGAGGTTGTCGGTGATCCTTGGGATGTATTTGCACCAGGTAGCATAAGACATATTTTCCGTCCTTTTATTCGAATAGCAAGCATGTTAAAGTTAAAGCAGGTTGTAAAGAATGCCACTGCCGTTTTATATGTAACGAATTATACTCTGCAAAAACGATATCCTGCACGGAAAGCAAAATTTACAACTTTTGCATCTAACGTTCAACTGGATAAATCCAATCTATCCAAATATCCAAAAACTCTTCAAATAAAGAAGTTTTATCAAATTATTTCAATCGGATCATTAGATCAGATGTACAAATCTCCAGATGTTGTTTTAAAAGCAATAAGAAAATTAAATGATGAAGGTATAAACTGCTCTTTAACGTGGCTCGGTGGTGGGAAATTCCAAAAACCGATGGAATTAATGGCTATAGAGTTAGGCATTGGCAAATTTGTTAATTTTAAGGGTAATGTAGATAAAAATGAAGTCCAGTTTGGATTGTCGAATTCAGATCTCTTTGTTTTGGCTTCAAAAACTGAGGGACTTCCTCGTGTTGTAATTGAAGCCATGGCTGAGGGATTACCTTGTATTGCTACACGTGTTGGAGGGATTCCTGAATTGCTGGATGAGGAGGTATTGGTAACAAAGAATAGTGTAGACGAGCTTTCTAAAAAAATAAAAAAAATACTTACAGACCAAGATTTCTATAACAAACAAGCTATGCGTAATCTTGATGAAGCAAAAGACTATACAGAGGATATTCTTTCTGAACGAAGGAATTCATTCTACAAATATATTGTTGACAATCTATAGCATGCATATTCTCCATTTAATAAAAACGAGCGAAGGAGCTGGCTGGTCTTTGCATTTAATGCAAGAAATAAAAAAACGTGATCCAAACATAAGCTTCAGTGTTGCTATTCAACCTGGGGGAAAACATGCGCATGCATACCATGTTTTGTGCCGTAATGTATATGAATTTGATTATCAGCTCAATCTTAGTATATTTCAAAGAGGTAAAATACTAAGAGAAATTGTAAGTAAAGATAATCCTGATATTATTCATAGTTGGTTTACACAAACGACTCTGTATGCAAGACTGTTTTTACGGAAATTTAAAATTCCAAGGTTATTTCAGGTTGTTGGTCCGGCACATTTAGAAAATTGGCTTTTTAAGTGGGGTGACATTAAAAGTGTCAATAAATATGATTACTGGATAGCAACTTCAAAATATATTTTTAATAAGTATAGAAAGAACGGAATTGATAAAAGTAAATTGTTCTTAAATTATGCCTATGTTGATATATTGAATTTACTCGAAAGTAAAGGGGATGTGGTTGTAGAAAATCTAAAAGTTAAATATAGCTTACCTGAGAACTATAAATTAATTGGCACTGCAAGTTACATATATGCTCCTAAATTCTACGAGAAAACCGGCGTTAAAGGTCATGAATTTCTGCTGAAAGCTTTTGAGCAGATTTTGACCGAACGCAAGGATGTTGTTTTAATAATTGCAGGTGGAGCTTTTGGTAATTCGAGTAAATATTTGGACAAGTTAAAGCGCATGGCAGCCAAAATTGATAAGGATCGGATTCTTTTTACTGGTGAATACAGACATGTATTTGAAGTAATTTCTAACTTTGATCTTTTCGTTTATCTTTCAAAATCGGAAAACTTGGGTGGTGTTTTTGAGAGTCTATTGTTTGAAGTACCAACAGTAAGTTCAAATAGAGGTGCTTTGCCTGAACTTGTCATCCCTGGAGAGACTGGCTATATTGTAGAACTCAATGATATTCGTACAATTGCTGATAAAATTAATTTTGCTTTAGAAAGTGACAATACTCAATTACAGAAAAATGGTAAACAGCTTGTACTAGATACGTTTAAAAAAGAAATAATTATTGACAAAGCTATAAATATTTACAAGGAGGTTTTAAGCTAAAAAAGACTAATAACGTTGTTTTTATTGGAAATCATATTAAGCTTCTTCGAATTCGGCAGAAATGATTTTGCGTTACTTTTTGTTGCTTTATTATTATTAAGTGTTACATTATAAATTCCCTCACCTTCGAAAACGATTATTGACTCTTTGAAATTTGATTCATCTATTCTGTTTCCTGTAAATGTAATGTTGCCAATACCATTGTCTGATTTTAAATTGATGCCACCAGAGAAATTACTGTTTTTTATAACAATATTTTTATTATTTTTGAAACGGAATGTATAGCGACCCACAAATTCTAATTTAGCTTTCTGCGAAGTGAGTTTATTGTCAGTATAGATTACCTCATCGTAATCATATATATCAAAAAGGTAATTGGGGTCTGCTAAATAATTGACATTTATGCTGATAATCAGCAAAATAATTGATATA
>ENA-UOOM01003818-UOOM01003818.1-fermentation-metagenome-genome-assembly--contig:-NODE-3818-length-10493-cov-6.086032_pt1 | contig 10493 bp, 7 predicted proteins | sample MGYA00245781_ERZ724031 | MGnify/ENA primary metagenome ERZ724031 (study PRJEB28704, sample SAMN03018317) | fermentation metagenome | biome: anthropogenic terrestrial biome; feature: soil; material... | reverse complement strand
CGAAACCGCTATTGATTGCACCCAACCCCCCTTTTCCCAACGCGGCGCTGCCAGTGTTGGTATACCCACAGGCGCTGGGGCCGGGGGATGATTTTGCGGCGCTGTTTGAAAAGAACGGCTGGCGTGGCATCTGGGTGAACGGGGTGTATGGCTTCGACCATTTCCATGCGGATGCCCATGAGGCCCTGGGCTGCGTTGCCGGCTGGGCCAGGCTGCGCCTGGGCGGGCCTGAAGGCATTGAGGTGAAGGTGCAGGCCGGGGACGCGGTGCTGTTGCCCGCAGGCACAGGGCACAGAAACCTGGCGCAGTCGGCGGACTTCAGCATCGTGGGGGCTTACCCGCCCGGCCAGTCGCCTGACTTGCAGCGGGGGGATGTGGCGGCCTACCCCGGGCTGCTGACCCGCGCCCGTGCGGTGCCGCTGCCGGAAACTGACCCGGTGACCGGAGCGCAGGGCGCGGTGCATCAGCACTGGCATACCATTTGAACAAGGAGAGTGACATATGGACAACTGGGCGATCATTGGAACCTGGCCCTTTGCCCTGCAAGGGGTGGAGGCGCTTTCGGGCAGGCTGGCAACCGGCGTAAACGCCGTGGACGCGGCGGTGGAGGCCTGCCTGATGGTGGAGGATGACCCGGAGGTGGATACCGTGGGCCTGGGGGGCATCCCCAACGCCCAGGGCGAGGTGGAGCTTGACGCCGCGGTGATGGACGGCACCAGCCTTGAAATCGGTGCGGTGGGCGGGGTGAGACACCATAAGAACCCTATCCTCATCGCCCGGGAGCTGCTCTATCACCCCAGCCATAACATGCTGGTGGCGCAGGGGGCGGAGGCGTTTGCCCAAGGCCGGGGCATCCCTCAGGCCTCAGCGCTGACTGAAAAGGCCAAGGCGCGCTGGCAGCAGCTAAAGGACAAGGCAGAACATACCGGGCATGACACCGTCTGCTTCCTGACGTTGTCCCAGGGCCGCCTGGCAGCTGCTGTTTCCACCAGCGGCCTGGGCCTTAAAATGCCCGGCCGCATAGGCGATTCCCCGTTGCCTGGCAGCGGCTTTTATGCGGATGACGAGGCAGGCGCTGCCGCCGCCACCGGCATGGGGGAGGAGATTATGAAGGGGCTTCTCAGCTTCCGTGCTGTGGAGCACATGCGCCTGGGCCTAAGCCCCCAGGCTGCTGCTGAAAAATCCCTTCTGGATGCCCACATGCGCCTGCTGCGCGCCGGGAAAAAGCCGGGCAACATGGCCCTCATCTGCCTGGACAAACTGGGGCGTCTGGGCGCTGCCTGCAACCATCAGCACTTTGCCTTTGCCGCCGCCAGCGCCGGGCAGCCGCCCAAGCTGCACGAGGTGATGCCCCTCATTGACAACGCCGTGGACACCCTGCCGCCGGAATTGGCAGGGCGGGGCGTGTAAAAAACGTTGGGAACTTTCTTTCGAAAGAAAGTTCCCAAACCCTCAAAGAACGCTGTTATTCTTCATAAGACCAATAAAAGTTTTTGGAAAGTGTGCGGGAGAACTTTTTTGCGAAAAAGTTCTCCCGCAGCCCTCTTATACCCGTTTCGCGATCTCCAGCGCCACCAGGAAATTATTCAGCTGATGGTCGATTTCGGAATCGTTGCACAGGATGCGCTGCTCCCATGCCGGGGCATCCAGCAGGTCGCCGGAGTAGAAGAAGGTATAGTAGTCAAAACCGTGAAAATCGCACAGGGCCTGAAGGCCGCTGCACTCCATGTCCACCGCGATGCAGCCTTCGGCTTTGCGCTGTTCCATGTTGGCGCGGGTTTCCCGGTAGAGGGCATCGGTGGTCCAGGCGCGGCCTTTCACGTGGGGGATGCCCAGGTCTTTGAGGATGCCGGCCACCCTGTCAGCGTTTTTGACAGCGATATAGGGGGCGGCGGGGGCGTAGTGGTAGCTCAGCCCTTCGTCCCGGTAGGCCTGGGTGGGCACGATGAGGTGCCCTTCTGTCAGCGCGCTGTCAAGCGCCCCGCAGCTGCCAAACAGCACAAAGCGCCGCGCGCCGATGGCGGCGGCCGCGTCCTCCATTTTCAGGCCAGCCCCGGCTGAGGTGATGGGGCTCATGTAAAAGGCGATGCGGGGCGTTTGGTTTTCCAGCAGGTAGACGGCCTGGTCACCATTCAGGGCTGGCAGGGAGGCGATTTTCCGACAGGGGAAGTGAGCCAGCACATGCTCAAGCACCACCTTGGAGAAGGTGATGATGCAGATGTCCGCCAGACAGTCCACCTCGCCAAAGATGTCCTTGGGGGTGAAGATTGGGGGCGTGTTAGGGTCAAAGCTGCCTGTAATCATGCGTTCTCCTGCTTGTTTCATGCCCAACTGATGAGGCGGCGCGTTTATTTATTTGTTAGGTTCAAGGGCCTGGGTGACCTGGTGAATATAGGCGCTGTCGATGAGATCATAGCGGTCCTCCGGCGGGTAGAGCGCGCCGCCGTAGAAGATATCCCGGTTGTTGGCGGTGGAGGCATCAGTCTGGGGCTTGTGCCGCGCGATGTGCAGCTGGCTGGCCCCGGTGTACTCCGCAATTTTTGCGGCATTGCGCAGGGTGACGCCAGCCCCGGGCAGAATCTGGATGGCGTCCCCGGCGTAGGCCACCATGTCGCGGATGGTGTCCATGGCAAAGAACACGTCAGGCTCCTGCCCGCTGGTGAGCACCCGGTCAACGCCCAGAGAAATCAGGGTATCCAGCGCCTGTTTCCAGTCAGGCGTCACATCAATGGCGCGGTGGAACACGGCTTCCCTGCCAGCCTCCTTGGCGATGTCAATCACTTGGCGGCAGCGCTCCTTGTCAATGGTGCCATCCGGGTGCAAAAAGCCAAACACCAGGCCATCAACACCGCTTTTCACCATTTCACGGGCATCAATCAGGGAGACGGCAAACTCCGCCTCTGTATAACAAAAGCCGCCCTGGCGCGGTCTGACCATGGCGATGACGGGCAGCGGCGTTCTTTCCTTGGCGATTCTCACGGTGCCCAGCGTGGGTGTCAGCCCCCCGTGAAACAAGTTGCTGCTCAATTCTACCCGGTCCGCTCCGCCCAGGTGGGCCTGAATCACGTCATCGGCAGAGCCGCAGCACACTTCCAGCAGAATTTTTTTGTCCATCAATGCAAACCTCCTTTTTGAGCAATTGTAGCACAATTGCCTCCATCAGGCCACGGTAGCAGGCAGACGGCCCTCTTTCCAGGCCTCCCAGCGGGCAAAGCCCTTGTTCACCCAGCGGCGGAACAGATACAGCAGCACCGGGGACAGGGCGATCAGAGCCCCGCTGAGGACCGCATGGACCCCTGAGAGGGGCACCAGGAAGAAAAATCGGCGAAAGATGCGCCCGTGAATCAGCATGCTTAGCCCCATGCCCCCCAGCAGCAGGCCCCGCATCAGGGTGAGTGGGCGGCTGGTGTAAGCCAGCACCATCAGGCCGGTGGCGCCAATGCAGGCCACGGCGATGGCGGAGCGCTGATCGCCTGAAAGGCCCATCAGCTTTGTAAACATGAAGATAATCATCACCAGCGCCAGGTTTGTCAGCGCCCCTGGCAGCGCATTTTTCAGAATGGTGGGGAGGAAACCGCCCTTCACCCGCTCCCGGTTGGGCTCCATGGCCAGGAAGAAGGAGGGGATGCCCACGGTGAAGGTGCTGACCAGCGTCATCTGGATGGGGTGGAAGGGGTAGGACAGGGGCAGCACCAGCATCAGCAGCGACAGCAGGTAGGAAAAGCAGGTTTTGACCAGAAACAGGGAGGCGGAGCGGGTGATGTTGTTGATCACCCGGCGCCCCTCCAGAATCACCTGGGGGAGGGCGGAGAAGTTCTCGCCCAGCAGCGTGAGCTGGGACACCTTCCTGGCCGCATCGCTGCCGCCGGCCATGGCGATGGCGCAGTCGCATACCTTCAGCGCCGGTACATCATTGACGCCGTCCCCCATCATGGCCACCGTGTGCCCGGCTTCCTTCAGCGCCAGCACCAGCTTTTTCTTCTGCTCAGGATTGACCCGGCCAAACACCGTGTAGTTGCCCGCCGCCTGGATGAGCTCCTCATCATCCTGCCACAGGGAGGCGTCCACCCAGTTTTCAGCGTCCGCAAGGCCTGCGCGCCTGGCCACCTCGGCCACGGTGCGGGGGTTGTCACCGGAGATCACCTTGATCGCCACCCCTTCTTCCAGCAGGAAAGCGGCGGTTTCGGAAAAATCCTCCCGGATTTCATCGTTGAGCAGGATGAGCGCCTGGGGGCAAAGCTCCCCGGGCAGGCAGCTATCCTGGGGGGCCTGCGGGGAATGCGCCAGCAACAGCACGCGCAGGCCCTGGTCGGCATAGCCCGCTATTTGCTGGGCCAGATCCTGGGGCATGTCGCTTCCCAGAACAAACTCCGGCGCCCCCACCAGGCAGGTGCCCGAAGCGATGAAGCACACCGCGCTCCACTTGCGCTCAGAGGAAAAGGGCACCCGCAGGGCCACCGGCTCCGCCGGTATCAGAGGCCCCGCCCAGTGGCTGCGCAGGGCCTGGAAGGTGAGGTTGTCATCCTCCGAGGCCTGGAGCATCTGGCGCATGCAGATGTCCACCTGGGCCAGGTCAGCCCCCGGCAGGGGGATCACCTCCTGCACCCGCAGGAGGCCCTTGGTGATGGTGCCGGTCTTGTCCACGCACAGCGTGTCCACCCGGGCCAGGTTTTCGATGCCATACAGCTCCTGCACCAGGGTGTTCTGCTTGCCCAGGCGGATCACGCCCACGGCCAGCGCCATGCTGGTCAATAGCATCAGCCCCTCCGGGATCATGCCCAGCATGGCGGCCACGCTGGCAGGCACCGCTTTTTCCAGCGGGTCCTTCAGCAGCCAGAACTGTTTGACAAACAGCACGATGCCAATGGGCAAAAGAAAATAGCTGATGAAGCGGATCAGCTTTTTCATGTCCTCCATCAGCTGGCTGCGGGACACCTTCACATGGCGCACGCTTTGCACCAGCTGCCCGGCGTAGCTATCGCCCCCCACTCGGGTGAGCCGGGCATACAGCCGCCCCTCGGTGATGACGGAGCCGGAGAACAGCTGGTCATCGCCGCGCTTTGCCACCGGGTCGCTCTCGCCGGTCAAAAGGGACTCGTTGGCCGCGCCCAGCCCCTCCAGCACCAGGGCATCCGCGCACACCTGATCCCCGGCGGAGAAGCGCACCAGGTCGCCCTCCACCAGCTGCTCCTGGGGGAGTTTGGTCCACAGCCCGTCCCGCATCACCGGCACAGGGGTCGCTGCCAGCAGGGTCAGCTTGTCCACGGTTTTTTTGGCGCGGACCTCCTGCACGGTGCTGATGAGGGTGTTGAAGATGACCACCCCCATAAACATCATATTGCGGTAAGACCTGACGGCGATCAGCGCTGCCGCCAGGATGAAGTTCAAAATATTGAACCAGGTGAACAGGTTTTTGAAGATGATTTGGCCCAGGCTGCGCCCGGCTCCCTTGGGGGGCAGGTTGCCCTTGCCTTCGCTGTGGAGCTGCGCCGCCTGCTGGCTTGTAAGCCCGGTGAGGGTCCTGGCCTGTTGTGTCATGTGCTACCCCGTGTGTGTGTTGTGCCCGGCATCTGCGAGCTTGCATCATTTTAACACAGGGAGAGGCACAATGAAGTTAATAAAACCTTAAAATCCCGTGAAGATGCGTTAATCTTTGGCCGCCTGATCGGCGATTTGCTTCATGGTCAGGCCGCTGCGCACGCTTGTGGTGAAGGCAGAAAGTCCGGTGGTGGCTTTGGCGTATTCGTCCTTTTCCTTGATGAGAAGCCAGTTCTTGTCCTCCTCACCGGGCTTGGGCTTCATGTGCACCAGCGCCCAGCCGCCCTTCAGGCGCTGTCCTGCCAGGGTGAACTTGAGGCTGCCGCCGGTGAGCAGCTCTTTGCCATCGCCTTCCGGCACCCACTCGCCCTCGTCCCAGAGCATCACCGTGCCGCCGCCGTATTCCCCCTTGGGGATGGTGCCCTCAAAATCCCGGTAGGCATAGGGATGATCCTCCACCCGGATGGCCAGGCGCTTTTCGCTGGGGTTAAAGGAGGGCCCCTTTGGCACCGCCCAGCTGAGCAGCACCCCATCCCACTCCAGGCGGAAATCGTAATGCAGGCTTGAAGCCTTGTGCTTTTGCACCACAAAGCGCAGGCGTTTGCCGCTTTTTTTCTTTTTGGGTTCCGGCTCCTCGGTCAGGCCAAAATCCCGCTTTGTCGCGTATTCCTTCAGGCTCATGGGAGGCTCCTTTCCAGGTTGTGGGCATGTCAGGTTTGTAGGGGGATTATACCCGGCGGCCAATCGCTTGCGTGATTGAGAAGAAGCGGCTGCTCCTATATTGCAGCAGACCCATCAAAAAGGCCGGCGCATCTTCCGCGCCGGCCCCGGGGTATTGGGTTCTGGAATTATTTGGCGTATTCAGCCGCCTGCTGGCCCGCGATGCGGCCAAACACGATGATGTCTGCCACAGCATTGCCGCCCAGGCGGTTGGCGCCATGGACGCCGCCGGTGACCTCGCCCGCCGCGTACAGGCCGGGGATGGCCGCGCCGTTTTCAGCCAGCACCTGGGTTTCGGGGTTGATCTTCAGGCCGCCCATGGTGTGGTGCACGCCGGGGGCGATTTTCACCGCGTAGAAGGGGGCGGTGTTCAGGGGGTTGGCAAAGGAGGTGCGGCCAAAGGCCTCGTCCTTCTTGTCAGCAACTGCCTTGTTCCAGGCCTCCATGGTGGCGGCAAGCGCTGCCGGGTCAACTTCCATGGCGCTGGCCAGGGCTTCGTAGGTTTCGCCGGTGACGGTGAGCCCGCGGCTGATGTAGCCCGCGATGACACCGGAGGCATCGGCCATGGCCTGGTCGATCACCAGCCAGGCAAAGCTGCCGGGCTGGGCGATTTCGGCGGCAGACACCACGTCCCGGGTGCCCACTTCGTCGATGAAGCGCTTGCCATCGGCATTGACCAGGATGGCGCCATCGCCGCGCAGGCCTTCGGTGATCAGCGCGCTGGTGGACTGCTCCACCGTGGGATGGATCTGGATCTGATCCAGGTCAACCGTGGCAGCGCCAGCGGCGATGCCCAGCTGGATGCCATCGCCCGTAGCACCGGGGGCGTTGGTGGTGACAAAACCGGCCAGGTCGGGGCGGTAGCTGGCGCACAGCTCCACATTGGCGCCAAAGCCGCCGGTGGCGATAACCACGGCCTTGGCCGCGATCTGATAGCTGGTGCCCTTGGAGGCAGCCTTCACACCGGTGACAGCGCCGCCCTCCAGGATCAGCTCCGTGGCGGGGGTGTTGAAGAGGATCTGGATGCCCAGGTCTTCCACGTTTTTGGTCAGGATGGGCACCAGATAGGCGCCGACCGACACGGTCTTGCCCTCGGCGTTCACGGGGCGGTGGATGCGCTTTACGCTCGCGCCGCCAAAGCTGCCCACGTTTTCCAGACTGGCGCCAATGGACTTGAGCCACTCGATGCCTGCGGCCGACTGGCTGGACAGCACCCGCACCAACTCCGGATCATTGATGTTTTTGCCGCCCACCAGGGTGTCCAGCATGAACAGGTCCAGGGTGTCAAAATAGCCTTCGGGGGATTTGGTGTAGGCGTCATACTGGCCTTCCACCACCGAGATCAGCTCGGCCAGCGCCTCGCCGTACTGGGCTTTGGCGTTGTCCAGGGTTTTCTCCACGCCAGCGCCCTCGGCAAAGGCCACCAGGTCCTGATAGGGGGTGACGGCAGCGTTCATGCCGCCGGTGGAACGGGTGGTGTTGCCGCCGGTGAGGGCTTCTTTTTCCAGCAGGATAACCTTTTTGCCTGCTTTGGCGGCCTCAATGGCGGCCGTCATGCCAGCGCCGCCAGCGCCAATCACCACCACATCGGCTTCCAGTTTTTCTTCCTTCATGGCGGCGGGCGCTTCCTGAAGGGCGGGGGTGAGGGTGGCTGCGTCAACGCCAGCTTTGGCCAGCGCGTCTGCCACTGCGGCCAGGATGCCGGTGCTGGAGGCCGTGGCCCCGCCAACCGCGTCCACCTGTAGGGACTGGGCAGCCACGATGGCCTCGGGTAGCATCTCCACAGCCATGCTGCCGATGCCCTCGGTTTCGGTGTGCTCAAGCACCTTGACCGACTCGATCCGGCTGTCGCTCAGCGTGACTTCCACTGAAATTTCGCCGTCAAAGCCCTTTGACTGGCCGGTATAAACGCCGGGGGTGAAGCTGTTGCCCTCAGCCAGCGCAAAGGACATCATGCCAAGCAGCAACGAAAGACTCAGGAGCAGGGACAGGATTTTTCTCATCACAGACCTCCAGTTTTTTCTCGTGGAACGGCAGATATCCACCCCTAAAAGTTAACTTAAATTGAGTGCTGTGTCAATTGAAAAGGGGGAGGCTTGTTCCCAGGGATTCAGCCTGGTGTCATATGCTCTTTTCAGAGGGAAATCACGCTAATATCAGGAAAAAGATGATGGCGGTTGAGATAAACAGCAGCCCCGTGACCAGGCCGATGAAGGGCAGGAGCCTGGGCTTGAGCGAGAACTGGGCGAGGCGGGAGCATACCCGGTGATAATCCCGGGCGGCAAAGAAGAACACCATGAGGCCAACCAGCACCAGCAGCAGCCCCGCGATGATGGCAAGTGTATGGGCCAGGGGGTTGTCCTGGGGCAGCGCCTTGCCCACCGCCAGACCGCCGCCCACAAAGGCCAGCCCCGTGCGCACCCAGGCGGAATAGGTGCGTTCAGCTGCCAGCAGGGTGTTCTGCTCCGTCAAAAAAAGCGGGTGCTGGTCTGTGGGTTTGTTCATGGGCTGTTTTCTCCTTCCGCGCGTTGGCTCAAGGGGATCATACCCGCTTTTGGGGGTGGCAGTGGGCCAAAGGCGCCGCAGCGTAAATTGACATCGTCCCCTGACCGGTACCGGCCGGATGGTTGCCGGCAGCATCGCAAAAAACCGCCAGACTTCATCATGCGATGATTGCTGGCGGACTTGGTGGAGCATAGCGGATTCGAACCGCTGACCTCTACAATGCGAATGTAGCGCGCTGGCAAGGCAAGCTAACTAACTCCCATTATGGTAAAAACATGTTGTTTTCACTCATTATCCTACCATTGCGTTCATGAAAATGTCCTGATTATCAGACTGGACCAACTGAAGATTCGCATTCTCCGTTAGTGTGAAGTCTTCCAGCGATATGAAGAATTTGATAGTCAATTTGTAGTGCCTGCTAACCTCAATTCGTTCAATTAATCGTGCCATTATCATCTTCTTGGTGTCATTATCAGCTAGATCAAATTCCTTAGCCCAGTCTGTAATCTGCTTGTACTGCTCGGAAAGATACTGCAGTCGAGTATCTTCCAAGGTTTTCTCTTGTTGGCAGGCACTCAGTCTCGCCTCCGCCTCAACGAGAGCCGCGATGTTCTCTTCCAGCATTGAATTCAGCAGGCCAGCAGCAAATGCACTTTCACCATTCAAAGCCTTCATGACTTCTTGGCGGAGAGTGATCTGCTGCTTCTTCAGTTTATCATGATCCTCTTGTGCAGCCTTTGTCCGTGCGCCTTGCTTGTTGCGATAATGCTGGCGCGCTTTCTCTCGCCATACCACATCAACCGATTGTTGAATGCCTTCAAAGAATTGATGTACAACGTCGAGGACAGCCGCCTCAATCCTTTTTGAGGAGTAAACTCTCTGCCCGTCGCAGTTCTTTGCCTTGATTGATCCATTGTAGCAACGGTAGATCGGGCGGTGGTAAGCCGTGTCGACAAGTTGTTTGGTGCAGTAACCCCCAACCAGTTTGTGGCCACAGTGTGCGCAGTAAGCAATTCCAGAGAGGAGGGTTGCTCCAAAGACTGAGGTTTTTGTTTTTGCGTCCTTGGGCATGAGATCGTTCTCTGCTTCTCTCTGGCCAGCGTAGTGATGTTGAATGCGCTTTTTCATCGCATACTGTGCGAAGTTGAAATCTGAATCCGATATAAGCCTGAGCGATTCAATCGGCTCAGAAACTATATCGTTTATGTGCAGGCGCCCCGTGTAGAGTGGATTCCTAAGCATGCTTCGCACCGTCTGGGCAGTCCATATCTTCTTGAGATAGGGATACGTTTCGTTCATGTGATTCGCGATTCGCAATGTTCCCATCCCATCACAGCAAGAAAGTCTGATAACTTCCTGGACTATCGGCCCTTCTATTTCATCAATCATGGGATCCAACAGAGGCTTGCTTTTCTTCCCCATTCGCCCATTGTGTACCAGTTTATAACCGAAAGGCCGCGATCCTCCCCGCCAGACTCCATCCATTACCATTTGCGCATGCGCGGCCTTGACTCGGATGGATATTTTCTCACTCTCACCGCCGGCTTGCCAATAGCGCATGAAGTTTAGCAGCTTATCCACGCGACTATCTAGTTTTTGCTCGCCCTCTCGTGTGCTCCATACCTCAATCCCGTGCTCAATGAACCATTGCACCAGGAATGGGGTTTCGTCCTCTCGTCGGCCCAAGCGATCGAACATGAACACGAGCAGGACATCAAACATTTTCTGCT
>ENA-UOOM01003812-UOOM01003812.1-fermentation-metagenome-genome-assembly--contig:-NODE-3812-length-10505-cov-11.188134_pt1 | contig 10505 bp, 9 predicted proteins | sample MGYA00245781_ERZ724031 | MGnify/ENA primary metagenome ERZ724031 (study PRJEB28704, sample SAMN03018317) | fermentation metagenome | biome: anthropogenic terrestrial biome; feature: soil; material... | reverse complement strand
CTTTTATTGTTCTCCAATTCTGCGCCTGCGGGGTTCTCACCCCCGATTACTTTCCGGGTTAATATTTTGTACATAACAAAAAAGGAACAAGGCTTGTACCCTGTTCCTTTTGCTTTGGTGAACCATCGGGGATTCGAACCCCGGACACCTTGATTAAAAGTCAAGTGCTCTACCAACTGAGCTAATGATTCATATGAAATTCACGACAGCTTTTTAATTATACCAAAGAGCTAAATGTTTGTCAATAGAAAGCGTAAAAATAAATGCACGGCCTTTCCACTAATTATGAGATGAAGCATATGGCTGGGCTGGCAGGATTTGAACCTACGAAATGACGGAGTCAAAGTCCGTTGCCTTACCCCTTGGCTACAGCCCAATATAAGTAAAGCGCTTCAAAGAATATCTAAAAATTGGGGTGGAAGGTGGGATTCGAACCCACGGTCTCCAGTGCCACAAACTGGCGCTTTAACCAGCTAAGCTACATCCACCATACTTGGCGCGCCAAAAGGGACTCGAACCCCTGACCTACTGCTTAGAAGGCAGTTGCTCTATCCAGCTGAGCTATTGGCGCAAAAAAACGTGGAGCGAGTGATGGGAATCGAACCCACACGACCAGCTTGGAAGGCTGGAATTCTACCATTGAACTACACTCGCATTTTAGCGACGGCTATTATTGTAGCATAGTCCATCGCTAATTGTCAATACAAAATCGACAAAAAATTAATTTAATTTTAAAACATCTAATGTTATTTTAAAACATCCAACCGAATGCCCTCTTTTTCATCAGCGGTTACCGAAATACCTGTAATAGTTTCATCATAATTTTCTACAATAAACGATGTAATCTTATCTTCTACCTCTCGTCTGATAAGATTTCGTAAATCTCTTGCACCGCTCTTTCCGCCGATTGCGTGTTCCGCAAGATAACGCGTTGCTTTATCATCATATATGAGCTTTATTCCACGCTCTTTAAGCGAATCAACATATTCGTTGAGCATCAAGTGAGAAATAGCCTCAAAATCGTCTGTATTGAGAGAACGGAATACTATAACCTCATCTACCCTGCTGATAAATTCGGGGCGCAAAAAATCCGAGAGAGCCTTTATCGCCTTTTCACGGGTAACATCCGCTTCGCTTTTAGCAAATCCCAAAGCCCCTTGTTTTTTCTCACTTCCCGCATTTGAAGTCATTACAATAACAGTATTTTCAAAATTGACCGTTCTTCCGTGTGCATCAGTAATATGACCCTCGTCAAGTATCTGCAGTAATATATTCATTACATCCGGATGTGCTTTTTCAATTTCATCAAAAAGTAATACGGAATATGGGCGGCGGCGTACTTTTTCCGTCACTTGACCCGCTTCATCATAACCGACATACCCCGGGGGTGAACCGATTATACGTGAAACAGAGTGCTTCTCCATAAATTCTGACATATCGAGCCGTATAAGTGTCTCAGGAGTGTCGAAAAGCTCTTTCGAAAGTACTTTTACCAGTTCCGTTTTTCCGACGCCTGTAGGCCCCACAAAGATAAATGAAGCAGGTCTGCGGCGCGGGCTTATTTGAACTCTGCTGCGGCGGATAGCCGCTGAAACAGCTTTTACTGCTTCATTTTGTCCTATCACTTTAGAGTTTAAGGTATCCTCGATATTACAAAGCTTTTTAAGTTCGTTTTCCTGTATTCTGCTTGCAGGGATTCCGGTCCACATTTCAATAACTTTGGCAATATCTTTTTCTTCGACCTGTGCTCCGATTGCTTCCGGCGCAAGTTCCTGTGATTTTTGTTCAAGTTTTGAAATGTTAGTTCTGATTTCCGCCAATTTTTCAAAATCAGGCTGTAATCCGTTGGCTGTTAATTCTTCTTCCTGTGACTTCAGATTTTCAAGTTCAAAATTTGTTTTATCGTAATCTGCCATTTTCTTGTTTCTCAGTGCTGCACAAGCACATGCTTCATCAAGAATGTCAATTGCTTTATCGGGCAGAAAACGATCGTTAATATATCTTTCTGAAAGAACAGCCGCTTTTCTTACTATTGACTCAGACACATGAACCCTGTGGAAAACCTCATAGTAAGACTTTATTCCCATAAGCACTTCTGCAGTTTCATTTACAGACGGTTCAGCTATTGTTACAGGCTGAAAACGCCTTTCAAGCGCGGTATCCTTTTCAATATATTTACGATATTCATTGAAAGTAGTCGCACCGATAACCTGAATTTCTCCCCTTGAAAGCGCAGGCTTTAATATATTGGCGGCATTCATGGAGCCTTCTGCGTCACCTGTGCCGACAAGGTTGTGAACTTCATCTATAAACAGTATGATGTTACCTTCAGACTTCACCTCGTCAACAAGCCCCTTTATACGGCTTTCAAACTGACCGCGGAACTGAGTTCCGGCGACAAGCGCGGTAAGGTCCAAAAGATGAATTTCCTTTTTCATAAGCCTTGCGGGAACGGTGCCGTTTGCAATACGAATGGCAAGCCCTTCCGCAACAGCGGTTTTGCCAACACCTGGCTCGCCGATTAAGCAGGGGCTATTCTTGGTTCTGCGGCTTAGAATTTGGATTACTCTTGAAATCTCCTTGTCCCTGCCTACAATATTATCAATTTCTCCCGCTTTTGCTTTTTCGGTTAAATTGGTACAGTATGAGTCAAGGTGCTTTCTTTTTGTTTTATGTTTTTCTCTTTTACCGCTTTTTGCGGTATCATTTTTCTTGGTTTTTTCGGTGTTTTTGTCATCGCCCGAGAAAATGTTCTGCAGGAACGGAAAAGTTGCTGCTCCGCCGGGTATAAAGCCATCGTCATCGCTATCTTCATCGTTATCGTCATTAGCTGCCATCAGTTCATTTAATTCGGATTCCATGGCCTCCATTTGTTCTTCTGTTATACCCATTTTCTCCATTAAATCGTTAACAGGTTTAATTCCCATTTCTTTAGCACAAACAAGGCACAGACCCTGTGTTTCTTTCGAATCGACCGTATGTGATATAAAAACAACTGCCGGTCGTTTATGACATCTTGAACACATCATAAGCCAAACTCACTTCTTCTCTTTATAAAATATATAAAACATACTAAATAGTATAAATCTATTTTCTGCTTGATTTTTTATCCATTACTTCATTAATATCCATAGTATATTTTGTATCGTCTGAACGGAGGATCTCCCAATAAATTTTGCTGTACTTATAGAATGCATAAATCATGAATGCCGCAGTCACCGAAAGCAGTAAAACAGTTATTCTTATATCCTCGTAGTTCCAAATTCCTTTAAGTGCAACAATAATAGCAAACGAAACGTAGAATAAAATTGTTGCAACTTTGCCATACCATTTTGAGCCGCCGGGCTTTTTGTGTTTTTTAATTAAAAAACATGCCGCTATAACCATTATAGCCTCTTTCAGTACAAATATTGCCAAAAGAGGTATTAATATCGGCTGTTCAACCGCAAGGCAAATCGCAACAGCTCCTTGCGTAAGCTTATCAGCCAGCGGATCAAACATTTGTCCAAGCTCTGTAAACTGGTTAAATTTTCTTGCAATTATTCCGTCTAACATATCCGAAAGTCCGGACAATACAAGCACAATTCCTGCTTTTATAATTTCATTATTAATAAAATAATACACAAAAGGAATAATGAGTATAACTCTTAATACGGATAATGCATTTGGTATATTAATATTCTTATTTTTGTATCTCATTTACATATACCTCGTTTTAAATTTCCCTTGAAACAGCGAATAAACCGGATTATTTGTATAAACAAACTGATATATTTTTGATTGCTGCAATTCTGATTCATTTATTTTAGGATTTTTAGCGCTGATAAGAGGAAGCGTAAGCTGCAAAACCGCACAAATTATAAATACAACCAATACTCCTTTAAATAATCCGAATATTCCGCCAAGCAAGGAATTTAAAATGTTTAATCCGGGTAGACTGAATACAGCGTCAAGCGCTCGTGAAATTATTTGTACCAATAGCTGTAAAAGAATAAAAGTTATAATCATAGAAATGATTTTTATTAAAATCGGACTAAAACTCATTGATGGATTAATTTTCATTAAAATAGCTGAAACTATATTTGCTGCGTAATCCGCAAGCATTATTGAAGCTATAATAGCAAATATATATCCTATTAGCTCAATAAGTGAACGCACAAGCCCCACTTTATACCCCGAAACTACAAATCCCAACGCAATTATGCATAAAACAATATCAAGAACTAAACCCATTTATTCCTCCTGTACATTGGTTTTTATATAGAAAATAATATAACACAAATTATAATTAAGTACAAGTCATTCACTTTATGCTTCCGTAACGTATTTCTGAAACTCCAAGTATATAAACTGAACTTTCATCGCGAAGTGCAACTGCCTTTGCATCATTTCCGGCAGTACAGCTTCCAAATGATTCTCCGGAAGTTGTACTGTAAATTTGAACTTTTCCGTCAACAAGCGCTGCAACTGCATCACCATAAAGTGAAACAGATTCTGATTTATCAGAAATATTTATGGAAGCTGTTTCTTTAGCTGAAGCATTAAGAACCACTACTTTACTTCCTTTTAAATTTCCATAAGGAACAAGGCCTAATGCAATCTTTCCCTTGTCAACACTATATGCTGAAAGCTGCATTCCTTGATAATCATAATTTACTTTTGACTTGCCGTCCGAACTTATAACTGCAGTCATTTTATCACCGACAGCAATAACTTTTTCTCCGTTAAAAAAAACATCCTGCATTAAATTTTCCGTATATACCGCAACAGGTGGTACCGTCTTTTCATTTTTAAGGTCAATTATGTATACTGAAGAAATAAGTCCGCCTTCTTTAGCGGAAACAGCCGTTACAGCTGCTGTTGTTCCGTCCCGGTTCAATGCAACGGCCGTCGGAATATAGTCCGAAAACCAATATTTGTACTGTTCTTTACCGTCCGGCTTATATGCTGTAAGGCGGCCGAAATATCCATCGGCCTGCGTAAGCAACACATATTTCCCGTTTTGAGCAATGTCGCCCGCAATTATATTATCTTCGCTGTTAGTTTTTACTGCTGTGTCGCTCTTGCGTTCTATTTGGTAACCTTTTCCGCCTAAATTATAAATTAAAGTACGATTACCGTTTACTTTCATTACAGGAGTTGAAAAGCTGTGCTGACGTACCATAACAGACTTTGCAGTTGAATTAAGTACCGTCAGTGCAGTGTCGCTTAGAACAACTGCTTCTTTATTTACAGATTTAAAATTACCGCTTGAAACTGTATTTCCAACTATTTTCGACGGATAACCATCACCCATCCCCATTCCGACTATACTGCTTTGAATCCATTCCATTATGTTTGCAGGTGTGAGGTTAGCACGGTTAAACCAAATAAGCATTCCCAATATGCTTATAATTAAAATTAAAATGATTTTATAAACCCAATGCGGAATACGTCCTTTATACCTTAGGCTGAGCTTTTTTCTCTGACTTTCTTTCGCCGCATGCTTTGCAACATTTATTTCGGCTGTGTCAAAACGTTGACCTTTGTCATTCATCTTCATTCACATCCTCATAAAAAACGCGATTTAAATACAATCCGTGCGGCGGTGCCGTCGGTCCTGCTGATTTACGGTCTTTTGCCCTTATAATTTTAGGGATATCATTCGGCTCTAACTTTCCCTGTGCAACACGCAGAAGAGTTCCGACCATTATCCTGACCATATTATAAAGGAATCCGTCTGCCGCTACGGTAAAGGTAACCATGTTACCTTCCCTTTTAACTTCTGATTTGGTAACGGTACGCACCATATTTCGCCGCTCACGCGAATCAATGGTACAAAAAGAGCTGAAATCATGCGAACCCAAAAAGTAGCCCGCGGCTTCGTTTAATTTTGTTTCATCAAGGCTGTACCAATAGTGCAAAGCTCTTTTGTTTAAAAACGGATTACGTATATTGCTGTTCCAAATTCGATATATGTATTCCTTACCTTTACAGGAATATCGTGCATGAAAATCCAAGTCAACTTCCCGACAGTTAAGAACAGCAATATCTTCGGGTAAAAAGTGATTTAAAGCACCTACAAGCCGCACACATGGAATATTATGCTCTGTTTTAAAACTAATGCAGTATTCCCTGGCATGTACAAAAGAATCTGTGCGGCTGCAGCCTTTTATGTTCGGTTCTTCCAAAAGCACCTTTTTAACAGCCTCCTGAAAAACCTGCTGTACAGTAACAGCATTTTGCTGTATTTGCCAGCCGTGGTAGTTTGCTCCGTCATAGCAAATCGTAATCAGCAGATTTCTCATTTTACAGCTCCTTTCAGCATACCTTTTTTCAGCGAAGTGCCGCCGGGAAATACAGCGAACACCAAACAACCGCCGAGCATACAATAAACGTTGCGAAGACCGCAACGGCATCCCTGCCCGTAGCATGAAGTATCTTCATCTTTGTGCGTCCCTCACCTCCGTGGTAACAGCGGCACTCCATAGCCATGGCAAGGTCATAGGCGCGGCGAAAAGATGAAACAAAAAGCGGAATCAAAATCGGTATAAGTGCCTTAACTCTCTGCATTAACCCGCCGCTTTCCAAATCGGCTCCCCTTGCTTTCTGTGCGCTCATAATTTTATCTGTTTCTTCAAGCAGGGTTGGCACAAAGCGCAGCGCAATAGTCATCATCATCGCTATTTCATGAACTTTAATATGAAAAACTTTAAGCGGTTTCATAATTCTTTCGAGCGCATCCGTAAGGTCAGTTGGTGAAGTGGTAAAAGTTAAAACCGAACTGAACAAGATTAAACTTACAATTCGGATTGTAATGAAAATTGCATTTGAAATTCCGCCGGTCGTTATCTGCATAAATCCCCACTGCCAAACGACCTGCCCGCTTCCGTAAAACAAATTCAGAACAGAAGTAAATATGATAACAAAAAGTATTGCTTTTAAACTTTTGAAATATTGTTTAATAGGTACACCCGATAGAAGCAGTACCGTAAAAACCAAAGCAGTCATTGTCAGCAGTCCCTGAAAATTCGAGGCAATAAATATAAACACGATATAAACAAAAGTAAGTAAAATTTTAACTCTTGCGTCAAGTCTGTGAATAAATGACTTTCCGGGAAAATACTGACCGAGAGTTATGTCCCTAACCATGTTTTTTACCTCCTTTTCCTAAAATCGGGAGAAGCTGTTTAATGGCTTCTTCCACTGTAAGAACTGTATCAACAGGATAACCTTTATTTTTTAATACCGACATTATTTTAGTTATCTCAGGCACCCTAAGCCCTATTTCTTCGAGTTCCCTATCCCTTGCAAACACTTTTTCTGTAGAATCAAACATCTTTACATGACCTGAATTCATCACAAGCACTTTATCCGCTGTTCGTGCGATATCCTCCATGCTGTGTGAAACAAGAAGAACAGTATTGTGTCTGACCTTGTGGTAACTTACAATTTGGCTTAAAAGCACATCACGTCCACGAGGGTCAAGTCCCGCCGTCGGCTCGTCAAGAATTAAAACATCGGGGTCCATAGCGATTACTCCCGCAATTGCAACCCGACGTTTTTCTCCGCCGGAAAGTTCAAATGGACTTTTACTTAAAAGTTCCTCTTTTAATCCGACAAAGTCCGCGGCAGCACAGGCACGACGTTTAATTTCTTCGCTGTCAAGCCCCATGTTCCCCGGACCGAACGAGATATCTTTTATGACTGTTTCTTCAAACAGCTGATGCTCCGGATACTGAAATACCATACCAACTTTAAAGCGTACATCGCGGATTTTCTTCGGTTCCTCCCAAATATCTTTTCCGTTTAACAACACTTGTCCCTTTGTTGGTTTAAGAAGACCGTTAAGTTGTTGAATAAATGTGGATTTTCCGGAACCGGTATGGCCGATAACACCTATAAACTCCCCTTTTTCTATGGATATGTTTACGTTTTCGACCGCTGTTTTACAAAACGGAGTACCTTCTCCGTAAGTATAAGTTAAGTTTTTTGTTTCGATGACAGGCATTAAAATTCTCCTACTTAGCTTTATTTAAAAGCGGTTCAAGAGCCGCCACACATTCTTCAATATTTAATATACCGTCCGGCAAATTGAATCCCGCTGCCCTTAAACGGTGTATGAGTTCTGTTGACTGAGGTACGTCGAGCTTATGTTTTTTCAAAAGTTCAACCTGTGAAAAAACTTCTTTAGGCGAACCCTCGGTTAAAATTTCTCCGCTGTCCATAACAATAACCCTGTCCGCCTGTACGGCCTCATCCATATAATGCGTAATCAATACTATTGTAATCCCGCGTTCCTTATTCAGTTTATGAATTGTATTCATTACTTCTGTTCGTCCGCGGGGGTCAAGCATTGCCGTAGGCTCGTCCAACACAATGCAGTCGGGCTCCATAGCAATTATTCCGGCTATGGCTATGCGCTGTTTTTGTCCTCCCGAAAGCTTATACGGTGCATTATGGCGGAAATCGTACATTTCAACCGTTTTTAATGCTTCGTCCACTCTTTCTCGAATTTTAGCGGGCGGCACACCTAAATTTTCAGGGCCGAAAGCAACATCTTCCTCGACAATACTCGCTACAAGCTGGTTGTCGGGGTTCTGCAAAACGAGTCCCACTCGGCGGCGTATTTCATATAGGACGCTTTCGTCAACTGTGTCCATTTTATCCACATACACCTTACCACCGCTTGGCAGAAGCATAGCATTGAACATTTTTGCAATTGTAGATTTACCCGAACCGTTATGCCCCAAAAGTGCAACAAATTCACCTTTTTTAATTCCGAGTGAAACTTTGTGTAAAACTTCTTGCCGCTCTTCGGTATCAGGTTCATCATAACTAAAGGATATGTTATCTGCTTTGATATAATCCATTCCCATATTTACTCCATACTAATTTCATTTACTTTCCCATATTGCCGTACTTCCGCATGGAAGTATAAAACCTGTATCCGTAACAGGAAGTCCAATTTCGTTCGATGAAACTTTTCCGCCGAATTTCTTTCGCAAAAGCACACCCAAAAGGTACTCCATTACTGCGGGTGAAAGCCCGGTAGTGTAAGAATTGAGTATAAAAAACAATGGATTTTCAGAAAGAATCGGCACGCACATTGAAACCAACGGATAAAGCTGTTCTTCTAACTTCCAAACTTCACCGTTAGGACCCCTGCCATAAGACGGCGGATCCATTATAATTGCGTCATATTTGTTGCTTCGGCGGTTTTCGCGCTGAACAAATTTTATGCAGTCATCTACAAGCCAGCGCACGGGCTTTGAACTTAAATTCGAAGCGGCCGCATTTTCTTTTGCCCACTGTACCATGCCTTTTGAAGCATCGACATGGCATACTTCAGCTCCTGCTTTTAAGCAGGCCAAAGTTGCCGCTCCTGTATAACCGAATAAATTAAGAACTTTTATTTTTCTTCCCGCGCCGCTTATTTTTTTCATTGCAAAATCCCAGTTAACCGCTTGTTCGGGGAAAATCCCCGTATGCTTAAAGCCCATGGTTTTAATTTGAAAAGTCAAATCCCCGTAATTTATTTTCCACATATGAGGTACTTTTTTTATTTCTTCCCATCCGCCGCCGCCCTTTGAGGAGCGACGGTAGCGAGCGTTTGCCTGATGCCACATGGGGTGGTTTTTGGGAGTCTGCCAAATAATCTGGGGGTCTGGTCTGATTAAAATAACATTTCCCCAGCGTTCAAGTTTTTCTCCGTTTGAAGTATCTATTAATTCATAGTCTTTCCAATTTGCTGTCCTCAAAACTATACTCCTTTATGCCAAACGCTCACGTACAACGTCGGCAACAGAATTTGCAAGTACGCTGATATATTCAGGGTCTTCCCCTTCAATCATAACACGAAGCAGCGGCTCTGTACCGGAAGGACGTACAATAATTCTGCCGTTACTGCCGAGTTTCGCCTTTGCCTTTTCAATAGCGTCTTTTACTCCGTCATCTGTATAGAAACGAAGTTTGCCTTCAGCGCTCACATTAACATTTACCATAACTTGAGGATAACGTGTCATAAGAGTTGCAAGACTTGAAAGATTTGCTCCCCTTCTGTGAACAATACTCATAAGCTGTGCCGCCGTAAGCTGACCGTCACCTGTTGTTGCAAAATCAAGGAAAATGATATGCCCGCTCTGTTCACCCCCGAAGTTATATCCTTCAAGGAGCATTTCCTCAAGAACATAGCGGTCGCCGACCTTTGTTGAGGAAAATTTTATACCGTTATCTTCGCAAAAACGGTTAAAGCCCATATTTGTCATTATTGTTCCGACTGCCGTATTCTTGCTCAGCTTACCGCGGCTCTTCATATCTGCGGCGCAGATTGCCATTACATAGTCACCGTCTACAAGCTGGCCTTTTTCATCCACCGCAAGACATCTGTCAGCGTCACCGTCAAACGCAACTCCTGCATCAAGGTGGTTTTCCTTTACAAACGACATTAAGCTTTCCATATGGGTTGAACCGCAGTTGTCGTTTACATTAACTCCGTTCGGATTATCCGAGAGCATATGACATTC
>ENA-UOOM01003807-UOOM01003807.1-fermentation-metagenome-genome-assembly--contig:-NODE-3807-length-10517-cov-4.819059_pt1 | contig 10517 bp, 12 predicted proteins | sample MGYA00245781_ERZ724031 | MGnify/ENA primary metagenome ERZ724031 (study PRJEB28704, sample SAMN03018317) | fermentation metagenome | biome: anthropogenic terrestrial biome; feature: soil; material... | reverse complement strand
CGGAGCGATCGGCTTTTGCGAGGACGGCGAGGATATAGACTGGCTGTTTCTGACGGGCACCAGTGAAGATGAGGATTTACCCGCCACCTATCAGGCCGACCCGCAAATAAATTTCTGCCCGAAATGCGGCTCCGGTGTTGTTTCCGGTGCTCGCTTTTGTGGAGCCTGCGGCGCGAAACTAAATTAGAAATATGGAAGAACCGTTATAGACCAGAATAACGAAATGAATACAGCCAAAGGCAAACCCGTATCAGTTATCGAAGATACAGCAAGTACTTAAGTATCAAGATAAACACAAGATAAAATAGGTGATCTAAATGACAATTTGTAGCTTCTCCGATTTCTGCAATGTTCTTCTCGATAGCGGCTTTACTTTGGGAGGTGGCAATGACAAGGGTATTTATACAGTTATACCCAATGGTTGGGGAGAACAGCCTTCTATTGATTCTCCAATTCGATGGCATACCGGTGATCCTGAAACAGATCCCTGAGAATGGCGTATGAGAGTTCTTGAGGAACGAGATGACATCGCAAATGCTGATAAAATAGTCGATTACATAAATAACAATGATATTAGAAGTGGAGTAATCAGCAATATCGGATGGTCGGGTTCAGCATTAACGGAAAGGATAAATCGTTTATTGCCAAGAAACAAGTTTGAATTTGTTATAGCATCCAGCGAATATATGTTTAGAAAGCCAAATCCTATGTTGTTTGAGCTGGCACTAAAAAAGGCAGGGCTGTCATCGGATGATGTATGGTTTTGCGGCGATAACATCAAAGCGGATGTAGAGGGCTCAGCTGCAGTAGGTGTCTTTCCTGTTTGGTACGAAGAAGGAACTGTAGAAAATCCTTGGCGTGCTCAAAATAAAGGAGAGTATCCCAAATGTGATCACTTACACATACACAATTGGGTGGAGTTAATTGATGTTTTGGAGGAGCTAAAATAACTAAAGAAATTTTAAACCATTCGAACAGTTAAAAAACGAAAGATCTTTAACACGTTTTTGCACCTTGACCCAAATTTAAACAAAAAGAATCCGACACTTTGCGGTCCTCAATTGTATTAGTAGTGAAGGGTGGTAATCCGATGGGGGAATCTTTGTTGCGTACGAACAAAGAAATAGAGGAGATCTATAAGCGCCATATGAAGACAGTCTATTCGAGTTTGCTTTGCCTACATGAAAAATTCTGCTGATACCGAAGACGCTGTTTCCGATGCGTTTTTAAAGATGATAAAATCAGATGTGGTTTTTAAAAACGCTGAACATGAAAAAGCATGGTTGATACGCACGGCTGCAAATGTATGCAAGAATACCCTGAAACACTGGTGGCGTAAAAATAATACCCTTGAAGAATTCGAGCATGTACGGGGAAGTGGAAACATTGAGATTGACAGCACTTTAGAAGCGGTTATGAAATTACCTGATAAATACAAAACGGTTGTGTATCTCTATTATTACGAACGCTATACCGGCGCTGAAATTTCCGACATCCTCCAAAAGCCGCATTCTACTATTCGGAATTACCTCCATGAGGCAAGAGCCATTTTAAAAAAGCAGTTAGGAGAAGATTTTTATGAGTAGCATCAAGGAATCCTGGGATAAAGTCAACCCGGATGAAGCAACGGAAAATCGTATGCTGCATCAATTATTAGACCGAGTATTTGATTCTCAACAGAATAAAAGAAACGTTATCAATATAAAAAGAATTGCTAAAATCATGATTCCTATTGCTGTCTGTTTATTGATTTTACTGGCCGGACCAATTATCTATAAAAACTTGGATCGCTCGTTCGACGACCTCATTGTTGATCCTGCCCCCTTATCAGGCGATATTAAGGGCCTTCCGGTAGATCATTTCAAGCTTTCCGAAATCCAAACAGACAATGAAACATTTAGATTTATTTACAAAAGTTTAGGTGACATATTAGAAATTGGTATGGCCGATTGCTTTTTAATGATTAAGGTAGTCAACACTGAAACCCTGAAACCGCAATATCATTTTCAAAAAGGTATTCAGCTCTCAGATGTAAAGGTGTTAGAAAACATTTATGGCGAGTGTGATGAGGATACGATTCAAATAAAACAATCAATCTATATAAGTAACATGGAGCCGGATTTAACCAGCCAGGCTCTGTTAAGAGAAGGCGGTGTATATCTGTTACCCTTATACCAACATTTTGATGATGACTTATATGATGATGGCTTAAAAGAAGGCTTTTACTATATTGAAGCCGTTTTTGATGTATTATTTGAAATTGATGACAACGGCCTCCTATACTCACACTCGGATTTCCCTGATTTCAATCGATTTGACGGGCAGAATTATCCTGCTCTCACCGATGAGATAAAGAGGATCAAACAAGGGAACGATGTCGCTGATGGTGAATCAGTGGAATTGAATGTGATGAAAGCATGGACAGGTGATTTTTCCGAAGAAAAACTTAAGCAGACTATAGATAAATATAAGTCTGATTATGCTCCTTTTAGGGTATCAAACAGAGAAGACGCTCAAAATGTAACATTTTATGTTAAGGATGATTTAGATAATTTTGCTGTTTCAAGAATCAGTAGTGTCGGCGAAAACTATGAAGAATTGGAAAGCTATATCGATTTGGCCATAGATGCTTCATATGATATGGATGCACACACAATAACAATTGATGTATCGTGGTGGTATGATGCATCGGATTGGGCACAAAATTACAAAACCTGGTCGTTTCTCATCAGAACAGTATTAGAAGAGCAACAAACATATTTTTATTATAGAATTGATTTTTCAGGTATTGAAGAGTAGTGCAATCAAACTGAGTCAAGGTCCCCTTACAAGTTATTTGTAAGGGGATTTCTGTGTAAAATTGCAGGAATTTGAAGGGATATGTAGAATTAAAATCCATATATAAAACATGTTGCCACACTCTTGACTATTCATTTCCTATATGGATGTTGAATAAAACTTAATGACAGGTTTTATGAGAGCTCGTTTTTTGTTCGTTCCAGTTCAAGGATCCTGACGGAAATATAATGAGTTTTCGTAGCTTTAAAAGGGGGAAAAGTCATGCTGATACCACACATACATTTCTCAGGTAACTGCGCGGAGGCAATTGCACTGTACGAGCAAGCGTTTAATACGAAAACTGACATCTTGTTTCTCAATGGGAATGGCGACGGAAGCATCGGTCATGCCGAAATGCGAATCCACGGCATTCGCGTGATGTTGAATGACCGTTTCGGAAATAAAGAGAAATCAACGGATTGCGCCGTTGCGTTAATCGTAACAATTGAGAATTCGGAGAAATTACTTGCATGCTACGAGATGCTGAAGCCCGGTGGCATTGTCATTGACCCGCCCGAAAGACTGGCATATACAGAGATTGGACTGCAATTCATTGATAGGTTCGGAGTGCAGTGGGGCTTTATGATGGAGAAAACAAAATGACGCATACAGGAATCATTGAATACTGTCTCAAAAAACCAGGTGCTTATTTAGATTGTCAGTTTGGCCCTAAATTTCCGGTGGTTAAGGTGAAGGCTCCTTCTCAGGAGAAAGGGAGGATTTTTGCCCAGCCATTTATTTTGCGGGGCGAACCTAAGGTCACGCTCAACTGTACTCCTGAATCGGCGGAGTTTTACCGAACCATTTACTTCGGCTCAGTGGTGCGAGGCTGGCATTGTCCGCCTATTCAACAACCGCATTTCAATACAGTCGATTTAGATGGTAGTGTGCCAGATGACGAGATTATTAATATGATAGACCACGCATATGAGGTGGTGGTGGCCAAATTTCCGAAATACATACAGAAAGAATTGCAGGAGGGTGAATCATGATACCAAACTTCACTTGCATAGAAGAATAATGTTTACATTGGAGGTTATGATGAACACGTTATATAAATCTCGAGCCTTAATATACCGCAATGCTCGCCCGCTGGATTTAGCGAGGTGGCAATATCATTTTGAAAACGGCAGTAAAGAAGCCGTTCTGGCCGCTCTTGACGCCTATCAAAACGAGGATGGCGGTTTCGGCCATGCACTTGAACCGGATGCTTGGAATCCAAACTCATCACCTATTCAGACATGGACAGCAACGGAAATCTTGCGTGAGATTGATTTTACCGATGCCACACATCCAATTATTCAAGGGGTTCTGTGTTATCTCGCAAGCGGACAGGATTTTAACGGTCATTTCTGGTATAACAATGTTTTTAGCAACAACGACTATCCACACGCCCCATGGTGGCACACCGAATCGGACAGTACTTGTCACAATGATTACAATCCCACCGCCTGCCTTGCTGGGTTTATCACCCGTTTTGCTGAAAACGGTAGCAAACTACATCAGCTTGGATGTCGTATAGCAAAAGAAGCATATGAAGCGTATATCGGGCAAAGCTTGCTTAACGATATGCATACAGTTTTGTGCTACATTAGACTTTTGCAATATTGTGAGGAGGCAGGTGTGAACGAAATAATTGACCTTTCCACCCTGAAAGAGCGGTTGAAAGAGCAGATCAAGCACAGCATTACTCACAACACTGCCAAATGGGAAACAGGCTATATTTGCAAGCCTTCTCAGTTTTTTAATGATTGTAACAGCGTTTTCTATGCTGATAACAAGGATATTGCACACTATGAGTGCGAATATATTATTAAATCGCAGCTTGAGGATGGTTCTTGGAATGCTCCGTGGAGTTGGAACGCCTATCCTGATGAATGGGCTATCAGCAAGAACTGGTGGAAAGGCAGCGGTGCGGTTTTGAATATGTTGTATTTGAAAGGTATGGGGAGGATTACTTTATGACGCATAAAGGTACAGTTACGCTTGAAACAGAGCGATTAGTTCTGCGGCGATTCACCACAGAGGATGCTGAAGCTATGTTTAGAAACTGGGCAAATGATACAGAGGTTACAAGGTATTTGACTTGGCCACCCCATTCGGATGTGTCTGTTTCCAGAGAGGTTATAGATAGCTGGCTACCCTTATATAGAAACCTGAACCATTACAGCTGGGCGATTGTCCTTAAAAAGATTGGTGAGCCGATCGGGAGTATTGCCGCAGTCGATCAGCGGGATGATATAAAGATGATACATATCGGATACTGTATCGGACAAAAGTGGTGGCGCAACGCTTATACATCCGAAGCACTTTCCAAGCTGATTCGCTTTTTCTTTGTGGATATGGGCGTAAACCGCATTGAATCTAGACATGACCCTCGCAATCCAAATTCAGGCAAGGTGATGCTGAAATGTGGCTTGAAATATGAAGGGACAATATAACCAATTGGATTGAGGTAGATTTTTCCGACTGGAGTTATAAAAATAGCGAGGATTTTGCCAAGTTGAAAACCGCCATATTGGAGCGACGGGTTACCGAGTTCGACTATTTCAACGCATCAAGTGAACAATCACACCGCCGTGCTGAGCCGATTCAACTTTGGTTCAAAAGCAAGTCATGGTATCTCAAAGCCTTTTGCCTTACGAAAAACGATCTTCGCACGTTCAAGCTGACGCGGATTCGCAACATCATGGTAAGTGATGAAGTTTTTCCCGTGCGTGATTTGTTGGCATCCGTGACACGAAACCAACCCATCAAAGAACCTCTTCCAGATGTGCGATTGACTTTGAAGATTGCAGCCGCTTGTACCTATCGAGTATATGATGAATTTTGTCAAGATGATGTTACGCATAACGAAGATGGTAGTTTCATTATTAAGGTGACTTGGCCGGAGGATGAATGGGTATACGCTACGATTCTTTCCTACGGCAAGCATATTGAGGTGCTGGAGCCTGAGCATATAAGAAAAATCTGCGCTGAAAAAGCAAAAATATTTTTGAAAAAGCATATATAATATGACACACTGTTGTCAGGTTATAAGGTTTACAATAGGTATGTAGAGAGGAGAGTGACTACTATGACCAACTGTGAATGGCTTCTAGAAAATGCGAGTGCTCCAATCCGCTATAATCTAGCACAAGACCAATCATTGGTGGACGAACTGCTCTCCAATGATGAGGTTTTGGCATGGATGCAAAAGCTGATTGTCCGGGTTGACGCGCAGGATTTATCCAATATCCACGGGAGCCATGATTACCGCTACGAAAACATCATTAAAAAGAGCTTTATTTTGGGGTTGAATAGGGATATCCCACAGTTTGACTGCTTGATACGTTTCTTTATTAATTTTTTGGATGAACATATCATGAAAACATATGTCGATACCCTGACCTTTGGGAAGATGTATGCCTTCCGTGATTACGAAACCATCCTTGTTTGTTATCTGGCATTTATGGGTTATTGGAACGAGCCATCTGTTCAGTATGTAGTGAAGAAGCGGCTTGAAATTCTTTATAACTTCACAAAACAAAAAAGATATGACGTATGTCGCAGTGACATTGATTTTGTCGGTGTTCCAAAGGAATGGCGTACCCATATCATCGATCCGGATTTATACAATGATGGAAACATTGCCCTGCCGTCAATTCACGACTACATTTTGCTTGCAGGAGCGTATCAACACCTCGGGAAAGGAGAAAAAGGTAAAGCGGAAACGATAGCTGAGTGGTTGCTCGACGAGAAATATAGTAAGGTATTTCCGCGTTTCTACTATTATGCACCTCTCAATCCATCCTATAAAGCTAAAGCCATCAACTCCAAGGTAGATTTAAACAGCTGCAATCTGTTTACTTGCTTTATCCTCTCTCACTTTGAATCGGTGCGAAGCTCGGTTTGGTTTGTTGACAGCATGAGGACCTTTGAACAATACAAAACGATAGACGGAAGATTTGTCTTCCCCAAAACCATGATCTCCGAACAGAAGGACGGTGATCATATGAATGTTGGCGAATCGAAACGAAATAAGCGATATGCTGAAATCCTCTCCACCTACTGGATGGAGCGGATATTAACCAACATTTCAAACAAATCTTGGAAACGATGCGTAAACAAGGAAAACGGAAGGTATAATGGTTAAATTCAATCTTCCCGAAGCAAATAGCTCAGAAGAAGTCATGGCGCCCATAAATCAAATGGACAAGCTGAACAGCACCTATCTGTAATGCAGTAATCTCCTGACACAGTTTGATAATCGACTGCGGCAGGATTGCCGGGAAGTGGTAAGAAAGGTATTAAAATGGTTATAATTAAGTTACTCGCTGTCACGGATTCAAGTCAAATTGCACTTTGGGATACACAGACATTACAGCCGTTAGGAAGATTTGCCTTTCCCTGTACTTTTAATAAGGGGGTTATGCTTCACGAGAACAAATTGTTTGGCAGTGACCATCAAAGAGCGTACAGCACTCTTCTCATTTGGTCATCAGCTAAAAAGAACGCTTGTTCTAGTAAACGCTGCCTGCTATAATATTGATGTAAATTAAAATAATTCTTTGCCCATAAAAAGTCGGATATTCTTATTCTGTTCCTGCTAAAATCATAATCGGGAAGTGATACAGATGGATATGTTGTTAAAACAACTTAATTATGCTATTGCGTATATTGAATCTAATCTATGCGAAGAGATTGATTTAGATACGGTTGCCAGAATTGCTTGTGGATGGGAATACGCGCTGGAGCTTGCTCCGTATTGCAACTTTGGAGCGGAGGCAGAAACTGGCGCGCTGATGGCTAGACCAGCCAGGAAGAGATAACCATGCACTTTGTAAACGCGAAAGGAATTCTTTCTGCAAAGAACGGAATGAACATATATCGTGGTTGTACACATGGATGTATCTATTGCGATAGCAGATCTACCTGCTATCAAATGAAGCATGACTTTGAAGATATTGAAGTCAAGCAGAATGCACCTCAACTGCTGGAGGATGCCCTAAAAAGAAAACGCAATAAATGCATGATTGGCACAGGCTCAATGTGCGATCCATATATGCATTGCGAAGAACAACTTGGGCTGACGCGAGAGTGCCTCGAAATTATCGATAAGTACGGTTTTGGTATCACTTTGATAACTAAGTCAAACCGTGTTTTACGTGACATTGACTTACTAAAAAGCATTAATAAGAAATCAAAATGTGTTGTACAGATGACGCTGACTACATACGATGAGAACCTGTGTAAAGTACTTGAACCTAATGTTTGCACCACAAGAGAACGGTTTGAAGCATTGAAAATTCTTCGTGATAACGGTATCTCTACAGTGGTATGGTTGACGCCGCTGCTACCATTTATTAATGACACAGAGGAAAATCTGCGTGGAATACTTAACTACTGCTTTGAGGCAGAGGTTAAGGGCATAATTTGTTTTGGAATCGGAGTAACGTTACGGGAGGGAGACAGGGAGTATTTTTACCAAAAGCTTAATGAGCATTTCCCAGGTATGCGGGAAAAGTATCATCGAAAATACGGGTATTCTTATGAGGTCAATAGCGACAATCACAGCTATTTAATGAAAATATTTCATGATGAATGCAAGGCTCATGGAGTAATGAGCAACATCAGCAGTATTTTCAAATATCTAAATGAATTTCCCGAACAAACTGCTCAGCTGAGCATGTTTTAAAATCAACCCTTATCTGATGTGTCTGTTTCCAAAGGGGTGATTGAAAGCTGGCTGCCTTTATATGATAACCTGGATCATTACAGCTGGACGATTATCCTCAAGGAGGCTGGCGAGCCGATTGGTAGCATTGCTGCAAGCCCTGCACCAATGTCTCCTTAGACTACCGTAGTAGTTTAAATCTATAAATTATCATAATAGTCTTCCACTGTCAAGAGTTAAAAAATAATTTTTTTTTTACTTTTATTAATCATATCCAGCATATTCGAACAGGTAAAAGCTTTATATAATTCAAATAATACTACACAAATTACATATTTATACCGCAACAATATTATGACCGTTGTGAACAAGCCTCAGTCCTGACATGCGTTGTTTTATGCGCTTGTCACAACACTATAGTGCCTTTAGGAAAAAGGGGGATAAACAATGTTTATGAAACGAACTCTCAGTCTTTTACTTATCATTGCTCTTTTAGTGAGCAGTCTTATTGGCTGTGATAAGCTCAACCCGGACAAAAAGCCTGTAGAAGCCGATTCTTCACCTGCACCGTCCCAGACGGAAAAACCCGGTTCCATCGACCGCATTGAACCATTCGAGCTTACGGGTATTGTCAAATGGCCGTCCGATGGCATAGGAACGCCCGGCGTGGATTTCAAGGAGCTGCCCACAGGTGATGTAACAGGCTGGGACGACATTCCTGCTCCATTCTACAATCCTTTAGGCTCATTTGAACTCTATACGGAGGTTATACCTCTTTTTGAAGAGTGGGAAGAAGTGGTTGTAAATACATCGGAGGGAATCACCCCCAAGGCGTTCAGCGTTATAGGGAAGACTTGGCAGCTGAGGATAGAGCATCCTGATCTGACGCGCAACTGGGTGCTCTGGAAGGCGCGGGAGATGGGTGCTGTCATCTATGACTCCACTCCTGACACAGCAGCATTTTACATTATGGAAAGTGAGACTGTGCGTTGGTGGGTCAGTGCCGCATTTACCATATCGGAAGGGATTCCCAGTGCAGATATTTACGTCGTTAAGACTCTTTTTGCCCCAAGCGGTAAAACAGTTATTCTCAAGCCCAATGAGCTTGAACCTCTTGGTGACACCGAGGTGGTATACACTGACTGCGTGCCGGGGAAAACCCAGTCTGTTGCTGTCACAATGAAGGGTTCAAACCCGAATGCCGGTTTGAATGTGAGCTTAGGCCAGCACGACTACCAAAATGGATTGTACTCTCATAATCTGGACCGCCCTCTTTCAGGTGATAAACATGGAGGTGTGATATCTCTGAAATTAGGGGATGATCTTGTCTATGATGATATTCCCATGGTGGACGGTATGCTTTCATGGGAGTTTCGTAAGGGTGATGAAAACACCGTATTGCCTGACGAATTCACTTTTACCATCACTGAAACAACAGACATCCATCCTGTTAAATGGGGTGAGCACATGGGAATGCTCAAGATTATAGGTCCGCCTGCTAAAGGTGCCCGGATCGAGCCAACCTGGGATTATGATCCTATTCATCCGAATTTCGATAGAGCTTTCATGGAGGGTCCCGTGAAGGATCCCGATGGTAACTATTATTTCTTATTGCCTGCCGGCTATTATACCTTGTATCTGAGCGAGGGTGCTGCTTCGTGGATTATTAACAGCGCGCTTACCCAGCTTGTGCCGATTTCTTCGGGAGAAATTACAACAATCACCGTACCTTCTGAAATGACTTCTACTTACACCAGTATTCTTCATAATTATGGAAGCTTTGAAGAAAATGAGGGAAGCATATCCATTCTGAGTGTGAAAGACAATGGAGATACTGCTGTTGTCGGGCTGGTGGTCAACGACCCTCTGGAGCGGGATGTGTACCCGGAGCTTAGTGATCTGACTATTAAAGAGAATGGTTTGGAGGGCAGGATTATTTCCATTGAACGGGAACCCGCCGCAGCCAATGTGGTACTGGTGCTGGACTCCTCCGGTTCCATGAAGGGCAATATGCAGGCTGCTG